>Ga0164313_10005694_pt1 | contig 11019 bp, 4 predicted proteins | sample GuaBasSedimGuay4_FD_113735 | JGI IMG/M metagenome (GOLD analysis project Ga0164313, IMG submission 113735) | Subseafloor sediment microbial communities from Guaymas Basin, Gulf of California, Mexico - Guay4, Core 4569-4, 0-3 cm | ecosystem: Environmental > Aquatic > Marine > Hydrothermal vents >...
ACTCTGGCCGCTTCTTCCGGCGGATGCCCTCGACCACTACCGACGGGGTGCACCGGACCAGAAGGATTTCGAGAAGGAGATGCGGTCGATCTTCGGCCGTGCAGAGGATGAGCCGCTTCCCGATCTGGCGGTCTTCCCGCCCGAGCTGATTGAATTCGAGTCACCGCCCGGCACGTATTTCGATGCGTTCCCTCTGCTGTTGATTACAGAGACTGCGCTCCGAACGATGCAAGAAAAAGCGCCGGACTCGATATTCGACGTACGAAGATTCCGGCCCAATTTCGTCATCTCCGATTCTGGATCGTCCGCGCCCTTTCCCGAGAAGGAATGGTGTGGCCGTCGGCTGCAAATTGGAGACGCGATCATCGAAGTCACCGTGGAATGTCCTCGATGCGTCATGACGACGCATGGATTCGAGGATCTACCGAAGGATCCGAGCATCATGCGGACTCTCGTTCGAGAGTCGGGCGGGATTCTCGGTGCCTATGCGAAGGTGGTGACGCCGGGGCGAGTAAAAACGGGCGATTCGATTCAGTTGCTCGGGTAGAACCGAGACTCGACCGTCGCTTCGGTATTCACGGATGGTCATTCTCGGCCTGGGGATCGATCCATTTCAAGAAAGGAGGATCTGCTAGTCGGGCTCGATGAGTCGCTTCAGCTCATCCGCCGCCTCTCTAGAATCGCCACCCTGGCGAAGCCTGTCGTTGATAATTCGATACTGAAGAAGCCGTTCCTCCAGGTCGATTGTTGATTCGTCGCCTTCCCCCGCCGCCCGCTCGGGAGATTTCGATTCCCTGTTCCAGATCGACAAGAGATCATTCAGCTCCTTCGCAGACAGAGGCGATAGCTCTTCAACCGGAATCGAAAATCCATCCAGAATCGCCGCCGCTCCTTCGCGCGTCTCGAATTCCCCAAGTAAGAACGGAGATGCGCCAAATCCGCGCCGCACAGAACGGACCGCCCGTTCCTCCACGAAAACGACAGCGACCCTCTCGCCGACTTCTCCTCGCGCCACTAGTTCTGAATGAACTCGCTTCCACACCTCAGGAGTGAACTCGACATAGGCATTCCACACGGTCTCATCACGCCTGTGCGGGGATGGAACCTCCTGGATCTGTAACCGCGTGATCTCTGGACCGGATATCGAGGCGAAAGGCTCGTCAGCAATCAATATCGCATCGAGGTGATCGCTACTTCCCCGTACATGAACTTCGCGACAGCGAGTACCCCCGCATTCCTTTTCGACCAGGGGATTTGCGACGTAGAAGCGAATGAATTTGAGTGACTCTGAGGATTTCGCTTCGCTTCCCGAAAACATGAATACAGCGAGAATTGTCGACAGCAGGACTACACTGAGTTTCATTGCTTCACTCCTCCCCCCGTACTGGGCGGGATACCAGGTCAATCGGTCCTCGGAAGATTGGACACGCCCAGGACGCCACCATAGAACAGCTCCTCCCTCGTTCGGACTAGTTCTTTGATCATCAGGTTCCTGAGTTCAATGCGCGCAAGCAGCCGATTCTCGACGATTGCAGCGAGAGTCCGACCAAGAAAGTAGTTCAACCACGCATCCGGATCTGAAAAATCAAGCGGCACGTGCCCGATCGCCCGCACGAGTCTTCCAAAGCCATCCAGGTTTGCCTTGTCTCGATCATTCTTACCCTCAAGGCTTGCGATCTCTTTGTTGATCACCTCGCTGACAGACTGGAACTCGGCAAACGAAATTCTTCTGCTGTCTGGATTGTCGTGATCCACTCCATCGGAGTCCTGGTCCCGTTCAGAATCAGAATTCGAGGATGATCCAGTTTGAGTGCCCGCAAACGAGGACGACGACGATGAATCACTCATCTGCGTACTGAACTGGATACCCGCGATTCCTGGAGCGCCATACCCGGCGACCCCCCAGCCAGAGCTAGAAGACCCCACGTCTCCACCGCTTCCATTCGGAGTGACTGGAGGCATCGTCTCAACATCGGGACAGTCCCACAGGCACATTCCAGTCGGATCCGCCCCGTTGACTGGGTTGTTCTCCGTGTAGGAATAGGGATTGGCCGATTGCGGTACGGCTGTCGATCGAATCAGAGGGTCGATGCTCAGGAACCGCCCCGCCCCCGGATCATACCAACGCGCCTGCATGTAGAACATTCCGGTATCGTCGTTCCGCCGATGACCTGCGTAGAACGTTCGCAAGCCCGGGCCCTCTTCGGCATGAATCCGGCCAAAGGGCGTGAAGACCTGATGCCGAACTCGATTTCCGCTTTGGTCGATCAACACCATTCCGGTTCCCAGTGAATCGGATATCTCCCAGAAGTATGCGGGTGCCAAGGCTCCCGGACCGCAGCCCGCCATCATGATGGAGGGTAGAAACAAGGAGGCCGAAGCACCGAGCGCGACCGCTGCACGGGACGGATGGAGCCGAACGAGCACGAAGGTTCCGTTCCGTATCCCCAAGGCCAATAGCAACAGTCCCAAGCCCGCGATTCCGCCCTCGATCCACGGAAGCGGTACTCGGAATGCGAAGAGACTTGCTGTCGACGCCCTCATTTTCGGAACAAAACGCTTGAGCGCAATCCGTTTCGCATCGAGTGTGATCTCGACACTGGCGTAGGTGGAAGCATGTGCTTCTTCCCAGAGAAACGCATCTCCGATGTAGGCGTTGAAGGTTCTTCCGCCGGAGGGATATTCGGCCACGCGCTTTCCGTTTACGTCGTAGGCCACGCGCGTCTCGCAGCGGGTGTTGCTTTCGCTGAGACAGATGATCCTATTTGCCGAGTCGAATTTGAAATACTGAGGAGTGGGTCCGCCAAGAATCGACTCGACATTTCCATCTTCATCGTAGGAATAGTGGATCGGGCTGGATGAGACGATGTTTCGACGCTGGATGGCGTGAGGCCGCCCCGGGTCATCGTAGATCTGTTCCTCACCTGAGTGGAGCGTCAGATTGCCGAGATCGTCGTACTCGTACGCATACCCAACCCCTTCCTTGGTCCACTGGCGGATTCGATTTCGCTGGTCGTAGACGTACCTCTCGTTCATGTCGAGTGCCTGGCTGGCAGTCTCGCTGCCCGTGATCGCCAGGATGTTTCCGACGCCATCGTAGTCGGTGTAGCTGCGTGTGTACTGATAGCTGGGAGCGGTGAACTCGTCCTTGGAAATGCGATGCGTGTCGGAGGTGTACTCGAAGGATCGTACGCCACCTGGAAAGGTGAACGAGGTCGGTCTCCCGAGTGTGTCAAAGACGGTGAGGTCGACGTACTTCGTGGCCGCTGAGTCGCAACTTTCCGCTTCGCCGAGATCGCAGATCTGATTCAGGTAGCCGCGATCGTACTCGTATCGAACGATGGTGTCGGTCCATTTTCCGGCTTTGTAGTGCATCGCCGGATGAACCACTTCAGTGATTCGACCGATGAGATCGTAGCGGTAGCTTGTGAGAAAATTCTGCAACAAACCGAATGCGTTGCGAACAGCCATTTCTTCCTGTTGCACACGACCCAGACCATCGTAGATGAGCGTTCGTGCGTAGTCATCCGACGCATCGCCGCTGGATTGCTTTTCGTTCTCTCGGTAGAGAATCGTGTAACCCGTCTCGTCGGTGGGCGTCGTGATGCCGATGGGTCGATTGAGTTCGTCGTAGAGATGGGTGCGTTGCTGCGACCTCGCGTTGGTGACATTCTGGATATTGCCGAAGGTGTCATAGCTCGTCCGCAAGAAGCCGGAACCAGCCAAGGCCGGATCGTCGATCTGAAGGACGCGACCGAGCGTATCGTAGTGGTATCGGACGTAGTGGTTGGGATCGTTGAACGGCGAAGTCGCTCTTGCATCGTAGATCGTGCTGATTTCTCCCGTCGCTTCATACGTGTAGTAGGTCTCGGTGAGTTCGGAACCGGTACAGCCCGCTGCTCCGATATCAGTCGTATCGGGCGTCGTGGCATTTCCACATTCGGCGACCCAGCCGATTCGGTCGCGGTCCATTGCCCTTTGAATGAGGTCGCCTTTTCCATTCTTTTCGAGGATTCCATCAAACGGATCCCCTGTCGGGCCGGGTCCGGCTGTCTTGGTGAGCGGGAAATACTCGAAAATCGAGAATCCGTCTGGCGTGTCATTGCGAATGGGGCGTCCGATCGCGTCGTTCGTCGTCCGCGTCGCATGGGGCTGGATATCTCCGTCGAGCCCGGCGCAGAGCGAATCCGCACAAGAGATGGGCAAGCTCGTCTGAGTTCTGTGTGACGCTGGGGCATGGTAAGTGAGCGTCGTGACGAAACCCGTGGGCGTTTCGGCAATGTCCTTCCAGACTCCGCCGAATCCATCGGATACAAGGGAGCTCCAGACTGCATTCACATTCTGCGAAGCCGCATGAGGGAACTCATAGCGCTCCGTGACTGGGGGAATGGAAAGATCGTCGTACACCGTCTCAGTCGTCTTGAGCCAACCCATGCCGTCGTGTAAGAAAGACTCTATCGGACGACCGAAGGTGTCGAGTGTGGTTCTCGTCAACGGCTCGTCCGTGTAGGAGGATGCGGTTTCGATGACTTCGCCTGTTCCCGAATCAGGCGTGAAAGTCGAGATGCCTCCCAGGGTGTCTTGCATGCCGATCCGTACACTGTGGGAATTCTGGCCGAAGTTCGGACACCAATCGGCGTCTTCGCCTCCCGAATGATCACCGTCATAACAGTAGTCGGTCACGCGATCACCAGTCGCTGCGTGGACCGTCTGTTTCGTCAAGTTTCCGAATACGTCGTAGCTCAGCGAACGGGACTCGGTCGTGGCCGGCTCGATACTCTCTCTCTCCCTCACCATGTCCGTAATGCTCGAGGGGCGACCGAGCTGATAGGCCATCAACGTGTGCTTCATAAAATCCACACCGAGGAAACTTGACGCTTCGTGGTCGAAAATCTTCTGCTCTGCAACGAGACTGAAGATCGAATTGGACGTATCCGAGGTGGGCAACCGTATGTTGACGAGCGTACCTGTGGGCCTTGCTTCCACGATCTTTTCGACGAAGTTGTATCCGTAGTTGTCATCGTAGTAGAGAGTTCGAATGAGCCGCGCCCCGGTGACCCCATCGCCATACAGATTCATCGATCGCATTTCGGCGAGGCGACCGACATGGACGTCGGGGTGGTCGATCGAACCAGGAATCAACGCTGGAATCTGTGGTTGGATCTCCCAGTACTCCTCGTAGAGGTGCATGTCGACACCGTTGTCCGCTACGACGATGCTGGATGTCTTCCCCGCGCGTCCGTGGGCTTGATAGAATTTGCTCGTCAGGATCTCACCACCGATCCGAGTGTGTTCTACGACCCTGAATCCGAGATCAGAGCGGCTTTTCAGGCAGAAGCGGGGATGGGCATATCGGTAGGTCGTCGGCGGGCCGAATCCTGGAATCGGGCTAGTCGGATCAGGCTCTCGGTTCAGCCCTGCAATCCTGACCTCCGAAACGACCGGCCTGGATGTCCACCGTACGATATCTGCGAATGCCGTCGTGCTGAGCGCCTCACCGACGGTCGATGCGTGAATGGCTGCCTGCAGCTCCAGGCCAGTCGCCTCTGGGTCTCGCTGGATGATCGCGGACTCATACGAGATCGCGATCTGCCCTCCTGCTCCGTTGCGAACGAGCCGAAGTAGGTCGCTGTGTCTGGATTCTGATATGAACGCCTGGGGAAGATCAGTGTTATTCGGACCTCGTAGGTCGTCACCGATGACGTCCGCTGCTCCATCTCCGTTGATATCAAGGACAGCAAAGGCCAGCGAGTCAGCCCATACCCCATAGATGTAGTTGTAGTCTATGTCGAGGTCATAACGAGGATCTCTAACCCACATATTCGTATTGGGTTCAGAAGCGCCGGATGGGTTGAAGAGCCATGCCTTGTTTCCGGGATAGCTCTTCGTCGTATGTGCCTGAATGTAGTCGAGCCAGCCGTCCGCGTTGAGATCGGTCAGATATCCCGTCGACGACCCCGGATACCAACTGTTCGCGAACGCGAATCCGCTCGGTTCTGCTGGTAGGTCGGGATATGAATTCGCTGGGGGATTGTAGATCGCGGCGTGACCGCAATGAGATTCAACGTAGGCCGCCATTTCAGGAATCGAGCTGCACCAACCGGTTCCGGTATTGAGCAGCACGCCTTGCGCGATCAGCGGAAAATCAGGGGATTGCCAGACGTTCGTGCCAGAGTGATAGCGGCTCCAGATTACATCGGTGAGCCCATCGCGATTGAGGTCGACCAGTTTGACACCCAGATTCTGGTTGTGGCTCAATGGTGCGCAGAATTCCCAGTTGGGCATCAGGTCGCCAGGGCCAGGGCAGTTCGGGTGTTTGTCGTTTCCAGGAATCAGCTGAGGCTGGGAATGGGCAAAGGGGAACGGGAGCGCGAGCGGGGGCGTTTCCAATCCTCCAGTCGCCGTCGTCCCGAAGAGTACGTTCGGAAGATCGTATTCGGGCGCACGAACCCAACGGTCCTGGCCCGCACTCGGGTCCGGATTCTGGAGCCAGGCTTTGCTTTCCGCAAAGTTGTTGGCGAGTGGCGGCGCTTCGTCGCCCCGGAAATAGGCGATGCCTTGATGCAGCGCTTCAGAATCGTCGAGTTCGAGGACCAGGAGATCGAGATAGCCGTCCCCGTTGAAATCCTGAAATCGTGGGTCCAGGTCGACGAGGTTGACGCAGACATCGGGGGTCATCGCAGCGGTAATCGACGGGGCCGGATTCGACCACCAGCCGTTCAGCCCTCGCACGCTACAGGGATCGTCCATGACTTGTGGAGAGATGATTTCGAAGCCACCGTTCGTTCCGTTACCCAATCCGAACGGAATCCGTGACTCTGCGCCGTACCCACTTTCGAAGAGGACGATCCCAAATGGTGGAAGTCCCTTTGCCAGTTGGTCGTCTTCGATCCATCCTTGAACGGGGTCTCCAGTATTCCGATAGACCTTTGGTACGAAACGTCCAGGTACCCGCTCGACCAGCGTTGGCGAGATCGGATTCCCCGCTGAGTCGAGGACCTTGTCGACTCCGCTGAGCCGAACCGAGACGACGATATCAACGAGGCCGTCCGCATCGACGTCCGTGAGGAACAAGCGCCCATGAGCCTCGATCCAGCCGGGAAGAGGAGCTCCCGTGGCTGTATTGGCGATGGCACCCCTGGAAGTACGAGCCTCCGGCCGTGTGGTCGCCGAAGGAGGTGTGTCGTCGATCGGCTGGACGACAGTACTGTACTGGGCTGCGAAGATACCGGCGGTGTCGGTGTTCCAATGAAGAACATCCTGGCCACCGCCCCCAGAAAAATCGGGTGCGATCTGACTGAAGTCGGCACGAGGACGCTCGACTTCGAGTCGTCGCAATGCGGCGGTCCAGGCCGCATCGAGAGCGAATCCGAAACCGGTGTTGATCTCGACTCGCGTTTCGTCTTCGATGTTGGCTCCGGATCCGAAATAGATTCCCCCTTTGATCAGGTCGGGAAGCCCATCCCCGTTTACGTCACCGATGCGAACCGGTGGCTCACCAATCCATGCGTTGCCGGCGAAAGGAACGACATAATTTTCGTCTCTGGTGAATTTCGAGAATTGAGCAGTCGTTCCGTCGTCATTCGGATCCGTATACTCGAACTCCTGACGTCGTAAACCACTGCACAGTTCGACGTCGGCCTCACAGTCAGCACCAAATTGCTGGACCCATGAAAGTCGTGACCTGCCCGTCGTGTAGCTCAGGTCGGGAAGGTCGTAGCCGAACGCATATCGCCTCACCAATGTTCCATAGCTCAAGACCTTGATGTCGGTGAGCCGCTTGGAAAGCCGACGTTCGATTCCGCCCGCATAGTCGTGGATCGGATCCGGGCGGTCTCCGAAGACGAACTCCACCTGTCGTTTCCCAGAACTCTTGGTTGCGTAAGCGCCGTAGGTGATCAGACTCGGATACCTCGTACCGGGATCAATCGAGTCGTCGTAGGTGATAAAGATCTGGTTTCCAAATGGGTCTTGGATTTCCGAGAGGAGCCACTGCGCAGTATCGGCTCCCGAGAAGACACGTGCATCGGCGCCTACTCCGTAGCGATAGATCGTCCCATTTGGATCGGTCACCTCCCAGGTCTGTGAGGCACTCTGATATTCAATCCGCTGAAAGGTCTCGACCGACGAATGGTAGGTGTTTGTCGTACCGTCCCTTGTCAACAACTGGTCATCGAGTTCGAATGTTTTGCAGTTCTGATAGCCGTAGTCGGGAATCCCGAACCGCGTACTGCATTGAATCTTTCCAAGATCGAGATTCCACCCCACTCCGTAGGCGCCATCGCCTCGTCGGCTCGAGTATCTAAGAGCAAGGTTCGGGGCGAGACCCCCGGGTCCCGGTGGTACCTGAATCGGAATGCGAAGCTTCGCTGATCCCGTGTTGTCGCCGACCGAAGGGTCCGTGGGTCCGGCGTCGCCTGGTGACGGCGTAGCCGACGAAGTCGAAGCCAGCGTCGAGGCGACGAGCAGAGTTAGTAGGGCAAGTCGGCTGAGTGTGATCTGCCGGTGCGGTCGATACTTTTCATGAAATCTGCATGAAGCCGCATCACGTACTGCCGCCTTCAGGTTCTTCGATGCCCGCATCGGGAGCATTTCCTTTTCCGGGACCGGACGAGGAAATTCGGAGATCGAAATTCGATCGCAGATGACGTGCGAACGCTGTTCCGTGCAGTCCAACCTAGTCGAATGAATCGACCTGGACTCTCAACCCTTTCTCAAGAAATGCATCGGTGGGAGCCGAGCGAGCCATCATGGAGTTCGGCATGTGCCGCGGGTTGGGTGACGTGGAGTCTATTCCCGCTTCTCTACCGCGGACCAGCCTCGACTCGAGCGAATCAGCGATTCCCGCGCCTCGGTTCAACCGCACCGCACGCCACGAAACCCACTCCGTCGAGTTCGCCCGACAAACAAGCCTCGGTTGCATCCGGCGGGATTGCAGCCTCCTTTGCCCGGAAGGACAAAGTCAGATCATCGTAGTCATCGCGATTGATGTCTCTCACGACCAGCTTGTATCTGTCTTGTTTCTGAGTGCTCTGAGCACCGATCGCCTCGCCCGGACCGAATCGCAGCGAGAAGGGATTCACCTTCGAGACATCGATCTCGGCCGAGCCGAGAACGGCGACCGAAATCTGGCCTCGATTGGGAATGGGTTTGTGCGGTCGCCGGGGTTCGATGTCGATCGTGACCGGAGGCGGGTACAAGAACTGGATGCGCACGAAATCCCCGTCCTCCCAGACCGAGAAAAGCGCGTTGATGAGAATCTCATCCGATTCGAACTGAATCCGCTTGGGATCGAAGTACGAGCTGCTCTCGACTTCGAAGCCGATGGGAGGTCCGGGCGAATCAGTCCAGTCGAGATCCGCGACGGCGAAGCCGTTGAACTCGGCACTCGTCGTAATCCGGTCACAGACAGGGAAGTCGCATTCAAATGTAAGCGTAATCGCGTCGGGGTCGACGTTGATCGTCGTGGCGTTCTGGCCGGGAAATGTGACGGCATCCGCATCCCCCAGCTCGACGAGCACGGCGACGGGATCTCGGATTTCATCGACTGTGCGAAAACGCTGCGAGACGACGACGGCGTCGCCTTCGAGGCCGGCCTGAGCCTCGAGGCCGAATAGCAAGAACACCAGAAACAGCGGTACCGGGTATATAAAACGCATCAAAAGACCCCCCATTGAGGGCCAATTCTACCACACGGGACGACATTGACCTTTTCGGGGTCCGTTCGAGCGAGTTCAGAGCTTCAATCGCGCGGCCGCGGTCTCGATCCGACGAGCATCGTCGTTCGACAGGTAGTCGACGAATCCCCCAACGACTCCACGGCGAACCTTGAAGGACTCCGGGTCGGATGGATCTCCGGGTTGCAGCATCTTTCGATCGAAGCGGTTGTCCGACTCCATCGCTCGCATGTTGTCGAAGTCCGCGAAATCGAGGCTCATCTCGAGCAGCTCTTCGTCGACCGGGCCGCAGCCGAGGAAGTTGAGCACGTCGACGAATGAACTGCGAGGATCCTTGCGGCTTTCCTCGTAGCTCCAGATGAGACAGCGGTCGGAACCACGCCACTCTTTGAGCCAGTGGTTGAGGATGTCGACCGTTCGATCGACACCGAAGCGCGGGCTCCGAATCATTTCAGACAGGCTGCCCTCGAAGGCGGCGCCTGATCGAAAGCCGCGCTTCGTGAGTTGGATATGGAGCGAGACCATGACGTCGCGAAGGTCGCGGAGCGCAAGGATGATCTTCCGCGATCGCCGTGGGCTGGGCGGGAGGAGATACTTGCCGAGCGCTCGGTCGACGAGCCGCGGCGCTGTGAGGTGTTCCCAAAGATCGTGGCTACAGGCCAACCGCGGGATGGAACCGGGCTCGTCGGCGGAGGATTCGATCGAGAAGGGGAGGCTGGCCTGGGCGCAGAGATAGTGGCGAACCATGAAACGAAGCCAGGTCCGGCCGCTCTTGGGGATCGAGACCAGAAACACGTCGGCTTCCGCGTAGCGCCGGCCCTTGCGGCAGAAGTTTCGAGGAATCACGGGCAAGGACAATGAGGCGCGTCTCCAATCGCCAGCGCGCGCGCAGGCAGTACGAAGACGTATCGGTTCGGAGTTGTGTGTCCTTGAGAAGCGCGGCGGGAGGTTTCAGAAAGTGGTGAGTCTTTGGAGCGTCCAGAAGGCTGCGAGGCTGCCGATCACATAGGGCGGTATCGCGTTCGCCCATGCCGGTCGCTTCAGCTCGACGTTTCGCGTGAACTGACGGGCGATCGCCACGGCAACGAACACGCATGCGATGAAGAAGAGTTGGCCGATTTCGACGCCGACATTGAAGAACAGAAGTGCGATTGGGATCGAGGCCTGGGGGAGGCCGATCTGGGCCAGCGCGCCCGCAAAACCGAAGCCGTGTAAGAGGCCGAACACGAACGCGATGACCCATGGATAGCGTTCGGTCAGCCCGGGCCGGCCTTTTCGACTGTGGAGAATCTCGGAGGCGACGAACATGATGCTGAGCGCGATGCTGGCCTCGATGGGCGGC
>Ga0164313_10005695_pt1 | contig 11018 bp, 7 predicted proteins | sample GuaBasSedimGuay4_FD_113735 | JGI IMG/M metagenome (GOLD analysis project Ga0164313, IMG submission 113735) | Subseafloor sediment microbial communities from Guaymas Basin, Gulf of California, Mexico - Guay4, Core 4569-4, 0-3 cm | ecosystem: Environmental > Aquatic > Marine > Hydrothermal vents >...
GCGCCCGTTTGGCATTAACGCGGCGATAAAGATGACCAATCCCGTCACCGATTTTTACAGAAATAAACCGTGGCAGGCTTGAAGCCAGCCCAATCAAGCCGAATAACACCCAGGTGAACCAGTGTTTAGGCGCTAGAAAAGCCGCTTTGAAGCCGATAGTTTTATCGGTGACGGGCTTTGCGCTCATAGATAATCAGAGAATCGGTAATGAATGTAGGAGACCTCAGCATAACCCAGTGGCGAAAGAAAAATGAGGTAAAATCTCTCTGATTGAGGCGTAAGTCGCAGCTAATAGCGGGCTATTAGCAAGGTTTACAACGAAAAGCAGGGAGATTTTAGACATTTTTACTCGTCATCTGAGTTATGTTTAGGTCTCGGTATAGACCTTGATGATACAATCGAACCCAGCCCGAATGTTGTATAAATTGTGAGAATATGGCCAAACTAGAAATATTAACCTACCCGGACGCGCGTCTGCGTCAGGTCGCCAAACCCGTTACCGAATTTAATGCCAGCCTGCGCAAACTCAGTGTAGACATGGCTGAGACCATGTACGCTGCACCGGGTATTGGCCTGGCGGCCGTGCAGGTCGACATCGCGTTGCGCCTGGTGGTCATGGATTTGTCGGAGGAGAAAAACCAGTTAAGGGTTTTGGTCAATCCGCAAATACTAAAACAGGAAGGGTCAGTTTGCATGCAGGAAGGATGCCTGTCGGTTCCGGAAATATACGCCGACATAGATCGCGCTGAAAAAATCACCCTGCGCGCGCAAGATATAAGTGGAAAATCATTTGAGATCGAAGCCGATGATCTACTATCTGTTTGCATTCAACATGAAATCGACCACCTTGATGGCAAGGTCTTCGTAGACTACCTGTCGCGAATGAAACAAGATAGAATTCGCAAAAAACTACTCAAAGAAGCCCGCCTGGAAACCGCCTGAGCCGGGGTAAAATAGCATGAGTCTCCCTAGAATTATTTTTGCGGGTACACCCGATTTCTCCGTCGCCTGTCTCGATGTATTACTCGAACAGGCGCTAGACATTGTGGGTGTATATACCCAGCCTGACCGGCATGCAGGACGGGGTAAAAAAGTACAACAAAGCCCGGTAAAAAAACGCGCGCTTGATGCAGGTCTGACGATTTATCAGCCGGAGAATTTTAAAGCAACAGAAACTCAAGAAGAACTATCAGGGCTTCACGCCGACCTGATGGTGGTGGTTGCATACGGGCTCATTCTGCCACAGCCTATCCTGGATGCCCCCCGACTCGGTTGCATCAACATACACGCTTCGTTGTTACCTCGCTGGCGGGGAGCGGCACCCATTCAACGCGCAATTGAAGCAGGAGACTCGTGCAGCGGTGTATGCCTGATGCAAATGGAAAGAGGCCTGGATACCGGCCCGGTTCTGGCTAGAATCAGCCATGTGATCCAGCCAGATGAAACCGGAGGACAATTACACGATACGCTAGCCACAATGGGTGCACAACTGCTACAGAACAACCTCAGTGACATCCTCAAACAACGCATGAGCCCCATTGAGCAAGCGAAACAGGGCATACGCTATGCGCACAAGCTCAGTAAAGCCGAGACCGAGGTTCAATGGCAAACGAGCGCCATAGAGATCTCCAATAAGATTCGTGCCTTCAACCCCTGGCCGGTAATGTTTGCCAGCGTTAACGGTCAGCGTATCCGTTTTTATTGTGCGGGTGCCGAACCTGATGAAAGCGCCTCGACATTCATGCCGGGAGAAATCATTCATGCATCCGCCGAGGGAATTCGTGTGGCCACCGGTGAGGGAATTGTTAATATCACCCGGGTGCAAAAGCCCGGTGGCAAAGTATTAGCTGTACGCGACTTTCTAAATGGTTTTCCTCTGAAAATCGGGCAACTATTTAAATGAGCAGTAACGCCCGACAGGCTGCAGCGCAATGTGTTCATGCTGTTTGTGAGTCCGGTGATTCTCTGGATGACGCGTTAAGCACCCATGGCGCCGCACTAAGGGATAACGACACAGGCTTTTTCCGGGCCCTGAGTTATGGCGGAGTTCGCTGGTACCTGGCGTATAAAATCTACCTCGATAGCCGCCTGAAAAAACCCTTTAAACCCAAAGATAGAATCCTTTATGCGGTCCTGGTAACCGCTTTGTATCAGCTTGATGACACTCGACATGCCCCACACGCCGTGGTCAACGAAGCTGTCGCTCTGAGTAAAGCATTCAAGCGCCAATGGGCGGCCGGCCTGGTCAATGCGGTGTTACGCGCTTACATTCGCGAAACCGAAGCGCGCCCCCTGCTGGATACGAAAAAGTGGAATCGACAGGCCTACCCTAAATGGATGATTCAACAATTTGCCGATGCATGGCCGGAGCAGCTCGACGAGCTGTTAGCAGCCTCCCAGGCTCACCCGCCCATGACCTTGCGCGTAAATAGTCTAAAAACCACCCCACAGGCAACCATTGAAAAGCTGGAACAGTTGAATATTCAGGCCCGACACTGCCAGGATGCCGAACTGGGTATAACCTTAGCACAGCCTCAAGCAGTAGAAACCCTGCCGGGGTTTGATACTGCCGAGCTTAGCGTACAGGATGAATCAGCCCAACTGGCGGTTGGATTACTGGATTTGGCACCCGGCCAGCGGGTGCTGGATGCATGCGCTGCACCCGGCGGTAAAAGCCTGCACATCCTGGAAGCCGAACCCGCTATAAGCAGCCTCAGTGTGCTTGATTTCCCCGACCGCCTGCCACGACTGCGCGAAAATTTTGAACGTGCGGGGATACACGCTACTGTTATCGAAGGCGACTTGCTGCAGGCTGATCACTGGTGGGACGGCACGCCATATGATCGAATCCTGCTGGATGCTCCGTGTACCGGAAGTGGCGTAATTCGGCGCCATCCAGATATAAAATTTCGCCGTCAACCGGAAAATGCTCTACAATTTGCCACCAGACAACTCGACATGTTACGCCATGCATGGCGTTTACTCAAACCAGGAGGAAAAATGCTGTATACCACCTGCTCTATCCTGCCCGCTGAAAATGAACTCTGCGCGGCTGCTTTTTCGGATCGGGTGGACGACGCCAGGACTATTGTGCTACCGGAAAAGCTGGGCATTAAGACCGCACATGGCCGGCAACGGCTTCCAGGCATACACCACGGCGATGGTTTTTTCTACGCCTTATTTTCTAAAAAATAAATTTTAACGTGCTGATAATTCTTAATCCCCTCAGGCATACACTGCGATACCTTTGTGCCTGCCTGCTAATCATGAGCTTTACTGCACCCATCGCAAATGCGGACGGCTTCATGATTGAACAGGCCAATGCAACCTTTAACCAGAGCTCTCTGTCCGTTGATGCACGCTTTGACCTGCAACTGAGTGATGCGGTTAACGAAGCCTTGCACAATGGTGTCAGCATTCAGCTGCTCACGACACTGGATTTATTTACCAGCCGCCCTTATATCTGGGATCCACGCATTGCACAATGGGCGTTTACACAGCAAATCAGCTACCATTCTCTAACCAACCGATATCAACTAAGCAGCCCGCAACAAAAAGAAAGTCGATCCTATTCATCCCTGAGCGATCTATTCGCCGATATTGAAAACTTCAGTTTTCAATCAGACATATTGGGCGACACACTGCCTGAGAGTAAACACGGTTATAAATTACAGCTACGTATTGCCCTGGATAATACCGTCTTGCCAACCCCTCTGCGCGTCATGACCTACATCTCATCCGCCTGGAGATTACGCAGCGATATTCATGAATGGTTTATCGACGGCACGCCATAGACAGGTAAAATTGACTCGCATCACGTGAAACTCGGACTCTCACTCAGCTCGAAACTACTCCGGCAGGCGCTCAATCCTGCCGCGTTTTTGACGATTTCTGCTTTTTTTCTAGTCGCAATTATCGGCCTGTCAATGTCAGCACAAAATTTGCAGGGACAGGGGGCATGGTTCACCACGCTGTTGATCGTCAATGCTGTCGGCATCGTCGTCCTGCTAATACTGCTTCTCGCCAGTTTTATGCGCCTGGTGCGACAATACCGTAAACGCATACTGGGCTCACGCCTGATGGTGCGCTTTGTCTCTTTGTTTATCATTCTGACGATTATTCCCATCAGTGTAGTTTTCTATTTTTCGGCGCAGTTTCTAACTACGGGGGTAGACAGCTGGTTTGATGACAAAATCGAACAGGCATTGGACGATGCACTACTGCTGGGCCAGGGCTTTCTTGAAGCCAGTAAGCAAAAAATTATCGACAATGCGCGCGTCGATGCGAGTCGAATCGTGAATTCGCCGGACACCGGGCTTATTCGCCTACTGGAAGAAATTCGTCGCCAGCGTGGATACATCGAACTCGATTTATTTGCGCGCAATGGCACAGCCATTGCCTCAAGCAGCGTCAACGCCATCAGCCTGTTTCCCGATAACCCCGCTAAACTTGACATCAATAAAGTAGCTGCAGGTGAAGTAGTCGCAAAGCTTGAGCCCATGAATAACGGTGCTTTACAGTATCGTGTTTTGTATCCGGTGGTGGATAGCGGCTTCGTTCAGCAATCGCGTATTCTGCAAATCATCGAAGCCCTTCCGTTACGATATTCGCGCCTGGGAAAGAGCCTGGAGCAAGCATCGAGCGAATACAATCGCCTGAGCTATCTACGCAGGCCGCTGAAAATTAGCTTTCTGTTGTCCCTTTCACTCATTACCCTGATGACCACGCTGATTTCAATCTGGCTGGCCTTGTACGCTGCTCGTCGACTGATTGCCCCCATCAATGATCTAGCCATAGGTACTCGCGCCGTCGCAGCGGGCGATTACAGCACACAGTTGCCCGTCAAAAGTGAAGATGAACTGGGCTTACTGGTCGCGTCGTTTAACAGCATGATTACCCAGGTTCGCCGTGCTCAGCATGATGCCCAGGCCAATCACCTGCGAGAGCAAAATCAGCGTGCATACTTACAATCCGTGTTGAGTAATCTGTCCTCCGGGGTGCTCTCCTTCGATCACGTTCATCGACTACAAACCCATAATACTCGCGCATCTGCTATTTTGGGGATAGACCTGGAACACTATACCAATAAAACGCTTCCCGAACTTTGCCAGACCCACCAGAACCTGAAGGAATTTTGCGAACACTTGAATGGTGTTATGGACAATGGACGCACGGGGGAACAGGAGATTGGCCTGGATTCTGAACAGGGCAAGCAACTACTGATGGTTCGCACCTCGACCCTCGCACTGGAAGACCATATCACCAGTGGCTGGGTGGTGGTTTTTGATGACGTAACCAACCTGGTCACAGCCGAACGCGATGCAGCCTGGGGAGAGGTCGCACGCCGTCTTGCACATGAAATCAAGAACCCGCTTACACCGATTGGCCTGTCGGCTGAACGAATTCGCCGCAAATATTTACACAAGCTACCTGAATCAGAACGTGAAGCACTGGATCGATCCACGCGTACAATCGCTGAACAGGTTCAGACCTTAAAGCGCATGGTCGACGCGTTTGCCAGTTATGCTCGCTCCGAACGCCTGAACCTGGGGGATGTTCACCTGAACCACCTGATAGAAGACGTGGTTGAGTTGCGCCGGGAACCGGGAAACCCGGTCAAGTTTTCACTACAGCTCGATAAGGCACTCAATCCGATGCAACTTGACCGGGATGGTATACGGCAAATACTCAATAATATTGTTGGCAACGCCTGTGATGCTCTACACGACACTGTGGATGCAGAAATTACTATTTGTTCACAGCAGGAAATCCAGCAGGATCAAGCGGGTGTCAGCATTCGCGTACAGGACAACGGGCCCGGATTTGGGTCGGATATAATTGCCCGGGTATTTGAACCCTATATCACCAGCAAAGCAGATGGAACCGGCCTGGGCATGGCCATCGTTAAACGTATCGCGCAGGCGCACGGTGGCTTTGTTATAGTCAGCAATCCAGAACAGGGGGGCGGTTGTGTAAAAGTTTGGCTGCCTGAATCAAGCTCCGATACTTCAAATAAGAATACACCCGAAATAATATGAGCCAATCACAAATACTCATCGTCGATGACGAACAAAGCATTCGCGAAACCTTGCAGGACATTCTCGAAGATGAAGGCTATTTAATCACCACCGCAGCCAACGCTGAGCTCGCGCACGCGGCACTTAAGGCGGGCGAATTTGATCTTATCCTACTGGATATCTGGATGCCGGATGTGGACGGCATCACCTTGTTAAGAGATATAAGGCAACAGGGAAATAGCTGCCCAGTGGTAATGATTTCAGGGCATGGAACGGTTGAAACTGCGGTTGAGGCTATCCAGTACGGTGCTTATGATTACCTTGAAAAACCGCTTACCACCGCCAAACTCCTGGTTACCCTTAACCGCGCCCTGCAAAGTGGTGAACAGGCGAAACAAATAACCAAGCTTATCAACAAATTTGAGCCCGTATCTGCTCCGGTAGGACACAGCGATGCCATGCAACAGCTACGGGGGAAAATACAAAAGATTGGCCAAACTCAAAGCTGGGTCATGATCACCGGCGCAGCAGGCAGTGGCAAAGGCGTCGTTGCACGCGCTTTGCACCTTGCCAGCACGCGCAAAGATGAACCCTTCGTAAAAGTTAGCCTGGCCGCCATCCCCCATCAAAATATTGCGCGGCGACTTTTTGGCTCAGATGAAGCCGGCACAACACAACTGGGTTGTTTTGAACAAGCCGAAGGCGGTATTTTGTACCTGGATGAAATTGGTGATCTGGATACGGATACGCAGACAAAATTATTGAGCGCCTTGCAGGCCGGTCGGTTTATGCGTGTGGGCGGGCAAAACCCGATCAAAATGGATGTGCGCATCGTGAGCAGTACCTCTTACCCCCTGGACAGTCTGGTCAGTTCAAAAGGCTTTCGTGAAGATCTGTTTTATCGGCTCAACGTGATGCCGATCAAAGTTCCACCGCTACGCGCCTATCTGGACGACATTCCCAGCCTTGCTGAATACTATATTGATCGTTTTGTACAGGCCGAAAACCTGCCTTATCGTGAGCTGACCACCGCAGCAACCAATCGGCTACGTCAACATTCCTGGCCCGGAAACGTACGGGAATTAATCAACAGCCTGCAGCAATTACTCATTATCGGCGGCGAAACATCGATCGACGCTGATGAAATTGACGAGGTGCTGAGCAATGATACCCAGGACGGAAAACCCGTCAATTTGGGCAACAGCAGTGCCGTGGCAACGTATCTGGATGCCGATCTGCGCAGCGCACGCGATGCTTTTGAAAAAATGTATTTTGAGCATCACCTGAAAACCCTGGGCGGGAATGTTTCGGCGCTTGCCAAGGTGTCGGGGCTTGAACGTACCCACCTGTATCGCAAGTTCAAAGCACTGGATATCAACCCGAAAGACTGGAAATAGCTTGCTCCACCCTAAAACTGTTATTGTCGGCTGCGGGGATATTGGCCGGCGTGTTGCACCTTTATGCCTTGGGGTTGATAATGAAGTGGTGGCGTGGGTCAAGACTGAAGCTTCATTCCTGGCCTGCCGGAAGATAGGGCTGGAAGTACATCGTAGTGATTTAGATCAGACGGCCAAGTTCAGTTTACCTCGATCGAAGCATCAAATCCTGTATACCGTACCCCCTCCTCCCCATGGGAAAAAGGATACCCGCTTAAGCACTCTCCTGGGGCAGCTAAATGCCAACGATATAAGCAAATTTGTACTGATCAGCACCACCGGTGTATACGGTGATTGTGCAGGTGCCTGGGTAGATGAAACCACGCTCATTAAGCCAAAAGCTGATCGTGCGCTGCGCCGGGCAGATGCCGAAGCAAGCTTGCAGGCCTGGGCAAAACATCACGCAGTGGAGTATCTGATTCTGCGTGTGCCCGGGATTTATGCGCCCGACCGACTCCCCCTCAAACGCCTCAAAGCCGGCACACCCGTTGTCAAACGAGACCAGGCTCCCTGGACCAATCGTATTCACGCAGATGACCTGGCTCGTGCATGCTTTGCGGCACTCAATAGCCAAATCAGCCAGCAAATAATTAATATTACTGATGACGCGCCGTGCAGTATGAGCGAATATTTTTTCGCCGTTGCCGATTATGCCGGCCTGCCACACCCACCCGAAATTGATCTTGAAACAGCGCGACAAACGCTCAGCCCCGGAATGTTGAGCTACCTGTCTGAATCACGACGCATTGTTAATGGCAAAATGAAAGATTTGCTGCAGCTTAAACTACGTTACCCTAATTTAAAATCCGGCCTCAGCCCCAACAAGGGCTGAAGGTACCAGGCCACCTTCTCCCACTTATCTAAACTAGCCTTCCACTTATCCCGCTTTACCCGGGGCTCATCTGCGAAAAATATTTTGGTTTTCTTTGTCAAAATTTCACGCTACACTGGCGCGATATTTTGCAATGATTTCATGCACTTGAGGGGCACCATCTGTTAAACCAATTTAAACTGTTTGTTTGCCTGTTTTGTATCACGCTGTCGACGGTGCAGGTACAAGCACAGGCGCAAACCACAGCCGGACAAAACCCTCTGGCCATGATGAGCATTATCATGCTGCTGTTAGACGAGAGCGAACCCGGTATACCTTCCGGATCAGGAGAGCTGCTCGCTCACTGGAAGCTGGACGAAAGTACCGGGCAAACCGCGGACGACGCGTCTTCCTATCAGCGCAATGCACAAGTTTTATGCCACGAAATCGAACCCTGTAACCCTGGCTGGGGGGCTGGGAAACTCGGCGGAGCCTTAGCATTCAATGGCGCAACAGATTACCTCTCGCTACCCTATCAAAGTCTGCACAATCGCGGCGATATCACGATAAGCCTGTGGTTTAAAACGACAGAATCGAGCCGCCATCAAACGCTACTTAGCGGTGCAGAACAGTTTAATACCAACGTATCGCGCATATTTTTACTCAATAATAATACGATCCGTTATTACACCAGCGAGCGAGATTGGGAGTATGAAAGCTGGAGCATTCCCCCGGTCGCAGATGATCAGTGGCATCAACTGGCGATCGTACGCAATGACACGCACAACGAAGTTAGCTTATACCTTGACGGCATCTCTTTTGGCACTAAATCCCCCGGCCTGGATCTGCTTGACGTCGAGCCGCAAGCCCTCATCGTTGGCCTCGAACAGGATCAGGTTGGTGGACGCTTTGATCTCAATGAAGCTTTCTCCGGGCAGATAGACGATATCAAGATTATCGGCCGCGCACTTCCGCGGCATGAAGTTGAGCTGGCCTATGAGAACCGAAACTGGCATCGCATTAATGTACAAATTGACCGGAGCAGCGATGATGCTGAAGGCTCCGGCAATCCAAACCTCGGAGATTGGCGCCTGGATTTTAACCAAAATGAAACAGGTCTGCGCTTTAACCAAATCGGTATCCCGACGGGCGCAACCATCGAAAAAGCCTACGTTGAATATCGCTCCAATTCAAATTCCAGTAGCACCACTTCCGTTCCCATTTTCGGCGAGCTCAGCCCGAATACGTTGACCTTCAGCAATGAACATAAAATATCAACCAGGCCAAGAACCTCTGCAAGCACAACCTGGAACCCCGTTAACTGGAGCTGGTGGAACGTCTATCACACGCCGGATATTTCCAACATAATCCAGGAAATCATTGATCAGGCACAGTGGGCAGTGGGCAATTCACTAGTGCTGCTGTTTGAAGAGAGCGAAATCAATAATAATTTGCGCGGCGCGATTAGTTATGACTACTACCCGGAACATGCGGCCAGGCTGGTTGTTTACTATAGCGGTGGAAACCCCGACAGTTCCCCGCCGGTGGCGCCGGCTAACCTTCAGGCCAGCCCTAGCAGCACGGCGATTGCGCTGAGCTGGGATCATAGTAATGATCTACAAAGCGCGATTTCGCATTACACCGTATACCGGCAAAAAAATGGCCAGGCACGCCAGAGCATAGCTACCCTTATTAAGTCAAATCTACCCCCGATTTATACCGATACTAGTGTGCAAGCCGGTGCGTCGTATACCTATACCGTTACCGCCAGTAATAATGCAGATGTTGAAAGCACACACTCTACCCCTGCAAACACCTCTGCACTGCATACCTTCGCCAGTTATGCGCACTGGCCGCTCAATGAAGTAAGCGACATTGTTGCCGCGGATACCGGGCCCAATCATCACAACGGCCTGCTGGTGAACGGCCCCACATGGATAGCGTCCGGCATCAACGGTGGTGCACTACAGTTTGATGGTGATGATGACTACCTGCAACTACCGCATACCGTACTCAACGGCGCAAAAAGCGTAACGGTCAGCCTTTGGTTAAAAACTGCTGAACCCGGAGAGCAAACCCTGATCAGTGGCGCAAATGCGCAGCACGACAATGCTTTTTTAATCATACTGGAAGAAGAAGACCGCTTAGGGTTCTACACCAATAACGACTCGATAGGCTGGGATATTGAAGCGATTAACGACAACACATGGCACCATATATTGATCATTGCTGATGATGTAGAAAATGGTGTCGCTCTATATATAGACGGCGTATTCCAGGGGGCCGAACGCTTAACCCTCGATCCAGTACGAATTGATGAAGGCGGGCTGATCATTGGCCAGGAACAGGATGAGGTTGGAGGAGGCTTTGACTCGGATCAAACATTCACGGGTGCACTCGATGAAATTCGTATTGAGCAACGCGTCATTTCCTGGGTGGAAATTCAGAATCAGGTAGTAATGGATTCAAGCCCACCGACTGCGCCTGCCGGCCTAACGGCAACACCGGGTGACGGCTCACTGATTAATTTGAGCTGGACTGCTGCCAGTGATGCTGAAACGGGTATTTGCAAATACCGCATCTACCGCGGTACAGGCGCTGCTACCCCTGCTTTTCTGTTTGAAGTGGGTAATGTTACGCAGGTGACCGACGCTCAGACCGCTGACAACACCCATTACCGTTACCAGGTCGCCGCACAAAACTGCGTTGCGATTGAGGGAGGGCTGTCGAACATTGCGAGCGTAGACACCCAAA
>Ga0164313_10005697_pt1 | contig 11017 bp, 11 predicted proteins | sample GuaBasSedimGuay4_FD_113735 | JGI IMG/M metagenome (GOLD analysis project Ga0164313, IMG submission 113735) | Subseafloor sediment microbial communities from Guaymas Basin, Gulf of California, Mexico - Guay4, Core 4569-4, 0-3 cm | ecosystem: Environmental > Aquatic > Marine > Hydrothermal vents...
AAACGAAAACATGTTGCTATTCTCGTCGTGAGTACGTATATTTGTACTTGTATAATAACTTAAATACGTACGACTATGTTGGCCGCAAATTATTCAGAATTCCGTGGGGATCTCAAGAAATTCCTGGACAATGTGGAATTCAATAGGGAGACATTAATAATCAAGAGAGGTAAAGGTAATGGCACTGTAATGATATCATTAGAAGAGTATAACTCCCTAATGGAAACGGTACATCTTCTATCATCAAAGGCTAATGCTGATCGCCTATATGAATCATTAGAACAGATAAAGGATGGGCATATAGTCACTAATGATCTTATTGAAAATCAATGAGGATTGTCTTTTCGAAGAATGCTTGGGAAGATTATACTTCTTGGTTGCAAATAGACAAGAAGATGCTAAAAAAGATCAATGATCTGATTAAGGATATTCAAAGAAATCCACATTCAGGGATTGGTAAACCTGAACCATTAAAATATGATCTTGCTGGATATTGGTCCAGGAGGATAGATCAGGAACATAGACTTGTATATCAGGTAATCGATAATGATATTCGAATTATCTCTTGTAAGTATCATTATGACAAATGAGTACGAAGCCTAGGTATAGGCGAGCACAAACACGCCGTGAGTGGTTGGTCTTTTGTCAAAGTGAAGATCTCTGTTAACTTTGAGATTTTAGATTCAGTTTAACTATGGGATATTGGTGTAGTAAATGCAAGATTGACATCTCCTATCGAGAATACGAGTACTCAATGGACAACTTCAATAAAGCTCTTTGTATTGAATGAGGTGAAAAGTGAACTGAGCAACCAATTCTCACAGGAATAGCCCTCTTGATAAGTTCCTGAAGGAGGAATTGATTATTGTATTAGTTTTGTGGAAAGGGCTTTCATATGACATTTAAAAGAGCTGTTTACGCGATTACATTTCTACTGATTTCAATCTCTGCCGGAGCACAGATTAACCTTTATCTGGGCGGCAATCTACAGGCTAACTATTCCTGGATCAGGGGTGAAGATCCCACTTACAGTCCAGGTTTTGGTGCAGGTTTTAGTTTTGTATACTGGGAATATGAATATTGGTTTATCAAAGCCGGTATAGACTATGGGAATAGAACATCCTCTGTTTTGGCCTACCCCGATGTTTACGGGGTAGCTCCCCAGGATCCCTATGATAAAATTCGCATTGAATTTAACGAGCAGACGTTAAGCGTTCCATTAACCGTCTATTTCCGCCCTTACGAATCGGGTTCCAATGCAATGCTTCTGACGGGCACACTGGAAATGATGGTGGTGGCAAGTTTAAAGGCCGATTCAGAAGAGTATGGGGAACTGGAGGTAGCTGGAGGTGATGCTAGAACCTGGACCAAAACCAGTGTTGGAATAGGTGCCGGATATCAACGCCAGCTTGATGAACATATGTTCCTGAATATCATTCCCTCTTATAATGTGGACATTCGGGCCACACCTGCCTACAACTCCATCAAGCTCACCGTGGAGCTGATCTTTGGAGTTTATTGATCCATGCTGGCCTGAGGCAACCACATGATCCGGTGATCTCTTAACTCTTTCTGCAGGGGTTTTGCCCTGTAATCTGTAACCCGGTCGAGTTCAGTCCAGAACCGCCTTCCATGATCCTTATGAAGGGTGTGAGCCAGTTCATGAAGAATCACATAGTCGGAGAGGTGATCGGGAAGCAAAATTAACCAGCTATTCAGGTTGATGCTGTTTCTGGCTGTACAGCTGCCCCATCTGGTTTTCATTTTCCTGATTTTTAGCTCAGTGTATTTATATCCGTATTCCGACGCCAAAACAGCAATTCTACCAGGTAAATAGTCCCTGGATTCCTGGAGCAGGATCCTCCAGAGTGCCTCCTCTGCTGATGATTCATTCCTTTTTGGAGCAAGCACCACCTCCTTCCCCCTCACATTTAAAATGGCTCCAGCCCTGGGCCTTTGCGCCTGATCTGCAGAGATTTGTATATCTGCAATTTTCCTCAGAACCCACTGTTTTTTTGTCATAAGAAACCTCTCAGCCCTCTTCCGACTCACATACCTGGGAATGGTTACCCGAACCTCACCCTGTTGATTGATCCGGATAGATAGATTCTTCGCCCGGCTGTTATGGACATACCTAACTTCTCCTATTTCCAAATATGTAGTAATATTTTCCCCCACAAGCGCTTAGATTTAAACGGTTATCCATAACTTTAGCTTTCATTTTAAAAAAGACATAATGATCCGAAAAGCAATCACTTTCTCAATTGTGCTTTTTCTAGCAGTTGTGACCGGCATCGCCCAGCAAGCCTGGACACTGGAAGACTGCATTCAGTATGCCATGGAGAACAACATCCAGATCAAGCAATCGGTTCTGAACACCGAATATAACGAAAACCTTCTGAACCAATCAAAGCTTGGTCAGATCCCCAACCTGAATGCCAATGCGGGCTATTCTTATTCCTGGGGTCGGGCGCTGGACGAAACGACATACGAATATACTAACGACCAGCAGATTCAATCTGTAAACTGGGGATTTAGCTCCACAGCCAACCTCTTTAATGGATTGAAAGTAAGAAACACCATCATTCAAAATGAACTGAACCTGATGGCCAGCTATGAGGATGTGGAAAAGATTAAAAATGACATCTCCCTGACCATAGCCGCAGGCTATCTTTCCATCATGTTTAACAAAGAACTAAAGGCTGTGACTGAAGCCCAGCTGGCCACTACTGGTGAACAGGTAGAGAGGACTCTTAAACTGGTAAGTGCCGGAAAAGTAGCCAGGGGCAATTTCCTGGAGCTTCAGGCCCAATACGCCTCAGAGGAACTAAACCTTGTGAATGCAGATAATCAATTGGCCATCTCCCTGCTCAACCTTCAGCAGATGCTTGACCTTCCCATCGATACTGCTTTTGATGTCCATATTCCGGAGCTCTCGAATCCAGACCAGGACCCCATGGTTTTCAGTGCTCTTGAAGTATACAGGATTGCTGAACAGGAAATGCCCGAGATCAAAAGTGCAGAGCTATCCCGACAAAGTTCCGAGCAGGGGCTTAAGATTGCCAAAGGAGATAGGTCTCCCCGGTTATTTCTATCGTCTTACTACAACACTGCTTCTTCAGATTTTCGTGAACAGGTAACCGGATTTGGAGATCCTGTATCAATCCGCTTAGGAGAAACCGCCAGCGGAGAAGATGTCTTTTCTAATCCCATATCGCCACCTATTTTTGGAGCCTATCCTTACTTTGATCAGATGAGGGATAATACCGCCGCCGGGGTAGGACTGAATCTCTCTATTCCAATCTTTAATGGCTGGATGGTAAATACCAACATTGCGAACTCACGCATTGCCCTGGAAAATGCACAGTTGGAACTGCAGAGTCAGAAACTCAACCTCTATGCCACCATCAACCAGGCATATGCGGATGCAGTTGCTGCACTTAAAAAATTTACTGCCACCCAGCAAGCGCTGGTTTCCATGGAGGAATCATTCAAATACACAGAAAAGAAATTTGAAGTTGGCCTTGTTAATACGGTGGATTATAATGTGTCCAAAAATCAACTCACCTCCACCCAGTCAAACCTGCTTCAGGCAAAATATGATTTTATTTTCCGGATTAAAATTTTGAATTTTTACAAGGGAGAACCAATTACACTCTAAGCTATAGAAGATTAACAAATAACTATCACCCATGAAATCGAAAAGACTAATATTTATCATAATCATCATTGCTGTATTGGTCCTTGTTGCTCTGGCAGTAGGGAAAAATAAGGGATGGTTTGGAAGCGAAGGATTTCTGAAAGTATCCGTTGAGACAGGTATTAAGAGAGAAATCGTGGAAATAATCACAGCAAATGGCAAAATACAACCCGAAACTGAAGTCGCCATTTCACCGGATGTCTCCGGAGAAATCGTTGACCTTGTGATCAGGGAAGGAGACGAAGTGGTCAGGGGGCAATATCTGCTAAAAATTAAACCCGAGGCATACCAGATGGCCAGGAACAGAGCCGAAGCCTCCATGAATAATTCAAAAGCCAGGCTCAAACAATCGGAAGCTCGACTGGAAATGGCCAGGCTGGATTACAAAAGGAGTAAGAAACTTTATGATGACCAGGCCATCTCCGAGTCAGAATTCGAGCAATCACTTACTACATACAATTCTTCCCTTGCGGAGAAGGAAGCTGCAGAGTACTCTGTGATGAGTGCACAGGCTACCCTGGATGAGGCTGATGAAAGCCTGACCAAAACTTCCGTCTATGCACCAATGGACGGTACCGTTTCTTCCCTTTCAGTTGAACTGGGAGAGCGGGTGGTAGGAACATCCATGATGTCGGGAACAGAAATGTTGCGAATAGCCAACCTGAACCGCATGGAAGTGGAAGTGGAAGTGAACGAGAACGATATCGTTCGCGTGACAAATTGGGATACAGCACTTATTGAGGTGGATGCATATCCCGATACAAGGTTTACAGGCGTTGTTTCTGAAATCCCTGTCTCAGCCAGTACCACCGGGGTAACCACCGACCAGGTCACTAATTTTATGGTGAAGATCCTGCTGTTACCTGAATCATATGCTGATAAAATCTCAGAAACTAACCGGTATCCACTGAGGCCGGGCATGTCAGCAACTGCTGATATCCAGACAGATCGCAGAACCGGCATCTACTCGATACCCATCCAGTCTGTGACCACGCGCATGGATACCACTGGCGCTGCCACACCAAAACCCGACGAGCAGAGGACCGATCAGATAAGCTCCGATGGTTCAGTCTCATCTACATCAGAATCCGTCGCGGCTGACAATAAAGGTGATGAACCCTTTGTTGTGGTGTTTGTAGTTTCCGAGGGAAAAGCAAAGATGAAAAAGGTAAAGACCGGTATCCAGGATAACAACTATATTGAAGTTACAGAAGGTCTTGATCCTGATGATGAAATTATTATTGCTCCGTATTCTGCCATTTCACGGCAGCTGAAGGAAGATCTGGATGTGGAAGTAGTTCCTGAAGAGGACCTTTTCAAGCAAGATAAAAAGAAAAAGGACTAGAATCTAATGCCCGGACCCCTGATCCTACATATCGAAACAGCCACAGATATTTGCTCAGTCGCCATTTCGAAGGGTGATCAGTTGATTTCCCTGGTAGAAAGTGGTCCTGAACGATCCCATGCTACACTGCTGAACATTTTCATCAGAAAAGCACTTGAGGAAGGTGGAGTTGAACTACGGCAGATGGATGCTATAGCTGTGAGCAAAGGCCCCGGATCTTACACTGGATTACGTATTGGTGTCTCTACTGCGAAGGGATTGGCGTACGGGCTTGAAAAACCGTTGCTGTCATCCGGGACGCTTGAGAATATGGCTTATGGTGCCAGAACGGACCCTTCCATTGGGAATTTATTGAAAGAACATGGCAAAGGATTACTGCTGTGCCCCATGCTGGACGCAAGGCGGATGGAGGTATTTTCATGTTTCTTTACGTCGGAAATAGCAGTGAAACGTGAAGTTACGGCAGACATTGTTGAAGGTGACAGTTATGGCGATATCCTGGAGAAAAACCATATCTGCTTTTTTGGAAACGGCGCCGATAAATGTATGGAGGTCCTGGATCATCCCCATGCTCATTTTGTGACCGGAGTCAATCCTTCTGCCAGCAACATGGTACGGCCTGTTTTCAATCGCTTTAACAGGGAGCAATTTGAAGATGTGGCATACTTTGAACCATTTTATCTGAAGGATTTTATCGCTACCACACCCAGAAAAAAGGTACTTTAGCCGCGATAGTAACAAAATAATATATTGATATATTTGCATACAAATAATAAGATATGGCAACAACATCAGATTTTAGAAACGGATTATGCCTTGAGTATAATAATGACCTCTATACCATTGTACAGTTTCAACACGTGAAGCCCGGGAAGGGACCTGCTTTTGTGCGGACCAAAATGAAGAGCCTCACTTCTGGCAAGGTGATCGAGAATACTTTCAATGCAGGAGTAAAGGTGAATACCGCCAGGGTCGAAAGAAGACCCCACCAGTATCTGTATACCGATGACCTGGGTTTTAATTTCATGCACCTTGAGACCTTCGAGCAGATTTCCATACAGCCCACCATGATTGAGAACGTGGACCTGATGAAAGAGGGACAATCGGTGGAAATTGTGGTACATGCCGATACAGAGACACCGCTGTCTGTTGATCTGCCCCCATTCGTGGAACTGCTTGTCACCTATGCAGAACCGGGTAAGAAAGGAAATACTGCCTCTTCATCAGCTCAGAAACCAGCCGAATTAGAAACAGGAGCAAAGATAATGGTTCCCCTGTTTATCGATACCGGGGAAATGATTAAAGTTGATACCCGGGATCGTTCGTACTCTGAAAGAGTGAAAAAATAGCCAACAGAACCTAACTAACATGGGCAAATTTTCCGAAAACCGTTTAAAGCTTTCCACATTCAAACTGAATGCTTTGCTTGATATAACACTGGCTATTAATGACAATGTGTCCACCAGTGAGCTTATCCGGCGGTATGAAAAGATGCTTACCGACGACCTTGATATTGGAAAGGTTATCGTTCTGAAATTTTCAGATAAATGGGATTGCTTGCTCAATTCGGGATTTGGGAACAAGTTTTTTGAAAAGGTTGATATGAAGAGGGACCTCCTGCCTTACGATGAAATCTCTTTCATCACATCTGAACCACAGCACTTTCCGGAATTAGTGGATATCGTCATTCCCGTTTCCCACAAAGATGAAGCCATTGCTTTTGTTCTAATTGGTGATATAGAAGAAGAGGGTGAAGGTGTCAGCCCCATTATTAAGCACCTGAGGTTCATCCAGACCCTTTCAAATATCATCACTGTAGCCATTGAAAATAAAAGGCTTTTCCAGGAATCACTTCGTCAGGAAGCCTTAAAAAGAGAGATGGAGCTGGCCAGTAAGATGCAAAACATGCTGATCCCTACCGAGGAAAAGCTCCCTTCCCATAGGTTCATCCGGATGAAAGCTTTCTATCACCCTCATTTTGAAGTAGGTGGAGATTACTATGATGTGATCCAACTAAGCGAAAATGAGGTGGGATTCTGTATTGCAGATGTATCAGGTAAAGGAATCTCAGCTGCCATCCTGATGTCAAATTTCCAGGCCAACCTGAGGGCTCTTTTTACTGCAGGACAGGGCCTCACAGCAACCCTTGAGAAGCTCAATGAGCGGGTAATGAACAGTGCCAAGGGGGAAAAATTTATTACCCTCTTTATTGCCCGGTACCATTACAAAACCAGGGAGCTCAGGTATGTGAATGCCGGGCACAATCCTCCCCTGATGTATGAACTCGAATCAAAGAACCTGACCCAGCTGGGAAGTGGTTGTGTTGGTATGGGCATGCTTGATAAACTTCCCTTCGTGAACGAAGCCGTTGTTAAACTGGATAAGGCTGCCAAGCTTTTCTGTTATACAGACGGACTGGTGGAAGTAATCCAGGACACAGGTGTGGAATTCGGCACCGAGAACCTTGAAAAAGAGTTCACCAATGAGAGGTCCCTGGAAGATAATATCCAGACCATCATTAAAAATCAAAAGATCTTGGAGGGATCTGCCGCCATATTCGATGATATTTCCATCATTGGTGCCGAATTCCCTGGAATAAACGAATTCGCTTAAGAGACAGCTTGCTCTTCTTCTGTATTCTTGTGATACACATCCATGGCTACCAGCATGGCCGTATAGCCCCAGAATACAACAGATATCTTATCCGTATCCAGGAAATTATTGAGCAATCCATGGAAATAGTAGGAGCAAAGCCCCACAAGAATTGCAAGGGAAAAGATCCTGACGGATCGCTTCTTTGAGGTATTATAAACCCGGGTCCCTGTAAACATGGTGGTCCCGACTACCAGCAGAATACTGATTAACCCAAAGATGCCTGTTTCAGCAAGCGGGCCAAGGTACTCACTGTGTGCATTCCCCATTGTGCCAAAATCAGTGCTAATCCGGGTTTTCTCATAGGAGCGCTGGTACCGTCCATACTCAAACTGGTACGTGCCAGGTCCAAAACCAAAAATGGGCTTGTCCTTCCACATCCTGAGGGCACAACTCCAACGATTAATTCTTTCCAAATTGGACTGGTCGGTGGATATATTGGACATGGATTGAATATGTTCAGTAAATTCTCCCGACGACTCCACCCTGTTTTGTCCCATCTCAACCATGAGTTGACTTCTGATGGAAAAGAACATACCAATAACAATCACTGCTGTTACCAGAACCATTTCGAACCGAATCCTCAATTTGATCATGACCCAGACAACTACGGAGGCCAAAATACTCAACCAGGTAGCGCGTGTATAGGACACAATGGTGGCAAACAGGATCAACAGGATCAGGAGCACCATCAGGAACCGGGTATTGATATCCTCCTTTTTAATAAACAAGAACAGGGCCACCAGCACCGGAAGTACAAACCCAAGCGTGGCACCATAAGAGGTGTGATCCTTGTAGAATGGTTTGACTACACTGTGCGCCATCACCTGGTTATTAAGCCCGTATTGTGCATGGTTAATAAGCGTATAAACCACGATTCCACTGAAGGCAATAATAAACAACCATGCATAGGTATGCATGTTCTTCTCCTTCTTAAATAACTGTGCAGCTATCAGGTAAAAACCCACTATAAACCAGAGCCTGGAGAAAAGAAACTTAAATGAAACCAGCGGGTCAGAACTGGTCATGCTGGTAATAAACAACCATGCCAGGTGAAAATAGATGGCAATGGTCACCGGATGCCTTAATATGCGGATATCGATTCTGTCCCCAAGGAGGTATTTTACCATATAAAGCAATAGCAACCCTGCCAGAAGCGGCTCTGTTGGAAGGTACATATCAATAGGGAGACCTTCCAAAAGTGCACTCAGCGGAACGGAAAGCGGAACTAAAAAGACAACGGCCAGCAGGTACTTATCAATGGATACAATAGCGAGCGCAACAAAAAGCAAAAGTGCAGGAATCAGCGGCACAATATAGATCTCCAACGCCAGCATCAACGTATTCAATGCAACGAAAGAAATCAGGACTCCCCACAGGAGGGCCTTTGGATATCTGTCCCGGATTCCGGTAATCATTATTCCTCCTTAAGTGTTGCTATTCTACTTTTCACATTATCAGTAACAATCAGCACGATCAGTGCAAACAAAAGCGATGAAAATGTGGATACAATAACAATCAGAGATTTATTGGGATAGGCTTTCTTTTCTGGCGGAATGGCTCTCTCCACAACGAATTTATAGGCCAGATTCTGGTGAGCTTCCATCCTTGCCTCCATATACCTGAGGCCCAATGCAACTTCAATTGATCTTGCAGACCTCACCCGGTCAGTCATTGACGAATATTGCACCCAGTTTTTAGCAATGGCTCTAATCAGACTACCTGTTTCATCACTACTGGCATTAATATCATGAGCAAAGGTGCCAAAGACCTGGTTCATTGAATCTAATAACAGAGTAAGTTTGATATCAGCTTCTCTGTTTTCTTCTTCAACCAGTTGAAGCGCAACCAGCGCCCGCTCTTTCTTCATGCTGTTGTATACTGTATCCACCAGGTCAGAAATATCATTGGCGATATCAGCTGAAACTACCGGATCCTTATCCATAACAGAGATCTCCACAGACATAAACTCAGTCAGCCTGAAGTTTATATTGGACTTATACTGTTCCAGCAGTTCAGTAATGGGGTATTTTCCATCCTTATCAATGTCATAGTGCTCCATCAGGTTGTACTTCTCAATGATCCTTGTACGGATAGGCTCTGAATGGAGCACCTGCAAAAGTTGTTCGGCCTGCTCCTCCTCTCCAAAACCATGAAAATTTTGTCTGCCCTGGTAGTTCCCTACCAACAGCTCCTTAGAAATGGATACACTGGTGGCCGGGAACATAATTACCGAAGTTTTAAACATTGGAGTAATTAACATTGAAATTACGATTGAGGCAGCTGCTGCCACAAGACCTACAATGGTTAAAATCAAGCGCTTGTTCCAAATATAGATCAACAGATCTACCGAATTGAAATTATAACTTTTTGATTGTTTATTTTCCATGACTGTATAAGTTACGATTCTTTTACCCTGATCAGATAATAGTTCTTTTTGCCTTTTTGTACCAGTAAATATTTACCATTGATAAAGTATTCTTTCGTAATCCGCTGCTCAGGTCCGGTGATTTTCTGTTTGTTTATACTTACACCTCCTCCTGATACCATCCTCCGGGCTTCACCTTTGGATGCAAATATAGCTGTATCTGCGGAAAGTAATTCAAGTACGTCCTGATCTATATCGTTGGAAGGCAGTTCAAACTGAGGCACCCCTTCAAACACTGCCAGGAATACATCTTCCCGGATCATCTTCAATGATTCTGTGGTCCCCTTTCCAAACAGGATACCTGAAGCCTCCAGTGCCATGTCATACTCCTCCCGGGAATGAACCATCACAGTAATTTCCTCAGCCAGCTTTTTTTGCATCACTCGCAGGTAAGGTGCTTCAGTATGTTCGCTTACAAGGGCCTCGATGTCTGCCCGATTCAACATGGTAAATATCTTCAGGTATTTCTCTGCATCTTCGTCCGATACATTAAGCCAGAACTGGAAGAATTTATAGGGCGATGTGCGTGCTGGATCAAGCCAGATATTGCCCTCCTCAGTCTTCCCGAATTTCCCTCCATCCGATTTAGTGATTAACGGCCAGGTCAGTGCGAAAGCCTCTCCCCTTTCGATTCGCCTGATCAGCTCGGTTCCGGTAACAATATTTCCCCACTGATCGGATCCGCCCATCTGGAGTTTGCAGTTGAGATCCCTGTAGAGAACCTGGAAATCATACCCCTGCACCAGCTGATAGGTAAACTCCGTGAAGGACATTCCTGATTTGCTGTCTGATCCCAATCGTTTCTTGACAGAGTCCTTGGCCATCATATAATTGACCGTAATGTGTTTTCCGATGTCACGAATAAAGTCCAGAAAGGAAAACTCTTTCATCC
>Ga0164313_10005699_pt1 | contig 11015 bp, 11 predicted proteins | sample GuaBasSedimGuay4_FD_113735 | JGI IMG/M metagenome (GOLD analysis project Ga0164313, IMG submission 113735) | Subseafloor sediment microbial communities from Guaymas Basin, Gulf of California, Mexico - Guay4, Core 4569-4, 0-3 cm | ecosystem: Environmental > Aquatic > Marine > Hydrothermal vents...
GTTTTGCTTGACTTATTGTTGCCATGCCTAGGCAGCTAATGACTAAAATTCGGATAAAACCTTGCATATTTATGTACCCTATTTGTTTTCAATTGTATTCGATTCACCATCTTATTATTTCGATTTATAGTCAATAATAAGATTCTTTGGTGGCGGATTATAACGGGATTTTCACCCCTAATAAACCCTTAGGGAAATTGTAGCCTGAATAATGTATTGAATTCAGTGATTTATCTTTCATTTAAGCGTCAATTAAGGTTAAACTATTAGCCTACTATCATAATAAACAGTAGTTGTTTTATATTAAATACACAGAGGGGCAGGCTCTGAAATCCTTATCGGAAATATTTAACAAGCCAACCAAGACAGATGTTAACATCGGCATCTCTTTGCAAACGGACAGAGTTTCAGTTTGTGCCACTCTGCTTAAAGCTGATGGGCGGACTGTAACTCACTGTGCTTCACTGCAAGGTAACCAAGGTCATCTCTCGTTGTTGAAGCAACTTATAAGCGAGCAATCCATCCCCAAGGGCGCCGTCACTCTAGTTCTCAATGTAGAAGATCATAAAATACACAAGCTAGCCCGTCCTGCAGTTGAGAAGGATGAGTTAAACCAATCCGTTACTTTTTTACTGAAAGATCGCCTCGATTATGGAATGGAAGATTCCGTGGTAGAGGTAATTGATTACCCACCAGGTTGTCAACTCGATGACCAAATTATGGTGGTTGAGAGCAGTAAGAAAAAAATCCAGGACCAGGTTAATGTGATCTCTAGTTTAGGATTGGCATTAAAAGCCATCGATATCCCTGAGCTGGTTTTAGGTGATATTTTGCAATCTTACCCCGGCATTGATAAAGGCTTTGCTCTTGTTTTGGATCATGATGATGGCGCTACTTTAATCATTTATCGAGGTGAGCACCTTTATTTAATCAGGAAGTTAAGCGGGATTTCGGACTTTATTTCTTGCTTGCCAGCTGAAGGTAACCAGCTGATGGCCGATACATTATTATTAGAAATCCAAAGAACACTGGATTATTATGATGCTCAAATGCGGCAACCACCATTAGCAGGGATCTTGCTGGCTCCCAGTTTTGGTGATATTTCATCATTGGTTGATTATTTGGATAAGAATTTAGCAACCAAAGTGGAGAGTCTTGATATTAATCTGCTATTGGATCTACCAAACCCACTATCACCTGCTCTGCAGCAGGACTGTTTAACTGCCTGCGCTGCTGCTTTTCGCCAGGAGCAGGACTCGTGAAGCAGCAAGTAAATTTTTACACAGATGAGTTCAAACCTAAGATCGAGTTACTGACATTAAAAAATATGGTTCTGGCCTGGCTGGCAGCTGCAGTATTGGTGTTGGCGTTTTATAACCTTGAATCTGAAAAAGCCGATTTTGCAAAAAAGAACTGGCAAATGACCCAAAAGCGGCAGGTGCACCAACAGAAACAATTGCAAAGCTTACAAAATAGTTTTGCCGCAAGAGGGGATGCGGTTGTTTTAGGAAAAGTTTTGCAAGATATGAAGGCGAACTTAAAACAGCGCAATTTTGTTCTGGAGCAATTGGGCCTGCGAGCCGAAGGAATGCGTAAAGGTGTTGCGGGTCTGATGGAAAATTTGGCCACTCTGACAGTAGACGGTTTATGGTTAACACAAATAAATGTAAATCAGGGTCAGTTGAGCGTATCGGGTTTAACTAATGATCCGGAAAAAATACCCAAACTGATTCAAAATTTGCAAACCATGAATTCATTGCAGGATAAGAGATTCGCTCGGCTTGAAATTAAAAGCCTCAAAGATAACCAAAATTTTATGGAATTTACTCTACAAAGCGAAAATCAGATCCTTGGTCAGCCTGTTGGTAAAAGAGGCATAAGATGAGCCAGCAAATGCTAAAAGAGCAATGGCAACTGGCCAGTGATAAAACAGACAGACTAAGTCAGCGGGAAAAGGTTTTGTTATTGGTTACGGGCCTTATCCTTATTCCAGGGATTATAGACTTCTTTTTACTGCAACCATTGCGTGATACCACCACCGGATGGCAGAAACAAACTCAGACAATCAATAAGCAAATGCAATCCTACAGTACTCAACAAACGGACTTGCTGGCAGAGATAAAAAGCGATCCTGCGATGGAGCTTGAACAAAAAATTGAAGGGGCAAGCAAAGTTCTTCAGGCAACAAAAGAAGCGATGATAGGTTATACCGATACCTTGATTGCGCCACAAAAGATGGCTGGGATGCTGGAGAACATGCTGCATGAAAGGGGTAGCCTGAAGTTGGTGAGCCTTGAAAATTTGCCTGTGTCGCTGCTGTTTAATAAACAGTCTAAAAAAGAGCAGAATAGAAAAGATTTTGAAGTAAAAGCAGACGGATTTGGGCTTTACCGCCACGGGATCCGGCTGGTATTCAAAGGTAATTACATGACAACAATGGATTATCTTAAGAATCTTGAGCAGATGCCATGGAAATTTTATTGGCAGCATTTTGATTATGAAGTACAGCAATACCCGATGGCTTTAGTTACCCTGAATATTTATACATTGAGCACTAGTAGGTGGTGGATAGGGGATGAAGATGAGTCTTAAATGGATGCAACAATTGCTGTTACTTTTTCTCGCTTCATTTATATCTCATGCTGCGGTTGCCGGTGAGAAATTAGTCGATCCAACTAAGCCGCCACCTTTTGCCAGAACAAAATCGAGCAAAAAAATAGTTACTAACTTTAAGTTAACCGAGATTCGTATTACTAAAACCGATCGGCAAGCAGTTATCAACGGCAAGCGATTGAGTAAGGGCAATAAAATTGGTAGTTATGGTGTGCGAAAGATTGAAGTGGGTTATGTCATTCTTGCAAATGAAAAAAGAACATTACGACTGAATCTAATTGGCAGTCGTATTATTAGGAAAGAAAAATGATTCAAAGTGAGATAAAAGCAAAGAGAACGTCGCGATCAGGCAACTTTCTGTTATTGTCCTTGTCGCTGTTTCTGGTCAGTTGTCAGAGTATTCAGGATAACTCCCAGCCAACTTTGATGGAAGAGCAGCTTGCTGAGGTCATGGCACAGCAACAGGCACTAAAGCAGGCTGAAGATAAAACTCCTCCAGCTGACGTGCAACAGGCCTTACTACCCAAAATGCCGATGTTGGAAGAAACCCCTGAGCCGGAAGCCCGTTTTGATCTTGCAGTCAATAAAGCTCCTGCTCGAGAATTTTTTATGGGTTTGGTGGAGGGAAGTGAATGGAATGTAGTGGTCTCTCCAGAGATAACCGGTGAAATAACCCTCGACTTGAAGGACGTAACCGTTAGTTTGGTGATGGATATCGTGCGGGATATGTATGGCTTTGAATTCAATATCAAAGAAAATGTTTACCAGATCCACCCAGCCTCAATGCAAACCATTATGTTCCCGGTTAATTACCTTAATATCAAACGGAAAGGTACCTCAAGTATTCATGTTAATTCCGGAGAGATGGCGGATAACTACAGCAGTGGTAGCACAAACAATAACGGAAATAATTTTAGTAATGAGACCCGTCAGGCGGGTGGCAATGAAGCCGATACACAGCACAGTACCCAGATCACAACCAGTTCAGAGAGTGATTTCTGGAAAGAGTTAACCTCAACCTTGAGACTTCTGGTTGCCAGTACTCCTGGAGCACAGATCATGGCAAGCCCCCAATCTAGCACCATGGTTGTTCGAGCCCTGCCTGAAGATCTGAGGATAATATCAAAGTACCTTCGCTCGATACAAAATATTATGCAAAGGCAGGTGTTGCTTGAGGCGCGGATCCTTGAAGTTATCCTTGGCGATAGTTTTCAAGCGGGGATTGACTGGTCATCCATTGGTTCAATCAATGGTAATGAATTTAATTTTTCTCAAAGAGGCGGGCTGGTCACTAATCCTGACCCCAGTTCTTTTTTAGCTGGGATCTTCAATATGTCATATCAGAGCAGCAACTTTGAAATGATGATAGATCTGTTGGAAACACAAGGCTTAGTTCAGGTGTTATCCAGCCCAAGAATTTCAACCATTAACAATCAAAAAGCAGTGATAAAGGTTGGTACGGATGAGTTTTATGTTACCGATGTTTCTTCCACTACCATTGCTGGAGCAGGATCTTCAACGGTTTCACCTGATGTCACTTTAACACCCTTTTTCTCTGGGATTGCGCTTGACGTAACGCCGCAAATTGATGATGAAAATAACATCATCCTCCATGTTCATCCATCGATCAGTAAGGTGGAAGATCAGGAAAAACGACTTACCTTGGGTGATGAGCGGATCACTTTACCATTGGCAAGAAGCACCATTCGTGAATCAGATAGTATTATTCGAGCCCGCAGTGGCCAGATTGTGGTGATTGGTGGCTTGATGCAGACTTTATCCAAAGATTCAGATGCTGGTATTCCCTATCTAATGGATGTCCCAGGTGCGGGTTATCTATTCAAGCAACAGGACATGGAAAATAGAAAAACTGAACTGATTATTCTTATCCGCGCGGTAATTGTTGATGACAATACCTGGGAAGACTATCTGGAGAAGTCAAAGAAAAGGGTTGGCAACTTCAGGAGCAGTGACTGATCGATGTATTTATACCATTTTGGGCTCACTGAGCTGCCATTTAACCTGACACCGGACACAGATTTTTACTGTGAACTGCCGGTATACGGTGATGCAATGAATGTTTTGCGAGTGGCTCTTGAAAGCGGTGAAGGCTTCGTAAAGGTTATCGGTGAGGTGGGTACGGGCAAAACCATGCTCTGTCGTATGCTGTTAAATTACCTGGAATCAAGAGCAAAATGTGCTTATCTGCCCAACCCTTATCTAAGCCCTAATGAATTACGACTAGCTTTGGCATCTGAATTATCGATTCGAGTAGCAAGAACCATTGATCAATATCAGTTGACCGAAAAAATTAATAAAAAGATCATGAAATTTCAGCAAGAGGGTAAACCGGTTGTGGTTATTGTCGATGAAGCTCAGGCATTGCCTAGGGAGAGCCTTGAAGCGTTACGCCTTTTTACCAACCTTGAGACTGAAAAGCGTAAACTACTACAGGTCGTTTTGTTTGCCCAACCCGAATTAGATACTCGATTAGCAAAACCGGATTTGCGTCAGTTGCGCCAGAGAATTTCATTTTCCTGTAATTTAAAACCTCTGGATTTAGCATCCATCAGAGTTTATTTAAACCATCGGCTCAGAGCTGCCGGTCTTACAATGGAGCGCCTCGAAGGAGGGGAGTTGTTTACTCCTTCTGCAATTAAGATTTTGCTAAAGCGAAGCAGAGGCATCCCTCGACTTGTCAATGTGCTGGCTCATAAATCAATGATGCTGGCCTATGGAAAGGGTCAATTTAAGATCGATGCGTCCGATGTAAAAGGGGCTGCAAAGGATACCGGTGATGTTACCTATCATCATTGGCTTTGGGGGCTTCTGGTTGCTTTAGGCTTAAGCGGCAGTCTCTTTGGTGTCTTTATGGCAGGATGGTTGCCATGAGCGTTATCAACCAGATGTTGAAGGAACTTGAGCAAAGAAAAACCCCTGAGGTTGGAGACAATGCTGCGGTTTTGCCCATCAGTCATTCGGTTACTGATAACAAGAGCAACTGGATCAAAATAGCGATTTTGATGGTTCTGGTTACGATACTCATTGTTGCAATATTTATGATGTACCGACTCTCCTCGGTAGAGGAAATTAAAACGCCACTAGCTTCAGAGGCAATGAATACTGAGCCTGTTATTGCAGAGCCTGTTATTGCAGAACAAGCGGCCAAAGAATCAATTGATGAAAAAGTGGTTGCTTCAGTTGAGCGTATCGAGCCTGGGGTATCTGCCAAGGAAGATAAGGTTATTGAGCAAGCAATACAGGTGCAGCAACCTGAGCCTATTCCCGTTCAGAAAGAACAATTGATTGAGCAGGAGTCAGTGGTCAAACAGGAAGTTGTAGCCAAACCAGAACCAATCAATAATGACCAGCCTAAAAGAGTGGTTAAATCTCAACCACAAGTCGCCCTAAAGGCTCAGGCTGTAAATCTATATAAGTCAGCGCGCAGGGAAGTAAAGGCCAATCAGTTGTTTGCTGCTATAAAACTATTATCCGAGGCTCTAGAAAAGGATCCCAGCTTTCATAAAGCAAGGATCCTATTGCAATCGTTATTGTTACAAAAACAACAAATTGATACTTTGGAAAAGCAACTGACCAGTAGTTTACACCAGTGGCCTGACATACATGAGTATCGACAGATCCAGGCTCGACTTTTATTGCAGCAAGGAGCTCCAGAGAAAGCTCTGCTAGCTCTTCAAAGTAAAATTCCATCTATTACCGTTGCTCCAGATTTTCATGCTCTGTTGGCCTATGCGGCGCAGCAGGCAAAGAACGATCTGTTGGCTGTAAAACATTATCAATTGTTACTTGCAGAGCAACCGGGTAGAGCTGATTGGTGGCTCGGTCTTGCGGTTTCTCAGGAGCGGCTAGGTAATAACAAAGAAGCACTTAGTTGCTACCGACAAAGTGTTGGGCGACCGGGTTTATCGCAAAGTATTTTGAAATATGCAAAACAACGAATAAAAGCATTGCAGGGTTTCTAATGGCATCAGGCGTAAAAAAAATAAGATTGGGCGACCTGTTGGTTCAACAGGGGGTTATTACTGAAGATCAGTTAATGAGCGCCTTGGGTGAGCAAAAGAAATCTGGTCGCAAGTTAGGAAAAACACTCACAGACTTGGGGTTTGTCGAAGAAAGCCAACTGCTTAGCTTGCTTGCAGAACAACTGAACATACCCTTTATTAACCTTGAAAATTATGACCTACGTACTGAAGTGGTGCAGAAATTGCCTGAGGTGCAGGCGCGCCGCTTTCGGGTGATCATCCTTGAGGAGAGGGTCGATTCCCTGTTGATAGGTATGTCCGATCCAACCGATATTTATGCTATCGATGATCTGCAAAATATTCTTGGAAAAAATCTGGATATTGCAGTGGTTCGGGAAAGTGAGTTGCTTGCTGCGATTGATACCATTTACCGGCGTACTCAGGAAATTCAGGATTTAGCTGGTCGGCTTGATGATGAATTAACCGAAGGTGACTTCAGTCTGGCTCAGCTAGAAGATGATTCGGATGTTTCCAATGCGCCAGTAGTAAAATTATTGCGCACGGTTTTCGAAGATGCGGTCAAGGCAAATGCATCGGATATTCATATTGAACCCGATGAACACGTGGTTCGCCTGCGTCAACGGATCGATGGGGTACTACAAGAGCAGGTGATGAACGAAACCCGTATTGCCTCGGCTTTGGTATTGCGCCTAAAGTTGATGGCTGGGCTGGACATTTCTGAAAAACGCCTTCCTCAGGATGGCCGGTTTAACATCAAGGTGGCAGAAAGCAGTATCGATGTTCGTTTATCCACTATGCCGGTTCAATATGGCGAGTCAGTGGTGATGCGTTTATTGGATCAGAGCTCGGCAATGATGAGCCTTGAAGAATTGGGAATGCCTGAAAGTATTTCCAATCAGTTTCGAGAGCAGATCCATTCACCTCATGGAATGGTGCTGGTTACAGGACCAACCGGTAGTGGTAAAACGACCACTCTCTATGCTGCCTTGAATGAGTTGAACTCAGCACGCAAAAAGATTATCACCGTCGAGGATCCGGTAGAGTACCGATTACCAAGGATCAATCAGGTCCAGATCAATAGCCGCATTGATTTATCATTTGCCAAGGTTTTAAGGGCTGCATTACGACAGGATCCCGATATCATTCTGGTAGGTGAGATGCGTGACAAAGAAACGGTTGAGATTGGTATTCGAGCCTCTTTAACCGGACATCTGGTGCTTTCAACCTTGCACACAAATGATGCAATCAGTACCGCCATGCGTCTTGTTGATATGGGGGTTGAACCCTATCTTGCTGCTTCATCATTGCGAGCAATTATTGCCCAGCGGCTGATGAGAAAGATTTGTGAAGGCTGTAAGCAAGAGCAAGATCTGGCCAGCTTGCAAAAAGACTGGTTATTCGCAAGCCATCTAGCGGGAGATTTAAAGGAACAGACTTTTTATACGGGCAATGGTTGTCATAACTGCAACGGCACAGGCTATAAGGGTCGCCTGGGGATCTATGAGTTTCTGGAACTGACTGAAGAAGCAGCAAAGGCGCTGCAAAATGGTGATAACGAGGCCTTTAAATTGGCTGCCACCATGCAAACCCATTACTGCTCCTTATCTGAGTCAGCAATGGAGCTGGCAAAACAAGGCATCACCTCTCTGGAAGAGGTCTTCCGGGTAACAGAAGCTGTGAATGATAGCTCGGTAGTTGAGCATGACTAGTTTTATTTTTAAAGGTCGCGATAAAGAGGGCTCTCAGGTTACTGGGGAGCGGGAAGCGGGATCTCAAAATGAACTGGCGGGGCTTTTGATGGCCGAAGGAATTGTGCCTACCAATATTGAGGATAAAGACGAATCTTCAGGGCAGTCCATCGACTGGAATAATCTACTGAAAGGCAAAGGCAAGGTTTCCCTAGATGAACTGATCATATTTTGCCGACAAATGAATTCATTAATGAAAGCCGGGGTACCGATGATCCAGGCTTTGCGGGGCTTATCCTCTTCCAATAGAAATGACATGCTCAAAGAAGGGCTTGAAGACGTCTCCAGAAACCTTGAAAGTGGCCTGTCTCTTGCCGCAGCAATGCAAACAAGAAGTGATATTTTTGATAACTTGTTTATGAGTATGATCCATGTGGGAGAAAATACCGGGCAGTTAGATACAGCATTTAAGCAACTAGCAGATTATCTTGAGATGGAAAGGGAAACTCGCAAGCGGATCAAGCAGGCGGTTCGTTATCCAATCATGGTGCTTGCTGCCATTTCCATCGCTATTGTCCTAATCAACGTGATGGTGATCCCAGCTTTTGCCGCATTTTTTGCAAAATTTGATGCCGAATTACCCTGGCAGACTAGGGTTTTAATGGCAACCTCTGAGTTTTTTATCGAATATGGTTGGTTTTTGATAATTACCCTTGGTATTGCTTTTTATGGTTTTCTCCAATATATAAAAACTGGGAAAGGCCAGTTTCAATGGGACCGATTCAAATTGAAGGCCCCTCTTATTGGTGGGATTTTTGAGAGGATTGCACTTGGGCGATTTTCAAGAACGTTTTCAATGACTTACCGCACTGGTGTGCCAATTTTGCAGGCGCTAGTGGTGGTGGCAAACGCTTCAGGTAACGCCTATATTGCTAAATTTGTTAATGAAATGCGCGGCCAAATCGAGCGGGGTGAGAGCCTAACACAAGCAGCATCGAACTCGGGAATGTTTACCCCCCTAGTGCTGCAGATGTTGTCGGTGGGAGAGGAAACCGGTGCTTTAGATAGCTTGATGGATCAGGTAGCTGACTTTTACGAAGAAGAAGTCGATTATGATTTAAAACAGCTAAGTGATGCAATTGAGCCTATTTTAATTGTTGTGATGGGGGCCATGGTATTGGTTGTGGCTTTGGGAGTATTTTTGCCAATGTGGGATTTGGCTTCAGCGATGAAAAAATAACCCATGTTTAGCCGGCAGGAAAATAACCGGTTTAGGGTGAGTCTTTTTGAAATCGTTGTTAGCGTTATACTGATATTAATTTTTTTACTGTTGGCGCGACCATTTTTTGGAAAGATGCTGGAAAATATAGAACGGACAGCATTTCAGCAGGTTATAGGGCATTTGAATATAGCTGCAAATTTTAAAATGGCAGAATATGTGGCTTTGGATAAGCTTAATCGTCTGCCGCAGGAGCTCAATAAAAATCCCGTCACCTGGTTGGGTATTGAAGAACTGGATGGTTGGGATCGATACTTGGGTGAAGTAGATAGCTTGGATTTTGAACAGTTAGACGCACAGCATTGGGTTTTTGACAAATCAATGAGTCGATTGATTTATAAAGTTAAGTATCCAAAATTATTAGAAAATAAAGATCCCATCGAAAATCGAATTCAGTTTCGATTAAAGATGGACTATATAGATTTTGATGAGAACGGTCAGTTTGATAATGAAACCGATGCGATTAATGGTTTCCGATTTGTGCCCGTTTATCCATTTCGCTGGATTTTGAATGAACAAAGTGCAACGAAAAAATTAGATTAAATGTGGAGGATCTGTTTATGAGGCGTACCAGTAAGGGTTTTACTCTGATTGAATTGGTTACAGTGATTGTTATTCTGGGTATTTTGGCAGTATTTGCTTTACCTCGTTTTGGCAATGTTACCGAGCAGGCTCACGATGCATCGGTAGAGGGTGTTAGGGGAGCGTTAGCATCGGCGGTGGCAATCGTTCATTCCCAATGGGTTGCAAACGGTCAGCCTATCTCTGATCCTTTTCGCGATGACATTGTTGGCTTCGGTCGAGGTGATGTGGATGTTAGCGCTAATGGTTGGCCAACGGGCACCAACGGTTCAAACAACCCTAGTATGGATGCCATTCGATGTATTGAAGTTTGGTACAGTGTGCTCCAGGCCAGTGCTCCTGTTGTGGATACTGGCGGTGACGTGGATTATCGAGTAGCGGCTCCGGGTGGGGATTGTGTTTATACTTATCATCGGGATACCAGCGGCAGTAATATTATTTATGATGCAGATACCGGTGAGGTAACAGGCATTATTTTATAAGCAACAATTTTATAAACAGTAAGTTTTTAAGATTTTTTAGTAATAACTAGAAGTATTGAGCGCATATTATTGATTTTAATGATGTATTTATAAAATATATCTGGTATAAATAGTTTAAGATCAATGAAATGATTTTTTAAAAAGATGGTTTTAAAAAGGAAATGAAAAAATGAAAAAGCAACAATCCGGTTTTACATTAATAGAATTGGTAATGGTTATCGTAATTTTAGGCATTCTGGCAGCTTTTGCTTTGCCTCGATTTGCTGACTTGTCTGGTGATGCAGAGGCTTCTGCCTGTGCTGGTGGTTTGGGTGCAGTGAAGTCAGCGGCCGGAATATCCCATGCGGCATTCCTTGCTGGTGGTTCA
>Ga0164313_10005700_pt1 | contig 11015 bp, 9 predicted proteins | sample GuaBasSedimGuay4_FD_113735 | JGI IMG/M metagenome (GOLD analysis project Ga0164313, IMG submission 113735) | Subseafloor sediment microbial communities from Guaymas Basin, Gulf of California, Mexico - Guay4, Core 4569-4, 0-3 cm | ecosystem: Environmental > Aquatic > Marine > Hydrothermal vents >...
GTGTTTCAAGATCAAGAGAAAAAGAAGGGGGGTATCGCTCGGATAAGTGCTACACGATTGCACGGTGAACTGGTTCACCTCGCCTCATGGCGCCTACTTTTGGTGCCTGGGGACGCTTCGCCTAAAGCGCCTACTGTTGGTGCGAGGCATGGATGCCGAGTATGAGCGGGCCATGGATGGCCTTTGCCTGTTCACTATAAGTGATCAGCCACTGCTGAGAAACATCGGCATAAGTTGAGCCCAGTCCATTTAAGATCATTGCAAGCAGGCAATAAGCATGTCCTCTATTTGTATCACAGTGACGACTTGAATAGTACAGTATATGTGCTAGTATTTCTTAGAACAATTAACCAATGTTTGTCACTCTTTTTTCTATTTAAAGTTGGAGATATTATGACTAAAAAAACATCCTATGATAAACGTAACCAAAAACTTTCCAAAAAAAAATACGACAAAGAACTATACAAGCTACAAGCTGAACTGTGTCAGCTTCAGGAAGGTTGGTAGAAAAAGGACTGAGGGTTATCATTTTATTCGAGGGGCGTGATGCAGCGGGTAAAGGTGGTGCCATTAAGCATATTTTAGAGCATACCAGCCCACGAATATTTCGAGTTAATGCCCTGCCAACACCTGATACTCGCCAAAAATCACAACTTTATTTGCAACGTTATATTGAGCGATTCCCTGCGGCAGGAGAGGTTACATTATTTGATCGAAGTTGGTATAATCGTGCTAATGTCGAGCCAGTAATGGGGTTTTGCACCAAAAAACAATATAAAGACTTTTTAAAAAGTGTCCCAAGATTTGAGAAATATTTAATTAAAAATGAGATTGTTCTCATCAAATATTGGTTTGAAGTGAGCATGGAGGATCAAACCCGTCGATTTGAAAGTCGTATTGAAGATCCCCTTAAACATTGGAAACTAAGTCCAATGGATCTGGAATCCCATCGTTGTTGGTATGATTACTCACGTACTAAAGATCGTATGTTCAAGGTGACTGATAGTAAATGGGCACCATGGAATGTTGTAAACGGTGATGATAAAAAAAGAGCACGTCTAAACTGCATCTCTCACCTGCTTTCACAGATCCCATATGAAAAATTAAAACTGATAAAGCAACATTACCGCCTCGTCAGGACAGAGAGAATTACAAGGAACCAAATTACCCATATAAATGGGTACCATTAAAATATTAATCTTGAGGATATCAGTATGTCATTGGACGGAATATGGGTTTTTGAAATTTCCGGTATTTATGGATGGGAGCGAATTTCCACAGTGTTTTTGGAAAAAGGACGTTATCTTGGAGGAGGAGCAATTTTGTATAGTCGAGGTACCTATGCTCTTGATGGTAAAAAGATAAAATGTATACTTGATGTTACCCAGCATGATAACAAACGAACAATTTTTGGAGAAAAGCGAAAGCATTTTTCCACCATTATGAGTGGAAAACTAGATGGAGACACAATTCACGGGCAGGCTCATCTTAAAGGAGGCAGGTCAACAGTAGCCAAATATCATTTTCGTTTGATCAGATTAGCGGATATACCTGAGCTTCCTAAAAGTAACAAGAAATTAAAAAAATAGTCCAGCTATTGGTGCGCCCATACTATAGAACTCTTGTGTCTATGGTGTTATACAAAACTATATTTCACTCAATGGTAATTTGAGATGTGTTGGATTGTGAATTAAGCTCAGTGAGCAACCGTTGAAATTCAGGAGACTCATTTAATAATTCTCTTGCCACACTACGCAACTCATCCACTTGTTCAGCAGGTAATGCCAAACTGGTTGAAATCGTATTAAGTAGGCGATTTCTCTGCTTATCTTGTATGCCATTAAAATCAATTTGGATAAAGAAAGGTTTAACTTCATAGTCTGCTGTTTTTGACAATTCTGAAGCCCACCCCTGTAAAGAATCTTTTAACAACTGAATAGTTTCTATATTATATCGATTAATTTGTGTTGCCGAGGCCGCACTCAGCTGATCTAATATTGCAGGCTCTCTAGGGTTTTTATCCATCCTTTTTTCTGGTGATACGGCGGCATTAACAATAAGCAATATTAAGTATTTTGGAGGCTTAGAATAAAATTTATCTGATAGTTCAGGTACATTACTAAGTATGTTTGCTGTATCATAAAGCACTCGAACTCCCAGATTATCAGCAACACCACCATCAACCAGATGGACATAGTCAACCAGATCTTTTTCGATGTATCGTAATAGCCCACCTTTTATTTGCTCTGTTCTAGTATTATCCTGATGATGCATTTTTATTGTATCACCAGATAACTTGGCTTCGTGGCAGCCATGATAATTTTTTAAAGTAATAGGAGCAAATGCAATAGGTACTGCTGATGAGGCTGCTACTGCTCTTGAAACTGGAAACTGTGACAAATCAGAACATAGTAAGTTAAAATATTCTTGTCTGAAAATAAAAGGCTGACCAGCACTCAAATCGGTTGCATTAATTTGTACAAAAGGCATATCAGCTCTAAAGTCAGCAAACGTTTTGCCATCAAAGATGTGTTTGTCATAATAATTAATGGCTAACTCGGACCGGTTAAAACCACTACCAATAAACTTGAGCCAGTTAAGTGGATTGAGAATACCACTAATGAGTACATTCTGGATATTTTGTTCTAAGAAAACCTCTTCATAATCCTCAAAAATTTGATCGCCATACAGACCATAATATGCAGCTGTAAAGCTGCCACCTGAAACGGAGGTGATGATATCTACTTCAGACAGCAAACTTTTTGTGCCCTTTAAAGTGGTAATCTTTGTATCCCTTAATGCTTCGAGTACGCCATATGAAAAAGCTGAAGCACGGGTTCCACCACCAGAAAAGGAAACAAAAAGACTAATCTCCCCTCTGTTTTTTAGATTGTTTTTATAAGAGTATTGATTGTCAGGTGAATTGTCTGTTATTTCAAAATTCTCAATCCTGGACTGACTTGCACAGCCAGACAGGAGTAATAAAAAAAGGAAAATCGGGCATAATTTTATAAAAAAACACATAATCGCTTGATATTTAACTCTGAATATAATTTGATGATTAAAGTATTACTTTATATTTTCATTTTGTAAAGGCGTGGCTTTTTAACAAGCTAAAATAGTGAATTAAGTTTAAATGGTGTAATATTTTGCTCAGACCGTTTTGTATTTTATTGGCCTTTTTTTTTGTAGTCAATTTTTTCTTTTTCCTCCAGTTGCCAATGCTTTTGAAGACATTAAAGAGCAGGATGAAAAAAATAGTATTTTATCCGAAGAAAAAATTATTGATATTGAACTGGATGATGAGCCACTCAAAATAAAAGAACCTGGTTTTTTCACTGATTCAACATTCCTGTTACATTTTAGATCCTATTTGTTTGACCAGCAGTCTGATAGTGACGTTTCAAGGCGTTTACCTGACCGATATTCTGTCGCAACAGGTGGATGGTTCAGTTTTAAATCAGGTTACTATAAAGACTGGTTGCCGTTGGTTTAAGTCAATATGGTTCTTACAAACTGGAGGGCAACTCACATGGCGGGGCAACTCAGTTGCTTCAGCCCGATCAGGAATCAATCAGTGTCTTGGGTGAGGCTTATATTGATCTGTCGTTTAAATTGGGGCATTTAAAATTATTCAGACAAAAAATTAATACACCTTTCATGAATGCCGATGACAGTCGTATGGTGCCGCAAACTTTGTGAAGCCATACAATTTAAAGCCAACAATACGGATAATAAATAAATCCCGTCGATTATATTATTGCATTTGTTGATAAAAATAAGTCTCGAAATAGTGAGACATTTAAAGATATAAATAATGAGGTTAATAATAATGAAGCGGTATGGATGGCTGGATTCAGGTATCATTTTTCACCGATATTCAGAGCAGGATTGATCTCTTATCATGCCAGAGATTACATTAATGTGCATTATGCAGAAATCGATGGGGCTTATCAGATGTTTAATCAGTCAAAACTGCAATATTATTTTCAATATATGCTTGAGGATTCGATAGGAAAAGAACAGGGTGGTGAAATTGATACCAGCGCCTGGGGATTACGACTTATCTATAATTTTTCACGAATGGGTCTGAAAGGTTTAACCGCACAGATTAAAACGGTTGACGGAAATACTCCAGACCGAGGTCGCATTGCCAGCTCTGATCAAACTGAAGTCAATTATGATTTACAATATGTTTTTCAGACAAATAAAATTGAAGGGGTTTCTATTCGTATGCGCTATGCTGATGTTAATCGCAACTCCTATCTTTCAGAGAGTGAGGGTCACTCAGAAGGCATTGATGTGGATCAGTTTCGAATTATTGTGAACTATGAAGCCAGGTTTTAGCCTCATAATATGAAAATATTATGAGGCTAAAACCATTAAATTCCTTCTGCAATCATGGCATCTGCCACTCTCTTAAATCCAGCAATATTAGCACCGTCAACATAGTTGCCTTTAACATGATACTCTTCAGCTGTGGAAGCGACATTTTCACAAATGTTTTCCATGGTCACCTTTAATTTTTCATCCACTTCTTCAAAAGTCCATTTTTGCATGGCGGCATTCTGACTCATTTCAAAACCACTGACTGCGACCCCACCAGCGTTTGCTGCTTTTGCCGGAGCAAGTAAAATTCCCTTGTTCAGCATAATACTGACGGCTTCTTTAGTTGATGGCATATTGGCACCTTCTGAAACACTGATACAACCATTTTTAATTAGATTCTCGGCATCATTGGCTGTCAGTTCATTCTGTGTAGCACAAGGGAAAGCCGCATAACAGGGAATGTTCCATACGGCATGAGCATTTTCAGGATAATCTGAAACAGGGGTGTATTTAGCTTCAGGATGTGTTTTAAGGTATTCCTGCAAAGAGAGTCGCTGTTTCTGTTTTAATTCTTTTAATCGATCAAGATCTAAGCCTCTTGAGTCATGCAGTGTTCCTTTAGAATCCGTGCATGAGACAGGAATAGCACCCAGGTGTTGCAGCTTTTCAATGGCATGAAGAGCCACATTTCCAGCGCCGCTTACGGTACAAATTTTTCCTTTAAGACTTTCTTTGCCTTCGAGTTCCAGCATTTTTCGAGTAAAGTAGATGACGCCATAACCCGTTGCTTCAGGTCGCATTAATGAACCACCAAAGAAAAAAGGCTTACCCGTCAAAACGCCATCATAGGATGATGTGATCTTTTTGTATTCACCAAATAAATAGCCAATTTCCCGTGCTCCCACACCAATATCCCCAGCAGGTACATCCACTCGTGGTCCGATATATTTATGTAATTCAGTCATAAAAGCAGAGCAAAATTTCATCACCTCAAAATCACTTTTTCCTTTGGGATCAAAGTCACTTCCACCTTTACCGCCACCAATCGGTAAACCCGTCAGAGAATTTTTCAAAATCTGTTCAAAAGCCAGAAATTTTAATATGCCTTCATTGACACTAGGATGAAAACGTAAGCCGCCTTTATAAGGCCCAAGGGCATTATTGAATTGAACTCTGTACCCAGTATTGACCTGAACAATATTATCATCATCCAGCCAGGCCACTTTAAATTTAATGACACGATCGGGTGTAATCAGTCTTTTGACGATGGCATTTTTTGCACTGATGTTGTAAAGCTCATCAGATTCAAATAATGGATAAATAGAAAGAAGCACTTCTTCTAAAGCTTGATAAAATACATCATCTTCTGCACAGTTTGGATTTTTCAATTTTTGAATTTCAATTTTTGCTTCTTCAATCGAATTAATTTTTCTCATAATATTTCCTTATGGACAGGTTGGTACTTTAATCAACTGCACGTTATGCAAATTGGAATGGCATTAAAAAAACAGCTTCATTGATTCTAGCATGTTTAATTTTTTCTGGTTCCGTTTTATATTAAGACAATTCGTGTGCACCATATGACTTTACGTTTTTATTTTATGGGCTATAATATTAATTCCTATCATGGACTAAGGATAATAATGGAAGTTCAAGAACCATTAATTGGAAAGCTTCAGCTCATTATTAATTGGTCGGTACGCGTTCTGGCTATTCTCATGGTGTTTGTGATCATTATGGGGGTTGTGGATGTCGGCTGGATTTTGTATCAAAAATTAATGACTCCTCCCCGATTCATCTTAACTATTTCTGACATGCTGGCGACCTTTGGTGCTTTCATCGCGGTACTGATTGCCATCGAGATATTTATCAATATTATCGTCTATCTGCAAGATGATATTCTGCACGTCAAAATTGTTATGGCTACGGCACTGATGGCCATTTCACGAAAGGTCATTATTCTTGATCTTGAGACAACTGAGCCCGCCTATCTTTGGGGGATTGCTTCAGTCGTGCTTGCCGTCAGTATCGGATACTGGCTGGTCGTTCATTATAATCTTGAATTCAGTACCAATTGTAGAAAGTCATCAGATACAACTGTTCACAAAGAAAGTCAAAAAGACTATCAAAAAGAGAGTACCACTGCAAATCTAGAAGAAACCAATGTTAAACCGGTTAATAAATAAGAACAAATAAAGAGTAATTAAAATGAAACCAATTATGCAAAAACACTGGCATCACCTGCCGCAGGAAGAGGTGCTGGAGCTACTTGAGACAGAACCTGAAAAAGGTCTTGATCAGCTTGAAATAGCCGATCGCCAGGAAAATTTTGGACCTAATGAACTGACTCAGAAAAAAGGTCATGGGCCTTTGGTGCGGTTTTTAATACAGTTTAATCAGGCACTGGTGTACATCTTACTGGTGGCGGTGATTATTAAGCTGTTTCTTGGTGCCTACGTTGATGCAGGGGTGATTTTTGGTGTTGTGTTACTCAATTCCATTATTGGATTTATGCAGGAAGGTAAGGCATTAAGTGCACTTGATGCGTTGGCAAAAGCCCTGACGACTGAAACTACGGTATTGCGTGCGGGTGAAAAACATCGCATTAATGCCAATGGTCTGGTGCCAGGCGATGTTGTTTTGCTAGCCTCTGGTGACAAGGTGCCTGCTGATTTACGCCTGTTGCAGAGTCGCAGCCTGCAAATTGATGAATCTGCCCTGACTGGTGAGTCTCTGCCTGTGGAAAAAACCCCGGGGACACTGGGCAAAGAAACCATTCTGGCTGAACGCACTAATATGGCTTATTCTTCCACTCTGGTTACCTATGGCACCTGTGTAGGTGTTATTACCGGAACCGGAGATGATACTGAAATTGGTCGTATTTCTGAACTGATATCCAGTGCTGAAGTACTGGCGACACCATTAACCCGTAAAATTGCTAAATTCAGTCATGTCTTACTTTATGCCATTCTGGCATTGGCAGCGGTCACCTTTATGATCGGACTATCCCATGGTGGTCATTGGGTGGATCTCTTTATGTCAGCTGTGGCGCTGTCTGTGGCAATGATACCTGAAGGTTTGCCTGCAGTACTGACCATTACCCTGGCCATCGGTGTGGCACGTATGGCAAAGCGCAATGCAATTATTCGCCATCTACCTGCGGTAGAAACACTGGGCAGTACCACGGTTATCTGTTCCGATAAGACGGGAACATTGACTCGTAATGAAATGACGGTACAACAGATTTGGGCTGGTGATGAGACATTTACTGTCAGCGGTGTGGGCTATGCTCCTAAGGGTGAAGTGCACAAAGACTCTCAAAAAGTGGATATCCACACAAATACGGCTTTAACTGAACTACTGCGTGCTGGTCTGCTGTGTAATGAATCAGTATTAAAAGAGGATGAAGAAGGCTGGAAAGTTCAAGGTGATCCGACAGAAGGCGCGTTATTAGCTTCAGCCTATAAATCAGGGCTTGATATGCAGCTGGAAAAGAAAGCCTATCCACGGATAGACACCATTCCTTTTGAGTCTGAATATAAATACATGGTGACTTTACATGGTGGCGATAATCCTATCGTCTATCTTAAAGGCTCCGTTGAAAGCATGATGGCTCGCTGTGATAAAATTATGGATGCGGATGGAAAACCTCAGGCGCTGGATAAAGATGCCGTCAATGCTCAGGTAGAGGCTTTGGCTGAGCAAGGTCAGAGAGTGCTTGCTTTCGCTTGTCTTTCAGAACTACCAGAAAATACCACAAACATTGATCATGATGATGTTGACAAGGGACTGATCTTTCTTGGTATTCAGGGAATGATTGACCCTCCCAGAGAAGAGGCTATTAAAGCGGTTAGTATCTGTCAGACGGCGGGCATACGGGTGAAAATGATCACTGGTGATCACGCCATCACTGCCGCCGCTATAGCAGGTCAGATTGGACTTGATGAGACTCTGACTAAAGATGCTTTTGCTAATGGTGAGTTGCCTAAGGTGTTAACGGGTATTGAACTTGCGGAAATGTCTGATGCAGAAATGATTCAGGCAGCAACAGGCACTTCCGTTTTTGCCCGAGTGACACCAGAACAAAAACTGCGCTTAGTAGAAGCATTGCAGGCTCATGGTGAAGTCGCAGCTATGACGGGGGATGGTGTGAATGATGCCCCTGCATTGCGTCGTGCTGATATCGGTGTGGCGATGGGCATTACTGGCACTGAAGTGTCCAAAGAAGCAGCTGACATGGTTCTAACCGATGACAACTTTGCCACCATTACCTCTGCGGTTGAAGAAGGGCGTGGTGTTTTTGATAACCTAATTAAATTTCTAACCTGGATCTTGCCCACTAATGCGGGGCAGGGACTGGTTATTATTTCTGCTGTTATCCTATCTCAGCCACTGCCAGTATTACCAGTGCAGGCTTTGTGGATTAATATGACCACTGCCGTATTGCTGGGACTTGCTCTTGCCTTTGAACCCCGCGAGCCGGGTATTATGAATCGTCAGCCTCGAAAACCAGATACTTCACTGCTCAATGGTGAAATGATCTTTCGTGTTCTACTGGTTGGATTAATGTTATTACTGGGCAGTTTCGGTTTGTTTGAACTGGCCTTGGCTAATGGTGATAGTGAAGCACAGGCTCGTACTATTGCGGTGAATGTTTTTGCAGTTGGTCAGTCCTTTTATTTGCTTAACTGTCGTTCATTAAGATTTTCCATGTTTCGACTGGGTGTTTTCAGTAACATGTGGATTTGGGGTGGTATTGCCGCAATGGCAACTGCACAGCTCCTGTTCACCTACTTGCCCCTGATGAATCAGATGTTCCATACTGCTCCTATTGATCTGGTGGACTGGTTACAAATTCTGGCTGTGGGCATAGTAATTTATGTCGTCATTGGTGCTGAAAAAGCATTCAGGAGAAAGCAGGAAAATAAACTAAGCACTGATTAATTGATCATTTCAATGAGTAAGCTGAAGTGTATAGTTGTTTTATGATCTAGTAGGTTTAACAAACTGATAAAAAGGGTCTTTATGTACCTTTTTTATTACAAAACGGATATTCTTTTGTGGCAAGTTAATCAAAATATTTAAGGCATATTGATGAAAAATTTTAAAAATATACTTTTTATTGTGGATGCAGAAATGCAATGTCGTCCGGCATTTGAAAGAGCGATGTTACTGGCAGAAAATAATCAGGCTAACTTGACGGTTGCCACTATAGTTGATGAATTGCCAGGCTATTATTCCCAGTTAATAAATGGTGAAAAAAACAAACCGATAAAAAATGAGCGTCTGAAGCAAATTGAAGATCTTGTTGCATCGATACAGAAAAACAAAAAAGTTAAGGTGATAATTAAATTATTAGTAGGCAAGCCTTTTTTGGCAATTATTCATGAAGTTCTAACTCAAAAGATGGACTTAGTGATAAAAATAGTCGATAAAGAAACATTTTTGCCTCGTCTTTTTGGCAGCTCTGATATGAGTATATTACGTGAATGTCCATGCCCGGTGTGGCTATTAAAATCATCTGTCCATGAGCCTTATAAAAAGTTACTGGTTGCTGTTGATTTCGATCCCATGTCGACTGAGCCTGTAGATGATCAACTCAACCTAAGAATTTTGAACATGTCGCTATCTCTGGCCTTGTCAGAATTCAGTGAGTTACATATTGTCCATGTTTGGTCTGCCTATGGTGAAAGTGGTCTGCGAAGTGGATTTGCAAAGCAATCGACAACAAAGGTTGATGCTTATGTGGATGAAATACGAGTGAAACATGAAGCTTATTTACAGCAATTGGTTTCAAGCGTTATTGATAGCGTAGGAAAAGAAGTTTCTGATTATATAAAACCTCGTATTCATCTGATAAAAGGTCATGCCAGAGATGAAATTCCGGAATTAGCCAAAAGGGAGCAGGTTGACCTTATTTTGATGGGGACCCTAGCACGAACAGGCGTGCCAGGGTTTTTTATGGGTAATACTTCTGAAACTATTCTAAACCAGATTGACTGCTCTATCCTGGCAGTTAAACCTGCAGATTTTATTTCACCCGTTGCATAAGGTTAAATTCTTAAGAGCCAACCCCCTTCCCCTTCTACCAAAAGATACAAGTAGGCGCTCTTAGGCGAAGAAAGGGGAGGTTTAAAGCAGTTTTGCAAGTACCTCATTAAGTTATGAAATTTTATCGGCTGCCCATTGGCAATTATTCTCTTTTTTTCATTGTGTTTTTCATTATACTTGCACTGTTGTATTTTCAGCAATATCACGCAACGACGATGCAATTATGGCACACTGAAAAATTAAGCGAAGAATTTACTGCAAAAAAAACTGAAAAAATTAAAAATTTTGCAGATTACTTGCAACTTGAAGAGCGATTATTCAAGCAGTTGGACGACAAAATATATACTCAGAAAGAATCGGAGAGCAAGCGCAAATTTGGGCGTTATAGCATCACTGATTTTTACAATCAAAAAACAGACTGGAATCGTAGTTTTGAGTTGATGACAAAAAATCCTCGTGGTGCTGTTTTATTATTGCATGGTATGTCTGATTCACCCTATTCACTACGGACACTTGGCCAGGCACTTAGTGAACAGAATTACCATGTTGTTGGTTTGCGTTTACCTGGGCATGGTACTATTCCATCAGCACTCAGATATATTAACCGTCATGATATGGCATCTGCAACCCGACTA
>Ga0164313_10005701_pt1 | contig 11014 bp, 9 predicted proteins | sample GuaBasSedimGuay4_FD_113735 | JGI IMG/M metagenome (GOLD analysis project Ga0164313, IMG submission 113735) | Subseafloor sediment microbial communities from Guaymas Basin, Gulf of California, Mexico - Guay4, Core 4569-4, 0-3 cm | ecosystem: Environmental > Aquatic > Marine > Hydrothermal vents >...
CAATACCAAGAAAGGATTGATCAAAGAAGTACGTACGCATGAAGACGAGGCGTACATATCAGCACGAATAAGTAAAAAACATGCCGACCAGGAAATACATAATAAGGGCGGGATCTTCACGACTTGTGACCATCCGAACCCACACTATTATTTCAAAGTAAGTAAAATGATAGTAAAGCCCGACGACAAGATCGTGGCCGGGCCAGCTTATATGAAAGTCCGTACTGTTCCGGTACCTCTTGGCATTCCATTCGGCATTTTTCCAATAAAAGACAGGGGTGCTGCCGGTATTTTGATCCCTACCTATGGTGAATCCGCGACACTTGGTTTTTATTTATTGAATGGTGGATTTTACACACCAATTGGTGAAAAAGTGGATGTTCAATTCACAGGTGATTATTACAGCCGTGGTAGTTGGGCAGCACGAGCATTAACTCGATATAGAACACGCTATAAATACTCTGGATCGTTGGACCTCAGCACTAGTACCACGCTTAATAGTGATCCAGATTTTCCTGATTTCTCGAGAACAAGGGCCTTCTTTGTTAGGTGGAACCACTTATTGGATCCAAAAGCAAGATTGAATACACGATTTTCTGCAAACGTAAATTTCGGTAGCAGCAACAGTTTCACGAATAACTTCAACAGCTCGACCCAAGATTATTTGAGCAATACTTTCCAATCGAACATAGCATGGTCGCGCAGTTGGAGTGGAAAACCATACACGTTGAGTGTTAATCTTCGGCACAGTCAAAATACGCTTAATGAAACGTTCGATGTTACGCTTCCTCAAGTGGCGTTCAACGTAAGTCGATTTTTTCTTCCGCTAGGTTTCATGAGGAAAGAACAAGCAGGTCGGCAAAAATGGTACGAGAAGATCGGCATGAGCTACAGTGCGAATTTCGAGAATAGACTCAGCACGACGGAAGACCAGATCAGCATGGATAACCTGGCGAATTTAACCGATGATTTCAGGAACGGATTCCGCCATATTGCTAACGTAAGTACTTCTTTCAAGAAATGGCACATGACCTTGAATCCTAACTTCCGCTTTACTGATCGCTGGTATTTTAGAACTATCGAAAAGAGCTATAACAATGCTCTTCAAGAAACAGTAACGGATACTTTATCAGGCTTCAGTCGTGCTGGAGATTGGTCGCTTGGCGCCAATTTAACCAGCAAGATCTATGGTATGTACCAGTTCAAGAACAGCCAAACTGCATTCCGCCATGTATTGACCCCAGCCATTGGACTTAGTTACAGGCCAGACCAAAGCACCCAGGTGTATGGCTACTTTGGAGAAGATGGTGGTTTGAGCAACTATTCGCCTTATGACATTGGAATATATGGCAAGCCACCTACAGGAGAATCTGGTCTGGTGACCATGAACTTGATCAACAGTGTTGATATGAAAGTGCGGGCAAGAAAAGACACCGCCATAGACCTGAAAAAGATCAAACTCATCGACAATTTCAGCATAGGATCAGCTTACGATTGGGTACGGGATTCTTTACATTGGAACCCGATCAGTTTAAGCGGGCGTACGTACTTGTTCAACCAATTCAACATTAATTTCCGCGGCCTGATCGACCCGTATGTTGTTAATGACAATGGCGTCCGCTTAGATCAAAGTGAATGGAACGTTAATGGCCGGATCGGTCGATTGACCGATGCGAACATTGCTCTTGGATTCGACTTGAAAAGCAAGAAATATGGTGTCAGGCAACAAGAACAAGTTGGCACTAACGATGAAGTGGTAGGCGAAGCAAGCCCGGATCGAGGTGGTCGAGTGGATTTTCAGATGCCATGGCGTATAAATATCAATTATAGTTTCAATTACGCTCAAAGAAGAATATCGGGAGAGGACGTAGAAACCATTACGAGTTCGGTGCTTTTCAACGGAGATGTGACCGTTTTTAAGAACTGGAAATTGGGGGTTGTATCTGGCTATGATTTTGAGGCCAAGGATTGGACGCCCACAAGTTTGAACTTGTATTGGGATCTGCATTGTTGGGAGTTCAATTTCAATACGATCCCATTCGGAGTGCGTAAGAGTTACAGCTTCCGAATTAATGTGAAGGCATCGATCCTTCAAGATCTGAAATACGAACAACGCACGAATTTGGCTGGAGGCGGATTGCTGTATTAAGCTTCCAACCAGTTCCCGATCATCTTTTTACCTTCTGGGGTCATGATCGATTCGGGGTGGAATTGTAGTCCGCAAACATCTTTTGTGCGATGCCGAACACCCATTATCACACCATTCTCGCCAACTGCTGTTACCAACAATCCTTCCGGAAGATCTTCATTTTGCACCGCCCAAGAATGGTACATCCCAGCCTCGAAATGCTCAGGAACATTTTTGAAAAGAACATCATCTGGATCTAGCACGGTGCATTTTAAAGCAACTCCATGAGACACGTTTTCCATACAGAATATAGTACCACCAAAATGTTCGGCTATTCCCTGAAGACCTAGGCAAATACCCAGCAACGGCTTCCGATCAATACAATGCTCGATGAACTCCATAAGTCGTCCTGAAGCTGACGGCAAGCCCGGGCCGGGAGAAATGATCACCTTGTCAAATTCTTCGATCATCGATAATTCGACTTTATCGTTCAGTACAACGGTACATTCCACATTGAAACTCTCTACATAATGTAACAAGTTGTAAGTGAAAGAGTCGTAATTATCTAAGATCAATACTTTCAAAATGGAATTATTGTGCTGCACAAAGATGATCGTTCGAGCAGATGGTAGTGTGAAACAGACCCACCTTGATAATCGCTTCGACGCCTCCTCTAATTCAAGGAAAAATTAAGTTCACCCTTTTTCATTTCAGTGTACTTCTGGCTCAAGGCCTTAAGCAACTCACGTATAGGAATGATCGCATCTTTTGTAGCTTTCGATATCTCCTTTTTTTGAATATCCAATAAAAAGATACCATACATCCCGTTGAAACACGCTTCAACATCCCCAACTGCCCTTGTACCAGCCCGTTCTTTCAATTCTTCAATGGCCGAACGAGCATTTTCAAAGATCTTCAGATAATCGGCATCCATTATTGTGGTTAAAAGCATACCATGGAGTAAGCTCAATTCTTGAAGCGTTTCACTTACTTCTTCTAAATGAGCACCTTTTGAAAGCTTCGAAACTCTGTTACAAATATCTTGATACCATTTTAAAATACTCTCGCCAAGCTGTGGGTCGACTTGAGCCTCTCCCATTATGAATCTATACACACTTCCGGCATCATGACCGTGAGCACGTACAATATCTTCTAATTGCCACATGTAAATGACATACTCAGCAATATTCTCGCGCTTCTTTTTCTCAGAAACGATCATTTAGTTCCCTTTTCGGTTTTACGCGCGTCGTTCAGAGCTTTTTGTTGATCGTAGTTTTCGTTCAGTCCGTTCAACACATCGTTCGTAATATCCAAAGAAGGATTTCCAGACCAGATCTGGCCATCGGGTTGCATACTGAATATATAATCGAAGCCCTGAACATCATTGTATTCAGATAAAAAATCCTGCAAACTTTTTACGACTTGGACCATGACATCTTGCTGCAAAAGCATAAGATCGTTCCTAGCAGATTCTTCTAATCGTTGAACATTCGCCATAAGACCCTCTAATTCTTGTTGATCTGCCTCCATCTCGGCCATTGTACTATAGGTCCGATCCTTGTTCATCAATTCATTATATCGGATCTGAGCCGCTTGCTGTTCAGCCCCTAATTTCTGAGTAAGCCTCTTCTCGGTATCCTGCAACATTTTAGATTTTTCCTGCATCAATTTATAACTCTGGATAATGCTGTCCATTTCGAAGTATGCGATCTTGGCGTTCACATCTTTCGCCACCAAAGTAGTGTTGCCTTTTTCAATGATGGAACTGTCTTCTGCATTTCCATTCGTACCAGCAGCACTTCCGTTTGCATTGAAGTGCTGAACAAAAAGCCAAGCTACAGCAGCAATGAGTACCGCGTTAATAGCAAGAGAGATCTTTTGAAGCATGTTGTTTTAAATAAGTGCGCGCCGCTTAAAAGCGACGCGCAAAAATAGAAAAGTGATAAAGTTATTGTCAGCGTTCTGTGCGCAAGAATCGTCTACTGAAAACAGAACCTTCCGTTTGCATTTTTATAACATATGCCCCGCCGTTCAATCCACTTACATCGATCATGTACGGAGATGAACCATTGGTAGCAAATTCTTCTTGAAGCACTATTGCGCCTAACATATCCGCCACTTCAATAGAAACATGATCTTTCATTTCACTATTCGGACTAATGTATAGCTGACCGTTAGTAGGATTCGGCCAAATTTCAAATGAAAGAGCATCTATCTCGTTGATGCCGGTAACCAATTCAATATTTACGCATGTAGTATCATTCAATGGATCCGCATCCCCAGGCAAATTGGTCCATGCACAGATCTGACCCAGATCATCAACCAACGGAACAAGCTGGGTCATGAAAGTGTAGAGGACCGAATCCCCAGGCTGGATCAATGTTCCACTGTACATTTCAGTTACTACTGGATCATTCTCATATTGGTAATTCATTTCAACGCTTGTAATATCCACATTTCCGAAGTTCTTTACCCAAGTACGTACAGGAGTAGATTGAGAAACTACCGAGCCATTAACTAGACCAAAGAACTGAGTAGCTCCACCATCCCACGTTGGTGGTTGGGTAATTATCAAATGGATATAAAAATCTTCAGTTTCCCGGTCCCGGTATTCGGCCCAAATGCCACTTAAAACTTCATACGTTCTTAAGGAGAATGGCCCGACTACATCTCTACCAATATTGATGTTCGGTCCTCCCATTTCCCATTGGATGTACACGCCACCATTATTTATAAAGAACGGACTATCCAAAGGAACATTCGTAGGTCCTCCAACCACGACCTGGCTTTCGGGAACATAAACTGAATCCAACAATGTGCCGGGGCCACCATTCGGACCATCATCATCCCAAACTTTTGCTGCAAAACCGGTCAGTCCAACATTCCCAACGATCCGAAATCTAGTATCGGATGCGTATGCTGGATAATAAGGCGGTTCATAATACACCGAGATCCCGCCATCGCCACCGTTCCAAGCTATACCGACCCCATCATCTTGGCCTCCGGTATAGGCAAGTTCCATTTCAAGTTGTGTGGTATCTATAACCACGACTTCTTGTGTTTTGCTATTGTTGGTCAATGAGAATTCATTCGGTATCCCAGATAATGAACTAGTGAAAGAGAAAGTACCTGATTGGGTAGTAGCAAATGTCATTGGATAGAAGATCGTTGTATCAATAGCAGGATCCAATGAATCGATCGGCCAACTATCAGAAGTCACCACTGTCCCAACCGAATTCCTTACTTCATAAGCAGTTGAAAAAGAAGATAGTGCCAGATTTCCGGAATTCGTGTAATTCGCGATCAATGGAAGGTCAGGGCCATCTTTTTTAGCAAAGAAAGCTGCATTCGACGGTTCTGTATTCCAAGCCACAGTGGCATCGGTTATCTCGATGAGCGGCTGGCTTGGGTTATAATAGCGAATGGAGAAATTATTCGGCGGATAGGTATCTGCACTATGTTGAAGGCCAATATCACCGGTAACGTTCTCGATACCTAAGGCAATGTCGTTTGCTTGAGTAAGTCCTTGCTGATCTTGGTAATGCACTGTAATTGTACTATCGGTTTTATCCAATACGATCTGAAATGTATTACTACCAGTAAAAAATGGACTCGTTGGGCTCCAGAATGGAACATCGATATACGATACGATAGTTGTTAAGGTATCATCAAAAAGCCAACACTGCCCAGAGTTTCCTGCACCTGAAAATGTAAGATCAGACATCATACCTGCAATAAAATTGTTACCTCCGCCGGGAGTTGGAATAAGCGGAAAAGTGGCTGCAATGTTATTGTTACCAAAAGAAATGTAGCCATTAGAGCCAACCCATACCTTCTTTACCTGGTACCAGTAATAGTTAAAATTGGTGGATAGAATATATGGGCCAACAACATTGTCATCTCCAAGTCCTGTCACGTAAATACCGGTACCTGTAATGTCGGTCCATTGGTATACCGGTCCTCCGGGTTCGTCGCTATCTTTCCATGTGTATCCATAAGCATCAGGGCCACCGGAGCCAGCGTAAGAAACTAAAGAGTAGCAAAAAGCGATCAGATAGGTAAAAGTTATTTTCATAGTGCGGATCAATAAGGGTTCGATCTTAAAATTAGTCTTTCTTCTGTATCAGCAAAAGTCAGACGTTGGGCACGCCAATTGGATTAGGCCCTAAACCTAACAAGGCGACCTAAGAGCCAGTAAATGAAATGTTGGAATTGTATTACGATCTACAGGCTTAACAACTCTTTGAATTTTGACGATTGACGTCTGGACACCTCAACTTGTTCTCCCCCTTTTATCATCACCATCAATCCACCATTGAACCATGTCTCGATCTTTTCGACCCATTTAAGGTTAATGATGTATTTACGATTAGCTCTGAAGAATTCACGTTCATCTAATCGCTTTTCCAAATTATTAAGCGAACGGAGCACCAATGGTTTTTGATCGTCGAACATCACCCTGACATAATTTCCCTCAGAAATGAACATCCTAACATCTTTCAATGTAACGAACCAACATTTATCACCGTCTTTCAAAAAGATCTGATCTTCGGAGTCAAGGATGTCTTCATTTTGCACCTCTTCTGAAACCACTTCTGCAGGTTCCTCATTCAATTTATCGATCGCACTACTTAGTCTTTCAGGATCAATTGGCTTAAGAACATAGTCCAAGGCATTCACTTGAAAAGCTTTGATCGCATATTCATCGAATGCCGTAACGAAGATCACTTTGGGAACAGTTACCAATTCTTCCAGCATTTCAAATCCATTCTTACCCGGCATTTGGATATCAAGAAAAATAAGATCCGGCTGCTTTTCCTTGATCATTTCAATGGCTTCTTCAGCGTTCGAACATTCTCCGATCACTTCGATCTCCGTATATGCTTCAAGCAAACTGATCAGCTCTTTGCGAGCCAGCCTTTCATCGTCTATTACCAGGGTTCTCATTTTCTATATTTTCTGGGATCCGTATTTCCGTTCTAACAGTACCATTAGCATTGAAGATCTGGAATTCGGCATTGTCGCCATACAGCAGATCCAGTCTCTTCTTGGTATTCGCGATTCCAATACCACTTTCTTTTTTGCTCTTTCTCCTCTCCAATTTACCCGTGTTTTCAATTTGAATGAACAGATCTCCATCTTGTGCTCGCGCCCTAAGGCCTATCACTCCTCCTTTCGTTAGTTTCGAGATGCCATGTTTTATGGCATTCTCCACCAATGTTTGAAGCATTAATGGTGGCACATGGCATTTCTCGGCTTGTGGATCAATGTCGATCTTAACTTCAAGACGCTCTTCATACCGAATGGATTCCAGCGCAAGGTAAGAACGCACTACGTTCATCTCTTCTTCCAAAGGTATCGTTTTGCGCTTGCCAATGATCAATGAATTTCGCAATATGGTGCTCAATTGGGTAATGGCGGTTTTGGCAAGTACCGGATCTTCGTCGACCAAAGCACGAATGCTGTTCATGGAATTGAACATAAAATGGGGATTCAGCTGTGCTTTGAGGCTTGTAAGTTCTATTTCGCGCATAGAGGATTCCAAGCGCAGATTCTTGATCTCTTCTCGGCGGTAATTATCGAAATAATGGTACATGAAATAAAATGTACTCCATAATAATAAGAGCAACATCCAGTTGAGTACCCGATCTACAATATCAATAGTTCCGGTGGTGTTATCTATATAAAGTTCAACATCTAGAAAGAATACATCTGAAACGAGCGCTTGAAAAACGAAGCACAGGCTTCCCATCATCAGCGAAAGAAATAGGATCCTCGGGATCAATTTCAACAATCCTAGATCCAACCATTCTAACCTTATTATCAAGTACCGTTGAATATGTGAGAACGTAAGACCGATGGAGAAAATGAGCAGCAGCATCTTTGGAGTAGCCTCATTGAACTCGTTTTGCGCTATACTCCAAGCTATGTTCAAACCAATGAAAAAGGCCCATCCAGCGATCTGAACCACCCAATAGACCATTTGCTTATTATCTAAACGCAATGTCGACACGCTGTAAATCTACGATCTGTACTACCTGGTCTCTCTTATATTACATCAAAGGGCAAATTACTTGGTGAACGGAAAGTTCCTAAATTGCTTGAGCACAACGCATGAATTTCTTAGCACATATATATCTTTCTGGTGATGACCCCGACATATTGCTGGGCAATTTCATGGCGGATAAAATTAAAGGCCGTGACCTGAGCAGTTATGGGGTTCCCGTTCAAAATGGGATCATTTTGCACAGAATGATCGATCATTTTACAGACACTAATAGTGTTAGTGGCGAAGCAAGGGCAATTCTAAGAGGATCAATGGGCAAATATGCTGGTGTTGTATTAGATGTGTTCTATGATCATTTTCTAGCAACAAAGTGGGACGATCATCACGAAATTGATCTTTCAAATTTTATTGAAAATGCATACAATTCACTAAGCACTCGAACTGATGAAATGCCTGAGCATACAAGAGTAATGTTCTACTACATGAAAAAAAATGATTGGCTACGCGGGTATGCCAATATCGACGGTATCGAGCGCGCACTTATTGGGTTGTCGAGCAGGGTTCCGCAAGGAGAACAAATGGCAAGATCCAAAGCTCAACTAGTTAAATACTACGACGAGTTTTCTGATAACTTCGATAAATTCTTCCCATTATTAAAGGAGGAATGTCATTCATTTTTGAATGATCTTGATCATTGATCAATAGATCTTAGAATTTTCATTTCCGTTGTGTTCCGAGGAATTGAAACGGTGAAGGCCCCAACGCCGTATTAACTGTTCGCTCCCCTTCTGATCCAATGCTTCACAGGATCTTCCATAGCGGATCTGCCCTTTTATTGGGCCTAGTGTTCATGCTTTTCATAGAGGCGTGCCAGGAAGCTCGTACCCACGACCTTGATAGAGGAACTGAAAAGCCGGAACGTTCCATTATTGATCGTGACCTCGATAGCCTCTTGATCAATAAGCGCATGGTTGTAATGACCAAGAACAGCTCAACTAGTTACTATATATACAAAGGACAGCCTATGGGCTTCGAATATGATGTATTGAAAGCCTATGCAACCGAATTGGGATTAGAGTTAGAGGTCCGTATTGTTGACGATATGAGCAGAATGTACGAGATGTTGGACAGTGGGGAAGGTGATCTTATCGCTGCGAATTTTACAGTTACCCGAGAACGTGCTGAACGCGTTTCTTTCACAGACCCAATTTTCTACACGAGACAGGTTCTAATTCAGAACAGACCCAAAGGTTGGGAAGAATTGCCTCAAGATGAGATCGATGAGATCTTATTGACCGAGATATTCGAATTAGCTGGCAAAAAAGTCCACGTCAATCCTAACACCTCATTCTACACTAGGCTCTACAATCTTTCCGAAGAAATGGGAGCTATGATCCATGTTCAGGCGGTTCAACCCGAAATGGATACTGAATCATTGATACGCCAAGTTGCATTGGACTCGATAAAATACACGGTGGCAGATGAGAATGTTGCTAAACTCAACCAAACGTACTATCCCGATCTGTACATAGATCTACCGATCAGTTTGCCGCAAAAGATCGCGTGGGCTACAAGGACCAACGCGACCGAATTGACGAACAGTATAAACGAATGGATGGCAAGTAAAGGTGGCAAAGCAGCCTACAAACATGCTTACCGAAAATACTTTGGCTCAACTCGTTCTCAGATCAGAAGAGTAGGGCATGAGCGTTCATCCCTAAAAAGTGATCTTATATCTCCGTATGACCATTTGATCCAACAGGAGGCCGAAAGATCGGATTTCGATTGGAGGCTTATAGCCGCCTTGATGTACGTAGAATCGAACTTCGACCCATCTGCGGTTTCGTGGGCTGGTGCATTCGGATTAATGCAACTAATGCCGAAAACTGCAGCCCAATACGGTGTAGATAGCACAGCGAATGACCAGGAGAACATTATGGCTGGGCTTGCATTGCTTTCCGACCTCCGTATTATGTGGGAGGGTAAGGTACCTGATCCAGAGGAACGCATTAAATTCATAATAGCAAGTTACAATGTTGGAGCTGGGCATATTCTGGACGCAAGACAGATAGCACGTGATCTGGGATTGGACCCAGATGTTTGGACCGAGAATGTGGAGGATTGCATTCTATTAAAATCGAAACCAGAATGGTATCGAGCCCCAAATGTTCGCTTTGGATATTGCAGAGGGATCGAACCATACGAATATGTACGCAATGTAATAAGCATACACGCGCATTACAGTGAGATATACGAAGCCGGAAGTAGGAATGAATAAGAAAGAAATAGATATAAATGAGTGGCTCGAGCAACGAATTGCTTTTATCGATGCCATTATGGTTGAAGCCTGTGCTGATAACAATTACGGAAAGCAGGTGTATTTGAGCGCGAAGCGCGAAGCATATGAAGAACTCCAACTTCAGTTATCAGGTAGAACAAAAAAAGCCAGCTAATTACATATTAGCCATTAATTTTACGGATAATGGCGCGGTCGGCATTTCTATTTGTTCTTATCATTCTTCTTTCTGCTTGTAAGAAAGAGGATCTGGAGCTCCATATAACAGGTAATGTTTCTGACCCAAATCAGATGATCACTATTGCGGGAGTCAGCGTTGTTCTCTCTGGAAAAGAATTAAGTGGAGGAACTTTTAACAATAATTTCAATACGTTGGCTAGCACTGTAACAAATGGCAATGGCCATTTTGAATTTCAATTCGAAAGAAAGACGATCTCACAGTATAAGATAAGAGCATCCAAAGATGGTTATTTTGAGAAAACCACATTAATAACGGGCGATGCCGTTCAACCCGATGCCACTTACAACGTGAATATTAAAGCGATTCCAAAGGCGTATTACGAACTACGTCTGGAGAATACTA
>Ga0164313_10005702_pt1 | contig 11014 bp, 9 predicted proteins | sample GuaBasSedimGuay4_FD_113735 | JGI IMG/M metagenome (GOLD analysis project Ga0164313, IMG submission 113735) | Subseafloor sediment microbial communities from Guaymas Basin, Gulf of California, Mexico - Guay4, Core 4569-4, 0-3 cm | ecosystem: Environmental > Aquatic > Marine > Hydrothermal vents >...
CGGAACCCATTGTTTATATCTACTATTGTCGTTCTGTCAAGCAACTTGGAGATACTGTGCAGGCATTTGAAATTATTGATAATGGTATCGCAGAATACCCTGAAGATTTAAGTTTAATGCTTGAGTTAGCGCAACTTTATCTTGAAACCGGTCAGAAAGAAAAACTGTTGAGTAGTTTACTTACTGCGGTAGAAGCTGACCCTGAAAACTCAAACCTGTATTTTTTAATCGGGAAAACGTATGATGACCGGGCTGAATACGAACTGGCGGAAGAATACTATAAAAAAGCAGCAGAAGTAAAACCAGACTTTTTTGAAGCCTATTATAATATTGGTGCTATTTATGTAAACCAGGCTGCCGAAGCACAGGTCAAGGCAAATGATCTGCCTTTGAGTGAGACTGAGAAATACGACGAATACAATCAGCAAGCCACAACTTTTCTTGAAAAAGCTGTACCATATCTTGAAAAATCATTGGAAATCAATCCTAACGATGCATCTACACTTACTGCCTTGAAAGAAGCTTATGCACGTTTGAAAATGAATGATAAGCTCGAAAAGCTGAATAAATAGACTGAAGGTATTAATTAGAAAAGGGAAGTAGCTTGCACTATTTCCCTTTTATATTGACAATCCTATTTAACATAATATATATTATAGGACATTTATTATTGTAACATTAATACCGTGGCTTGTTTCGCTTTGGTTTGTTACGAAATTCCCGGTCTGATTTGTTGCGTTTGCTTTTGGCAGGTTTCCCGGGTGAAAATGATCTTGTCCTTTTGTTCCCTTCATCATCCCTGTTCACACGGATACTTCGTCCTTCGATTTCGGTACCCCTGAAGCTTTTACTTAAATCCCGGTCAAAAGTATTGTCAACATCGAAATACGAACAATTTTTTTGCATCGAGAGATCGCCAAAGTGCTGCCGTTTTATCCCTGAAATATCCGACAAAAAATGAATAAGGTCGGCTTTTGTCAACCCATCAATAATTCCAATATTAATGAAATAGCGGTGAGTATCACTCTTGTCGCGCTTTACACGCGGTTCATGCCTTGCTGATTTCGTCTCGTTAAGATCTTCTTGTTGACCACCTTGTATCAGCAGATGGTCTAACTGTGTTGTAATCAGCCGTTTTAGAATATCTTCGGTGCTTAGGTCTTCAAACTGACCATGAAGGTGTTTCAATATTTCTTCAGCCTGATCGTCCACTTTGGTATTGATGATCAGGTTAGCCCAGTTATTAATGCGGCTTGATTTTAGATCTTCAATACTTGGTACTTCAAGTCGCTCGAATTTAACTTTTATTTTCCGCTCCAATTCTTCTATCCTTCTGCCTTCACGGGGATTAATAAAAGCGATGGAAACACCGGTTTTGCCGGCACGTGCAGTTCGGCCACTCCGGTGTGTATAACCGTCTAACTGGTCGGGTAACGTATGGTGCAATACATGTGTGAGGTCATTTACATCAATGCCCCTTGCGGCAACATCCGTCGCAATAAGTAGCTGCATTGAGCGGGTCTTGAACCTTCTCATTACAGCATCTCTCTGTGGTTGCGAAAGATCACCATGAAGTGCTTCCACACCATATCCCAAATTGCCAAGGTCGTCAGCAATCTGCTGGGTTTCGCGCTTGGTACGGCAAAACATGATTCCACGCATATCAGGTTGTATATCCATAAACCGCCTGATTGCCGCTAATTTATTGGCAGTTTTAGTGGTTACATATTTGTGGGAAATATCTTTATTTATTTTTTCTTTGGTGTTGATAGAGATTTCTTCCGGCGCATCCATATACTTTTTGACAATTCTCCTGATTTCAGCGGGCATGGTTGCGGAGAAAAGCCAGGTTACGCGATCGTCGAGTGTGTGAGAAAGGATTTCGTCAATATCTTCCTTAAAACCCATATTGAGCATCTCGTCCGCTTCATCTAATACAACATACTTCACATTGTCGAGTTTGATTGCTTTTCGCTTGATGAGATCCAGTAAACGGCCAGGTGTGGCTACAACGATTTGGGTTGGCCTTTTGAGTGCTTTAATTTGATTTATTATGGCAGCACCACCGTAAACAACCTCAATGTTGAGGCCTTTTTGATTTTTTGAAAAATCGACTAACTGCTTGGCTGTTTGTTGTCCCAACTCGCGGGTTGGCGCCATAATAAGTGCTTGGGTAGCTTTATTATCAATATCGATAAGTTCAATTAACGGAAGACCAAACGCTGCCGTTTTCCCGGTTCCTGTTTGTGCAAGTCCTATGAAGTCAGTAGGATCGTTGCCTAATAATATAGGAATGGCTTTTTCCTGAATGGGTGTTGGTGTTTCAAACCCCATTTTGTCGAGGACTTCCACAACTGATGCTGAGAGCCCTAATTTTTGAAATTTATTCAATAAATGTTTGTTAAATTATTTGTAAAGGTAGGCAAATCGCTGAATGATAGATAAATATTATATAGGATGTATAATAAACATCGTTCACAAAGCGGTTTTGAAGTATAAAAAAAACCATCCGGCAACTGCCGGATGGCTTTTATGTAATCATTATAGGATTGATTAGTCGATAATAATCTTAACATTAACGGCGTTTAATCCTTTTCGTCCTTGTTCAACTTCAAATTCTACTTTGTCGTCTTCTTGAATTTCGTCAATTAATCCATTTTGGTGTACAAATACATCTGTTCCACCATCATTTGGTTTGATAAAACCGAATCCTTTGGATCTGTTGAAAAATTTTACTGTTCCTTCTTTCATTTACTTAAAATTTATTATTGTGATATTAATTGGGAATGGTTCTGTGTTACAAGTTTCTTGAGAACAAATAATTCGGCTAAACTTAAAAAGTATTAGGGAGATTTTTTCTTGAAGGGTACTTTAAATACACAGATACTATTCTGTTAAAATTGTGGCAAAAATATACTTTTTTCTAATTGCACCGACAAAAAAGAATAAATATTTATTATTACCCCGTTTTTTAGATAAGCAATAACGTTACCCAATAAAAAAGGTCAGGTGTTAAACACCTGACCTTTTCTTTTAAAAATCCGGGGTTAATTGAGACTAATTCACAATCATTTTCTTAACGAGATGATAATTTGCTGTAATGAAATGCACGACATAAATTCCCTTTTCTGCATTTGGCAGCCGGAAATTCTGTTTGTAGCCTTGCGGATGACTTCCATTGATCATATCTGAAATCACTTCCCTCCCATTAAGGTCAAATACTTTGATGACAAGATCAGTTATTTCTCTTTTGGCAAGGATGGTAAATGAGCCACTATTGGGATTAGGGTACAATTCTATCGCATAGTCATCAACCGGTTTTTCCTCAATATCAATGGCACATTGGTTAAAATCGAAAATAATTGTGATTACACCAAAGTTTTCACAAGCTGTTTCACCGCCGTAGTTCACTTTTACTGTGTGCGTCTGTATATCCATCCAGTTACCATTTGTGGTGGCTTTGAAATACCTTCCAAGTTTGTTGGTTGCTGTCCAGAAATAGGTAGTTGTTGGCGGGTCATCGTCCGATCCTGCATCTAAGATAACTGAGTCGCGGACACAAACTGCAATCGTATCTGGCGCATACGGTGTCATATAGTCAGGTATAAGGTCAATATCTTGTGATTCAATAACAAAAACCTGAACAGAACTCTCGAACATATTATCGAACTGATCTTTCAACTTCAGGTTATAGGTTGTTGTTGAACTTGGTGAAACATTAAACTCAGCCTGGTTTGAAGTAAATCCGGGAGGTGTAGAGGTCCATTCGTAGGTGTACTCTCCCCCACCCCCACTTGCATTAGCACTAACAAGCGTTGCATCGCCCTCACAGATTTCTGCGGGATCGGCTAATGGAAAAGCGCCCATGTCTGAACCAAAAATGTTTATCAGCACATTGGACGAAAGGCTGACACATTGTTTATCATCAGTAACGACAAGCGTATATAATTGCGGATCGACAAGGGCAATCGTAGTCGGATCAGGAATATCATTTTGTTGCAACATATTATCTGGCTCCCACCTGAAAGAATATGAACCGGTTCCTGAAGACGCAGATCCCTCTAAAGTTGCGGTTTCTCCCTGGTTAATTGTTTGCAATGGGCCGGCATCGGCAATAGGCAGTAGGTTAAAATTGACCACAATTGTATCGCTATTCGGGCATCCAAAATCGTTATAAACAACCACCCAATACGAATCAGTCGTTTGAACAACGAGTGTTTGTGTTGTATCGCCGGTATTCCAAAGATAACTTGCAAAGCCGGTACCGGCATCCAATTCATGTAGCGTACCTTCGCAAAATTCTTTATTTGGTCCTAAGTCAACGTTGGGTTTCTCAAAAGCATTTAAGACAATGGTATCAAATGTCCAGCATTCAGATTCGTTAGAAACTTCAACCCAGTAAGTGCCTGCTGTTTGCACTGATATCGAGTGTGTTGTATCGTCGGTACTCCATAAATAGCTTGTGTACCCTTCGCCTGCATCCATCACATAAGTATCTCCTTCACAAAAGAAAGTATCGTCACCGAGGTCAACATCAGGAGGAAGATGTACGTTAAAGAATTTAGCAACTAAATCTTCGTGACCTTCAATCCAAACTTTTAGCTTGACAGAATAAAGCCCTGGAGCCGTGTAAAGGTGTGTCGGGTCATATTCTGTAGAATAATTATCAGCCCCGGAAGCCGGGTTTCCAAAATCCCAAAAAACAGAATCGGGGGTCGTTGTAGAATTTTCATAAAATTGGGTTGGTGTGCCGTAGCAAGGTGGTTCGTTGACAAATCCAGCATTAAAACTAAAGAAAGACTGGACAAATGGAGGTAATCCCCACATACTGGTCCTACCCTCAAGATAAACTGCGTTGGATTCATAACTACAGCTACTGCCTAATTTATTGGGTCGGTTTATCCTGCTTAAATAACCGGTTTGTGCCCTGACAACATAAATACGGTTATCAGGAGCAAGTTGTAGTGCCCCATTTGTTCCCGAAGCAATTACTGTCCGCGAATTGATGATATCTGAATTCGAACCTGCTTCGAGGTTATATTGTAATAAAAACATGCCCGGATTGCTTTTCCATGTGTTGACATAAAGCTTTGAATTGTCGGGGGAAAACTCAATTCCGTAAGGTTCCCCGCCAACGCCTGCATCAATGAAACCATCACTAACAACACCTGTTTCATTGTCAAAGGAGAATATCTCAAGTGACCGGAGCCCTGCATTACCTTTGGCAAGAGTGCTTCCATCGGGTGAGACTTTCATATAGCCTTTAGCCACATCTATACCATGACCACTTATTCCGATTTCAATACCGGCTGAGCTAATTACAGGAACAGGGTCAACACCTTCGTTGGTAACTAAGTAAACATAAAAATCATTTGACCCCCATTTTTGGGTAATTACCCATGTATCAAATCCATTCTTGTGGCCAACCGCAGTAACCTTTTCACACAAAGGGGATGTTAGTTTTACATTTTTTTCAGATGCCACCACATCACCGGCCCAGCCATTCAATGTCATATCGACAAGCGAATAATTAAGCCCGTTATATCCACCGCCGGCATCCACATCATCAACTGTAAAAATGTAATATTTCTGATTATCGGCCGGTTTTGGCACAACCAAACCAGATTGCGCGCTTGATGGGTCGCCCAACAATCCAGAACCATTTGGCATTTGCTGATGGTTCCTGTCATAAACCCAGCTACCATCCGTATAAAACCTAAGCGCACCAGTTGAGGAGGATATTGAAGAACATCCTTCCCAAGTGTTTAACGCACCATCAAGCTGGGCAACAGGCTCTCCGGTTGCAAAACTCACACCGGCATTTTGACCAAAATACCAGTAGTTGGCTTCAATTTGGCCATAAGCTGTAGTTGCTATGAGATAAACGGCCAGCAGGGAAATAAAGTAATTGATTCTCATATTTTCAAATTTCTAATAAGTTCTTTATACACCTCAAAGGTAATCAATTCGTACGTAATTATGCAAGTCTTCAATACCAGTTGTTTAAATAAAAATGTGAATAACTATACGATTTTCTTTTTATGCCTTTTCTTAGCAGATCAGCAAAGATTGAGAAATCGTTTGTCCTTTTTCATCGTTCACTTTCTATTCATTAAAGATTTCAAAAGAAATGACCGCAGAACCGGTATTAATGGTTGCATATGTGATGTTAATAAATATTAAATTATGATAAGCAACCGATTACTCAAGAAATGTTTTTATCGCTCCAAAAAAATTCTCTTCCCAACCTTCTACAAATTCCTCATAAACGTCATCGGGGATGTTTGTATGACGAAGCTCTACGGATACAAAATTTTTGTCGGGGTGCAATTTAATGGTAACGATGGAAGGTGCGGGCTGATCGCCAAAAAACCACTCTTGCTCTATTTTTTTCATCGATTCCACAGAAAGGATTTTACCCGTAATGTCGCCTCCCCAAAGTTCAAACTCACTACCAATTTCTTCAGATATTTTCGCCGGGTATCCCGACCAAAGTTCAATAGTAACGGGATTCATCAGGCAGGCATAAACGTCTTCAACTTCTGCTTTTATCTTGAAGTATTTTTTGTAATTTTTCATTTATAATAAGATAGAAGGTGATAATTAATTATCCTGTTAATGCGAGAGGTAATTTTTTAAAATAGGTTCATTAGCCTTACAATAATACTTGGAAATGGTCAGAAAATCAGTAGTAGTCATTTTGCAAACCGCTATATTACCTAATTCTGTAAACCATTGCATTTACATTCATCCCGGCACCGACTGAAGCAAAAATAATATAATCACCACGACCGCATTGTTGAATGCCCATTTTGCCTTTTTTCAATAAATCGAATAGAATTGGCAAAGTTGCAACTGAATTGTTGCCTAAAAAATTAATAGTCATTGGCATGATGTCAGAGGGAATTTCCTTTTCTCCATACAGGCCAAATAAGCGTTTTAGCATGCCGTCATCCATTTTGGCATTTGCTTGATGAATAAGTACTTTGTCGATATCATGAATATCCAAGCCTGCCTTATCAATTGTATCTTTTATCAGTTGGGGCACGGTTTTTAGCGCATATTCATAAAGCTTTCGGCCTTCCATTTTTAAAAACAGGTCATCTCCTTTATAATCAGGATTGTATGATTTACCCATTTTCAGCATAAAAGCATGGTTAAGACTATCGGTGCGGGTTTTGTGCGAAAGAACGCCGCCTTCATTATCGTCGGTTTTTGATTCAAGAATTACCGCCCCTGCCCCATCTGAGTATATCATGCTGTCGCGATCGTGCGGGTCACATATCCGTGAGAGTGTTTCGGCACCAATTATCAGTACTCTTTTAACATCCCCGGCTTTAATAAAATAGTTGGCATGTATCATTCCCTGCAACCAACCCGGACATCCAAACGGAAGATCGTAAGCAACGGTGTACGGGTTTTCGATTCCAAGTTTATGTTTGACACGGGATGCCAGTGAAGGAACCAGGTCTGATCTGCGATTATCCGACTTAATATCACCAAAATTATGCGCAAAGATTATATAATCAAGGCTTTCCTTATCAATCCCCGATGAAGTGAGGGCATCTTTTGCGGCAAAATAGCCAATGTCAGAGGCAACAAGATTATCAGTAACGTACCTTCTGTTTTCTATATCAGTAATTTGCCTGAACTTCTCCACAGTTTCAACCATGCTTTTGTCGAACCGCTGACCATTTGCATCATAAAACTGATGATCAAGAAAATCACTGTTATTAACAATAACTGAAGGAACATAACTGCCACTCCCGGTAATCACAGACCAAATCTTTTCTCTCATACATATTCCTTTTAAGGAAAATAAACGACAAAACTACTATTAACCATGAAATAGTCAAGAAGTATTCTAAATAAATGATTAAATCTTAAATAATAATGAGTGAATTTTATTTTTTAAGTTGCTCCTTGAAAACATTTTCGAACTTTTCAATTTTGGGCGTTATCACAAAATTGCAGTAAGAATTTGAGGAATTTCTTTCGTAAAAATCAAGGTGATAGTCCTCTGCCTGGTAATAATTGGTTAAGGAGCTTATTTCGGTTACAATTGGGTTATCCCAAATTTTAGCCTGTTCAAGATCATGTTTTAAGTTTTCGGCAATCACCTTTTGCTCATTGTTATGATAAAAAATAGCCGAGCGATACTGCGGGCCGGTATCGGCACCCTGCCTGTTTAAAGTGGTGGGGTCGTGCGTTTCCCAGAAAATTTTCAGCAAGGTAAGATAAGATACTACTGAAGGGTCGAAGGTTACCTGTGTAACTTCAGCGTACCTGGTTGTACCGGTACAAATCAATTCGTAGGTTGGGTTCTTTTCTGTTCCCCCGGCATATCCCGGAACGGCATCTATTACGCCATTCACACGTGTAAAAATGGCTTCGCTGCACCAAAAGCAGCCAGAGCCGAAGGTCGCTTTCTGGTATTGTTTATCGTTCATTTCCGTTTGGGCATTTGTGTAACTGATAAAGACAAAAAGACTCACCAGCAAAAAGGGTATAAATTGATTTTTCATTGTCAAATCAAAACGCAATAAGCAAAGAAATATTTAAAGCAAAATAAGTTTTTTACCGGAAATAAGTTCTTCAAGTTCGGGGTCGGGACCAAAAAATTGCTTTTTAAACCCATTCATTTCATCGATCGTCTTATCCGACAGCAATCCCGCCATCTTCTCCATGGCAGCCTCCCCAACAATCATCGGGGGCATATTCAAAACCATTTTTGTGCCGTTGAATTGTGCTACAATCTGGTATTCTTCCATCTCCTTAACATCATGGCCGGTAAAAAAACATTTCGACAACCAATCATCAAGGTTAAAATCATTAATATTTATTACAATGGGCTGGTTTCCTTTTTCAGCCATCACTTCCATATAGTAACGCTGGAGGTTTTGTAACGATTCCCCGGACATACTTTTTTGGACTTCAGTATGGCAATTAAGGCAAATGGCATATTCAAAAAGGGTGGTGTTAAAATCGTATCCTTTATAATTTTTGTATGCTTTTTCGATGACGTAGGACGTGCCATCGTCCAAAAGAAACTTCCCGCACACCTGGCAATGATCAAAAGTTTTACCTTCCAAATCAGAATAAAATTGTTGCGGGATATCTATTTTAAATTCCTGACGGTTCATAGTTTTAAATTGCAATTTGCAAAGATAGCGGAATAAAAAGTTAAGATGCAAAAATCAATAACCGGCATTCAACTTTTGACAGTTTCTTTGTTTAAATTTGCAGACTAATCTTAAAACCAGAAAGTAAATGAATATCGAATTAAAAGGAAAACTGCTGAATAAACTTGCTGTTGTGAGTGGTGAGGGCAGAAATGGAAAATGGGAAAAACAAGAGTTTATCATAGAAACTGACGATCAATACCCAAAAAAGATTTGTATCAGTGTATGGGGTGACAAACTATCTGCATTAGAGAAAGTGGCTGAGGGTGACATCCTTAATGTATTTGTAAATATTGAATCACGCGAATACAATTCGAGGTGGTACACTGATATTCGTGCCTGGAGAATTGACAGGGAAGCCGAAGTAGGAATGGCGTCAGGACCACCTCCCGATGAACTTCCACCCGATATTGACAGCCCGGAAGATGACCTTCCTTTTTAGTATTGTGTTGCTCAACCTGCCATAATCATAATTGAATGGCCGGCAAATCCAAAACTGTTATTCTTGCTCATCTTGCCGTAATTGGCGCTAATGTGATCTATGGAATTAACTATGTGGTAGCCAAAGGCATCATGCCCGATTTTATGCAACCCAGGGTTATTATCCTGCTGCGTGTTGTTGGTGCCGCACTCATTTTTTGGTTGGTTTCTTTATTAAGTAAAAAAGAACCAGTACAAAAGGCAGATTTGCTACGCTTGGCCATTTGTGCTTTGTTTGGTATCGCCATTAACCAAATCATGTTTTTTGAAGGTCTCAACCTCACTACACCAATTAATGCATCGATAATCATGGTTGGAACACCCATTTTGGTGCTGATTTTTTCCCATTTCATTTTACACGAAAAAATATCCAGAAACAAAATAATAGGCATTGCATTGGGGTTTTCAGGTGCCGCATATCTTATTTTAATTGGGGGTAAACTAAGCTTTGGGTCGGGAACTTTTTTGGGTAATCTTTTTGTTCTGATTAACGCTTCTTCTTATGGCCTCTTCCTTGTTCTGGTTAAACCATTGATGGCAAAATACCACCCGATTACGATCATGAAATGGCTATTTACGTTTGGAATTATTTACGTCCTCCCCTTTTCGTTTTATTTACTCGACGATACAGACTTTGGCGCTATCCCAACTAATATTTGGTTTTCGGTAGGTTACGTTATTATTTTTACGACGGTGTTTGCCTATTTTCTAAACAACTACTCCTTAAAAAAGATTTCGCCAACAATGAACAGTGCCTATATTTACCTTCAACCTTTTCTGGCAACGGTTGTTGCCCTTCTTGCCGGAAAGGATATCCTGACATGGGTTGAAGTCATTGCGGCGGGCTTGATCTTTGTGGGTGTTTATTTTGTTAGCTCAGATAACAGAAAAAAGGTCAAAACCTGAGCGAAGCTTATTGTTGTTGATTTGTATAAAGTGTTACTTTTGGCTACATATTTAAGCCTATGTATATTAACATACCAAAGATAAAGCACACCAATACCGGGAATTTTTTCCTCATGGCGGGTCCTTGTATTATTGAAAATCCAGTAATGGCTTTTCCCATAGCTGAAGCGATTATTGAAATTACCGAAAACCTTCAGATTCCTTTTATTTTCAAGGCTTCGTACAGAAAGGCCAACAGATCAAGGTTGGAATCCTTTACCGGGATTGGGGATGAAAAGGCATTAAAGATTTTACGAAAGATATCCGAAACTTATGATATTCCGGTTGTTACTGATGTACATTCGGTGCGGGAAGCAGAAGTAGCAGCAGAATATGTTGATGTTTTACAAATACCCGCCTTTTTGTGCAGACAGACTGATTTGTTGGTGGCAGCCGGGAGTACAGGC
>Ga0164313_10005703_pt1 | contig 11014 bp, 7 predicted proteins | sample GuaBasSedimGuay4_FD_113735 | JGI IMG/M metagenome (GOLD analysis project Ga0164313, IMG submission 113735) | Subseafloor sediment microbial communities from Guaymas Basin, Gulf of California, Mexico - Guay4, Core 4569-4, 0-3 cm | ecosystem: Environmental > Aquatic > Marine > Hydrothermal vents >...
ATAAATCGTTTCGCCAATTGGGGGCTGCCCCGATTCCGGGTGATAAAATAATTGTGAATATTTTGAACCACAAAATGTAGCTTTTCAGGGTTCATTGACAATCGGGACGGTTGCCCATGCTTATCGCGATATTTTTAAATTGGCCGAAAACTTCGAAAAGGGATTTGGCGATTCAGGTGATTGCAACAACAACGTTGTTTGCCCCGAAGCTGAAGAGTGGGAAAATCAGGTACGGTCGGTGGCCTTGATTACCCTTGGAAACGGCACGCGGTGGTGTTCAGGTTCGTTGTTAAACAACACAACCAACGATGGTACGCCTTATTTTCTTACCGCCAATCATTGCACCGAAGGGCAAACAGTAAGCACCATGGTTTTTATTTTTAATTACCAGTCGGATATATGCGATCCGGGAGGTACCGGAAACGATGGTAATCTTTCACAATCCGTTTCAGGAGCTGCATTATTGGCACAAACCAACTCAAATAGTTTTGACAACTCAACCGATCCTATGCAAACCGATATGGCTTTACTTTTACTGAGCCAAGCCCCACCGGATAATTACCATGTTTTTTACAGCGGTTGGGACAGATCTGGCGAAATACCTGTAAACGCCGTTGGAATTCATCATCCAAATGGTGATGTAAAAAAGATTAGTTTTGATTTAGATCCTTCACAAATAACGGGCTATTTTGATGTAACGGGCAATAGTAATGGAACTACACACTGGCGTATTGCTGATTGGGATGATGGGACTACAGAGCCGGGTTCGTCCGGTTCGCCGTTGTTTAATAACAACCGGCAAGTAATCGGGCAATTGCAAGGCGGACAAGCAAGTTGTAGCGATAATGTAAATGATTATTACGGCAGGTTGGCCCTTTCATTTCAATTTATTGAGCAATGGCTCGATCCGAATAATACCGGTGAAGTTACGATACTAGGTTGGCCAGATCCGGAAAACCCGGCCATTGATCCGGGCCTGCACCCCATTAAAGGAATAGAATCTTCTTATTGTGATATAAATACGATTTCACCTACGGTGGTTATCGAAAATCTTGGGACATCAACCTTAACCGAACTCGATTTAAATTATTATTTGAACGATAATAAAATTGGGGTTTATAAATGGACAGGTTCACTCGAAACTTCCGATACAGCCACAGTAAATTTTGGCGATATTTCTGTGGATAAAGCAGGCTTGAGTGTTTTTAAAACAGATTTTGAAAAAGACAATGATGCCAACACCGGGAACAATACGCGCTCACAGGATTTTTATTTTATCGAAAGCAGCATTTTTATGGAATTGAATTTGCTTACCGATGATAATGCTGCCGAAACTTCATGGAGTATTTTAACTATGGATGGATATGAACTAATTAATAGTGAACAACCATACGAAAACAATACCTTATACAAAGAAATCCATTGCGTTCCCGAAGCCTGTTTTGAGTTTGTTATTTTTGATGCTGCTGGTAATGGATTATGTTGTGCATCTGGCGAAGGCAGATATAGCTTAACCCTTCGCGACAGTGCTATTGTATTGGCTTCGGGTGCTGAATTTAAGTTTCAGGATTCGACAATAGTTTGTATCGATGATGTTTTAGCACCCGTTGGCCAGGAAGATATTGTAAGGGTATTTCCAAACCCAACTACAGCTGTTTTAAAAATAGAATTTGTCAAGAAATTTCTGGATGAAGTAAGCCTAAGAATGGTTAATTATATGGGTCAGGAAATGTTTGGGCTTGTTTATGAACAGCCGTCAGAAATAATAATGGTTGATTTGAGTGGTTATTCCAAAGGGGTTTATATTCTTGAAGTTGTTGGTGGGGATTTCAGGCAAACCCAAAAAATAATTATTCAGTAGCATTTAGTTTGATGCAGGTTAAAACTATTTCCGGGAGATCATCGTTTTATTGCTTTTCCTTATTAATTTTACTTATTGGAAATGTCAGGTTATTTTTTTTGTAATTTGACTAAAATTTGAGCACATGAAAATATTAAGTTCAGAACAAATCAGGGAAGTTGATCAGTTTACCATTAAAAATCAACCGATTGTTTCTTTAGATTTAATGGAACAGGCAGCAACGGCTTGTTTTAATGCAATACAAGAAAATCTGGGAAACAGGTTAAAAGGTGAACCCATTCATATTTTTTGTGGAATTGGCAACAATGGTGGGGATGGCCTGGTATTGGCTCGTTTATTTTTCAAAGCAGATTTCAAAGTCAGTTTATATATCAGCAGATATTCGAATAAATCGACCAACGATTTTAAAGTGAATTTAGGCCGTTTAAAAGGACATGATATAAGTATTATAGACATTGATATGATCGAAGATCTTAAGCCTATTGAGAGCGGTTGGATTATAGATGCGGTTTTCGGTACAGGTTTAAACCGGCCGCCAAGGGGTATTGCTGCAGCAACAATAAAACACATGAACCATCAGGACCTGCCCATAATTTCTATCGATATTCCTTCCGGATTGTTCAGCAATTTGCCTGCCCATCACGATAGTGATAAAACAATTGCCGCTGATTATACTTTTGGGTTTCAGGTACCTAAATTGGCGTTTTTTATGCCAGAAAATTTTCGTTATGTAGGCGAGTGGAGTATAGTTGATATTGGGCTTGACAAAGATTTTATCGAAAACCAGGATTCTGATTTATATTTTCTCGTACCACAAAAGCTAAAATTAATGCTCCGTAATCGGGAAAAATTTGAGCATAAAGGCGATTTTGGGCATGCAGTGTTAATCGGTGGTGATGTTGAAAAAGCGGGTGCAGTAATTTTGGCCGGAAAAGCAGCCTTGCGGGCTGGAGCGGGGTTGGTTACCCTAATGGTTCCCGAAAAAATAATGTCTGTTGTCCATCAATCAAGTCCTGAAGTGATGTGTATGGCCAATGGTGATGATTTTATCCGTTCCTGGGAAAAAGAGAAACTCCCCAACACAATGGATAAAGTGGGCATTGGTGTTGGAATTGGAATGGGTAAGCAATCGAGAACAAGGGACTTTTTAAAGGATTTACTCGAAGATTCTTTTCACCCGATTGTGCTTGATGCAGATGCGATTAATATTATTGCCGACAACCAGAAATTATTGGATGAGGTGCCGGCACAGTCTATTTTAACACCGCATATTGGAGAGTTTAAACGCTTGGTGGGAAAGTATAAAAACAGTTTTGAATTACTTGAAAAACAAATTGAGTTTTCAATTAAACATAAAGTCATTGTAGTTTTAAAAGGTGCGCATACGCGGATTAGCACACCGCGTGGAAAGGTGTTTTTTAACCCTACAAGTAATCCGGGATTGGCTACAGCCGGAAGCGGTGACGTATTGACCGGTATTATCACCGGTTTGTTAAAACAATATGTCAATCCGGTTAAAGCAGCTATTCTTGGGGTTTATTTGCATGGTAAAGCAGGCGACCTGGCATTAAAAAACCAAAGTATGGAAAGCATGATAGCATCAGACATTATCGATAATTTGGGCAATGCTTTTTGTCACCTCCATAATGTTTAATTATTAATATCAATCATAATTTGCTCACTTTAGATATACTATACCATATACTTCATGTTAAATACTAAAAATTTTCATGTAGGCGGAATCATCTTTTTTTCTGTTTTATTCCTGATGTTTTCTTGCGAAGACCAAAAGAAAACAAAAAGCATTCGTTCAGCGTCTTCAAAAATTATAATTCATTCGCCTAAATCGGGGCAAAAGTTTTTATGGGGCGATACCATTAATTTCAATATTGGCATTAAAAAACTAACTGATTTAACGGTTGAAAAAATATCGTTGTATGTAAACAATGTTGTGGTTGCTGAGCAATCTGGTGAATCATTGGTTTTCGATTATTATACTGCTACAGGAACGGGTGGCCGGGTAAAAATCAAAGCTGTTTTAAAATTCAGCGACGGTTCTTCAGCGAGAAAAAGATTGGGATTAAAAATCTATTCTAAAGAAAAACCTGAACAACTTAGTTACCAAGTTGTAAATGTTTTCCCACACGATAACGATGCTTATACCCAGGGATTGGTTTATAAAGATGGCTTTTTATACGAGGGTACTGGAAATTATGGCAAATCACATCTGCGAAAAGTAAAAGTGGAAACGGGTGAAATAGTTAAAAACCTTGATTTGGAAACTAAATATTTTGGTGAAGGGATCACGATTTTAAACGATACGATTTATCAGCTTACCTATAGAAGTAAAACCGGTTTTTACTACAATATGGATTTCGAAAAATTGGGCGAATTTCCCTATGCTACAGAGGGTTGGGGTCTTGATAACGATGGACAATATTTAATGATGAGTGATGGTTCAGCCTACATTTATTTTATAAATCCGCAGACTTTCGAAAGGGTTAGGAGCATCCAGGTTTTTGATAATAAAGGACCTGTTTTTAAAATTAATGAAATGGCTTATGTAAACAATATCATTTATGCCAATGTTTACACTACCGATATAATCGTAAAAATTGACCCTCAATCGGGTAGGGTATTGGCAGAAATTGATACAAAAGGGATACTTAAAAAAGAATACATCAACGATGAGATCGATTACTTAAATGGCATTGCATTTAACCCCGATAGAAATACTTTTTTTATTACTGGTAAATGGTGGCCAAAGATGTTTGAGGTAAGGTTTGTGGAGTAATTAGCTATTGGCTATTGACCTTTGGCTTTTAGCAGACGACCCTGAAACAATGCCACCCTAAGGGACATATATTTTGTTGTAAAAAATATAGAGTGGCTTTTAACTCGAATTTTATAATTTAGAATAGCCAATAGCCAATGGCTTCTACATAACCGATTTCCTCCCAATTGTCCTGCCAATCAAATCTTTTTCGATTTTGATACCGCGCGCAGGCGAATATTCACGTCCGTAAAAAATGATTTGTAAATGCAGTTTATTCCAGATTTCTTTAGGAAATAGCCGCTTTGCGTCTTTTTCGGTCTGCACCACATTTTTTCCATTGCTTAATCCCCAGCGGTACATCAACCGGTGAATATGCGTATCAACCGGAAAGGCAGGATGGCCAAAGGCCTGCGACATCACGACAGAAGCGGTTTTATGGCCAACGCCGGGCAATTTTTCCAGTTCCTTAAAACTTTCCGGCACTTCGCCCCGGTGTTTTTCAATAATAATTTTTGACAAACCACTAATCGCTTTCGATTTTTGCCCCGATAATCCACAGGTTCTGATAATCTCTTTAATCTCTTCAACTTCTACTTCGGCCATTTCGTAGGGATTGTCTGCACGGTCAAACAAGAATGGGGTAATCTGGTTTACCTTTTTATCGGTGCATTGCGCCGACAACAATACCGCAACTAACAAGGTATATGGATTGTGATGTTCCAGGGGAATAGGCACTTCGGGGTATAGCTCTTCGAGCGTGTCGATTACGAACTGTACTTTTTCTTTTTTAATCATTGATTATTATGTGTTCCATTAATTTATTTTCAATTCAATCATAGCCTTATAATAAACAAAAACCCATCAAAATTTAGTTGATGGGTTTTATAATATCGTTATTATGCGAAAATTAACTCCTATTTCCACCAAATATTCTTAGCATGAATAAAAACAGGTTGATAAAATCGAGGTAAAGGCTTAAAGCTCCCATTAAAGCGAGTTTGCTTTCTGCTTGTGTCCCATATTCTACACCCATACCAATGCGTTTTAATTTCTGCATATCGTAAGCGATTAATCCGGTAAAAATCAATACGCCGATTATACTTATGATGTAGTCCATCATCGCGCTTTGCATAAACATATTTACTACCATAGCCACAATAATCCCAATTAGGCCCATCATTAAAATACTACCGAACTTAGTAAGGTCAGTTTTTGTGGTATAACCCACTGTTGCCATAATAACAAAAGTAATAGCTGTAACACCAAAAGTGGTGTAAATTGTTCCGATTGGGTAAATTAAAAAGATGGTACTCAAACTAATTCCCATTAAAGCTGAAAACAATATAAATACCAACATCATGGTTTGGGCCGACATTTTTTGAAACCGGGCTCCCATAAAAAATACCATGCCCAATGGGGCCAATAATGCAACCCAACCCAGACCAGTCATTCCGCCAGTTTCAAGATTCACAATATATTGTAACAATGCCGGGGTGGTGCCAAAAACATAAGCTAATATGCTCGAAATCACCAAAGCACCAGCCATATAGCTCAATACCCTCGAAATAAAGGATTGCGAAAGTGCATGTGCGCTCGATCCCTGTTTGTCTAATACCTGCTCTTGAAATTGATTCTGCAATTGATTTTCCATTTTATATTAATTTAGTTGATATTAAATGTATAAATTCCTGCCTGGTTCGTTCTTCTTCCATAAACTCACCGGTAAATGCCGATGTGGTTGTAACTGAGTTTTGTTTTTGGACCCCACGCATTTGCATGCACATGTGCTGGGCTTCAATAACAACTGCTACCCCTTTTGGCTGAAGCACTTTGTCCAGGCAATCCCTGATTTGATTCGTTAATCGTTCCTGCACCTGCAATCTTCGTGCAAATGCGTCAACCAGCCGTGGAATTTTTGATAAACCGACAATTTGTCCATTTGGCACATAGGCAACATGTGCTTTGCCAAAAAATGGCAGTATATGATGCTCGCACATCGAATAAATTTCAATGTCTTTTACAATCACCATCTGGCTGTAATCTTCGGTAAACAATGCCGACCGAAGAATGTTTTCCGGATCCTGATCATATCCCTGCATTAAAAACTGCATGGCTTTAGCAGCTCTTTCAGGGGTTTTTAGTAATCCCTCGCGTTTGGGATCTTCACCAATTTTGCTAATTATTTCGCGATAGCCGGAAGCCATCAAATCGGTGGTTTCATCGTGATATTCATCTACACGATTGTAGCCGTTATTTACTTTCGTTTTGCTCATTTTATTGCTTATTCGCCGTAGTACTCGGCAAAATTATTTTCTGTTTCATATAGTTTTACACAGTGCAATTCGCACTCAAACGTAGCTGAAATTGTAGGTGACAGAATTTTCCAGATAGCAACAACCAGGTTTTCAGTCGAGGCTATCATGCCTTTCATAAAGGGTACATCGAGATTGATGTTTTTATGATCGAGGTGTGTAATCACTTCGCTATTTATTAGTCTACTTAACAATTTAAGATCCAGTACATAACCAGTTTCCTGGTCAATTTCCCCTTTTACCGTCACAAATAAATCGTAGTTGTGGCCATGCCAGTTTTCGTTGGCACATTTCCCGTACACTTCTTCGTTCATAGCCTTGGTCCAATCCGGACGCCACAATTTGTGGGCTGCATTAAAGCGTTCTTTACGGGTTACATATATCATGCGGCAAATATAAATGAATTTCTAAATCGGGAAGTAGGGGATTCTAATTTCGATAAATTATCCATTTTAGAAACAAACTGTTCTTTGCCACTTGGTGTCTTTGCTAGAAAATTATTAAAACTCTAGCAAAGCTTGCTGATATAGTGATCTATTTCAAAGGGTTAGAAACCTGCTTGCGGGTCTTTAGGTAGGCGTAGCAGATGCATTAAAAAATATGCACTTGTAAAAAAAAAATTGTCCCGATAGCTATCGGGATTGAATATTTTAAAGATATGTTTGTAATACTCTGAATTAGAGTAATATATAAACGACCTTCATTTTTTTATGAATAATTCAGGTTAGTATTTTCAATAGCAACTATTGTGCTATTTTTACTACTTTAATTCCTCAAATTTAAATTGCGATAAAATGAAAAATTTCTTCCTCACAAGTCTGCTTTTTGTTACATCGGTTTTAGGGTTTTCCCAAAAGGCGGTATATCATGTTCTAAATGTTCAAATTAATCCTGAAACTTCAGATATTACCGTTGTAGATTCGGTTTTTATTTCAGGGGCAGAACAGTATGAGTTTAGCTTAAACGCAGCACTTTTGCCTACTTCTTTTTCAAAACATGTAAAAGCCGAGCAAATAGCTTCTGACGTTTCTGCAAAAGACATAGGAATGGACCGCGATGATGCCAAAGGCGATTCCGAGGGTTTAAAACTAAATAAATGGATATTAAAGATTAAGAAAGGAACTGAGGTTTTTGTAATTAACTACCAGGGGAAAATCGCTTCACCAATTGAACAAAGCGAAGAAAATTACCAACGGGGATTTAGCGAGTCACCCGGAATTATAAATGACCTCGGTATTTACCTTGCCGGTTCTACTTATTGGATTCCAACGGTTGAGAAAGCTTTAATGACCTTTAAATTAACCACGGTTTTACCGTCCGGTTGGAAAGTGGTTACCCAGGGCAAAAGAACAGCCGATAAAGTTACAGATGGCAAACATGCAGATACCTGGCTTTGTGAAACGCCGCAGGAAGAGGTTTTTTTGATTGCTGCCCGCTTCAATGAATACTCCCATAAAATGAACAGTGGTATTGATGCAATGGCTTTTTTACGCACTCCCGACGAAGGCATTGCCAATAAATACCTCGAAGTTACAGAACAATATATGGATATGTACCAGGGACTAATTGGACCTTATCCATACTCGAAATTCGCCCTGGTCGAAAATTTTTGGGAAACAGGTTACGGGATGCCATCCTTTACTTTATTAGGAGAAAAAATCATCCGCTTTCCCTTTATTCTTCATTCTTCGTATCCACACGAACTGCTGCATAACTGGTGGGGAAATGGGGTTTATGTAGATTTTGATAGCGGAAACTGGTGCGAGGGTATAACCGCTTATATGGCAGACCACCTGATTAAAGAGCAACGGGGACAAGGAGAAAGCTATCGCCGTTCAACCTTGCAAAAATTTACCAATGTGGTAAACGAAAGCAACGACTTTCCATTAACCAGGTTTATTTCTCGTCATGATGCACCCAGCTCATCTATCGGATATGGCAAGACTTTAATGATGTGGCATATGCTCCGGCAAATAATGGGTGATGAAAATTTCAAGAAAACAATGGCGCTTTTTTATAAGGACAATGAGTACAAAGTTGCTTCTTACGATGATATTCGCGTGGCAGCCGAAACGGTTACCGCTACTGATTTAAAGCCTTTCTTTACGCAATGGATCACCCGCACCGGGGCTCCTGAAATTGCCATTAAAGAGGTAGATGTAAGCACCTACAAAAACCAGTACCGTGTATCGCTAACATTGGAGCAAAAACAACAATCCGATGCTTTTGTTGTGGATGTTCCAATCGGGATTGCAACAGCCGAATCACTTGAAATGTTTTATGTTAATTTCACTCAAAAAGAGCAGAATTTCCAGTTTACACTTGTGGATAAGCCTTTAAAACTGGTTGTTGACCCACAATACGATGTATTCAGGACCTTGCATCCGAGGGAAGTCCCACCGGCATGGTCCAAGATATTGGCAAGCAAAGGGAATTTGATTGTGCTGCCCGGGAGTGCAAATGAAACAACCATTAATTTGTACAAAGAATTTGTCGAAAAGTGGCAAGCAGCATCTAATAATACGTTTGAATTGGCTTTTGACAATGAACTGGAGTTCTTGCCCAATGATATGACGGTTTGGATTTTAGGGTTTGAAAATAAATTCGCTGCGAATATCAACAGCGCCATTGAAATTTATAACTCAAAATTTGTGGTTGATTCGGTTATCTTCGAAAACAAGCCTGTCGTAAAGGAAAACCACAGTTTTATTTTTACTGTTTTTAATGCACAAAACCTGGATGTAAATATGGCGTTTATTGCATTGGATAATCCGAAATCCATTCCCGGTTTGGTTCGTAAACTTCCGCATTACGGAAAATACAGCTATTTGGGTTTCGAAGGCGATGAGCCAACCAATGTTGCCAAAGGGCAATGGCCGGTGTATAATTCCCCAATGGAATCTGTTTTTGATCCAAGTGGGCCAAGCATCACTGTTTTTGAGCAGCGGGAGGCATTGGCCACACTGGCGCCTGTTTTTTCTGAGAACCGCATGATGAAACACATTGAATACCTGGCATCCGCAGAGTTAAAAGGCCGTGGATTGGGAACTCCGGAATTGGATGCAGCAGCAGATTATATTGCCGAAAGGTTTATTGAATATGGCCTGGAGACAATGGGCGATTCTTATTTTCAGGAGTTCAGCCATTCTTTTAAAGAAAAAGGGGAGATCCAAATGAAAAATGTGATTGCGGTTATTCCTGGAAGCGATGAAACATTAAAAAATTCGCCGGTGGTGCTTTCGGCGCATTACGACCACCTTGGGTTGGGATGGCCGGATGTACGTAAAGGGAACGAGGGCAAAATTCATTACGGTGCCGATGACAATGCCAGCGGGGTATCCATTATGCTCGAACTGGCTAAATCACTGGCAAAAACTGCAAAGCCCAGGCGCACCATTATTTTTGTAGCCTTTACAGCCGAAGAGGCTGGGTTAATCGGGTCTCGCTATTTTGTTAGTCAGCTTAAGAAATATTACAGCGGTGATGTTATCGCTAATGTGAACCTTGATACCGATGGGCGTTTATTCGACAATAAACTGATGGTGATTAACGGCAATTCGGCCAAAGAATGGAAGTTTGTTTTTATGGGCACAGATTATACAACGGGCATTAAAACCGAGGTGATTACACAAGACCTCGATGCCAGTGACCAGGTGGCTTTTATCGAAAAAGGAATTCCGGCAGTACAACTTTTTACAGGACCAACCGGTGATTACCACCGGCCTTCAGATACTTTTGATAAAATTGATGGACAAGGCCTGGTTAAAGTAGCCACCGTTACCAAAGAGGTTATTGTTTACCTGGCAGATAGGGACACACCATTTGAATTTGTAGGTAAAGACGCTCCATCAGGAAAAACATCGGACCAACCTAAAACCGTGCGTAAGGCTTCAACCGGCTCTGTTCCCGATTTTGCTTTTAGCGGCGAGGGGGTTAGGGTTTCTTCTGTAACGGATGATTCGCCTGCCGAAAAAGCAGGATTAAAAGAAGGCGATATCATTACTGCATTTGATGGAGAAAAGGTGGTTGATTTAAAAGCCTATTCCAACGCACTTAAAAAGCACC
>Ga0164313_10005705_pt1 | contig 11012 bp, 8 predicted proteins | sample GuaBasSedimGuay4_FD_113735 | JGI IMG/M metagenome (GOLD analysis project Ga0164313, IMG submission 113735) | Subseafloor sediment microbial communities from Guaymas Basin, Gulf of California, Mexico - Guay4, Core 4569-4, 0-3 cm | ecosystem: Environmental > Aquatic > Marine > Hydrothermal vents >...
GCAGGTCTATAAATTAAGGGATGAAGCTGCCTCTAAAGAAAATGTGAATTTACCACCCTCTTTATGAGTTCTAAAACCTGGAAAGAACTGTTCATATTGGTCGCCATATTCGGAGCCATATGGGCAGGTCTTTCGTACATCTCTTATGATGTTGATGCCAACCCTTTTTCCATTTCACTTGAAAATGAAGAAGAACTGGCCGAATTCCTAAATGAATACTTGCTGGAGGATCTTGAATTCGTTGAGAGCCAAGAATTAGATTCGGCCTTGGGAGTGATCTTCGATCGCCTTATAGTGAACATGGATACAGTAACTTACGATTACGAATTGCATGTAATACGGGATGAACAGGTCAATGCATTCACTTCTTTAAATGGGAACATCTATGTTTTTACCGGACTATTAGAAACGCTGGAAAGCCCAGAAGAACTAGCGATTATCCTAGCCCATGAAATTGGCCACGCCGAAGGAAAGCATGTGGTAGAAAAACTGGTTACCGCAATTGGCATGGAAACCTTGTTCATTATAATGGCTGGTGGAGACCCGGTATTGATCTCCGAATTGGCCAAAATGGCTATTTCCACATCCTTTGATAGGCACAACGAAGAAGAAGCTGATGATTTCGCCTTGGATCTTGCTGTGAAAAGCGAGATAAACCCAAGGCGGCTTGGGCAATTCTTCTTGAGATTAAAATCGGACAACTCGGACATTTTGGATGGTCTGGAATTCCTTCGCACTCACCCAATGGATAACGACCGAATAAAGAGATCCGCGGAGCACCAACTACCAAAAGGCTTTACGGAAAAGCCTATAGATATTGATTGGGTCGAAGTACAAGAATTGTTATGATCGATCCCTTATAATGAAGGGAACATTTTATTGACCCAACTACTCCTTGACCAATTGCATGGATCGAGTACCAGAATTGGTTGAACACTGCACTACATACACTCCATTAGCCAGAGAACTTACATCCATTTCTAAGCGCGATAAGGAGGCATTCACCTCTTGGTGCTGTACAACTCTACCATCAAGTCCATAGATAACGATGCTTTGCACTTCTTCAGGGTTGTCTAATTCAAAAATAATTGCGTCAGTAGTAGGATTCGGGTAAGCATTTAGAAATGTGCTAACCTCATTGTCTTGAATTCCTGTACTCAAAACTACATTGAGAGTAAGATCAATGAAATTCCCGTATTCAAAATTTCCACATGCCCCGTATCCATTCATGTTGGTTGAAGAGTAACCATCGGACCCCCAAGGAGAGATGACCCGCATACGGTAGGAACCAACTGGGGTACTGGCCGGGATAGTGATATTAAAGCTATACGTGTAGTCTGTTGCACCACCTGTATACTGGTAAAAAAGGTTCTCCAACGTATCAAGATCTAGATCTTGGTCGAAGTCCACCCAAACAGCGGCACCGCACCATACGCCACTAACAACCTCCATTGGAACTACATCACCAGCCGCCACCGTGGTTGAAAGAGCTGTAAAGTCACTAACCGTACAATCGCTTCCTTCAACATAACTAATGGATCCTACATCAATAGAAATTGTACGCCAGCTAAAACATCCGCTCGCGAATGTTGGTGAGCAATACACTTGCGCTTTCAGAGCAACAGGTGCAAGGCAAGCTAGTAGAAATGCAAAGGAAAGTGTCTTCATGGTGTAGATATTTTAGTGCTCTGTATAATGATAAACCAAGATCTAAATTTATTCAAGTTCGGTATTTGGAGCTTCAATACTGTTCTAAATGTTCGTTCATCCGATCAGTCCTCTTCTAGCTGAAGACCACGACGAAGCAATGTAACACCCATCAACACAAGCCATAACACCTTAACATGGAAAAGCGGTTTGTAGATCTCGAAATTTGAATGAATGAACAGGATAACGCATATTGCGGTAAGACCGAGAAGCATAGTGAGTACTCCTAACCAACTTTGAACGATCTTCCATTTCACTAATGCGAAACCGAGTATTAGTAATCCTACCCCGCTAAAGATGCGCCCAAAGCGCACTAAACAAGTGGCGTAATGGTTAGTGAAGGTCAACTTATCAATAAAGACTTCATTCTCAATTACAGTATTTCCTTCTATCTGGCCTACCCCCCACGCACCGTAGGAATAGTAAAATGCAGCGCCTAATGCTATCGTAAATGTGCCAACTATGGTAACTCCTATTCCTGATAAGGTATAAACACGATAAGGCTTTTTGGCCGTGAGAGCTGCTAAAGCGAATAGGGCTGCCCCCATAATTACCCAACCGAAGATGTGTACACGGAACATCCAGATCCAATACCATACGTTCTCGCCGATAGCATTGAAATCTGCGATCTCAAGATATTCTCCCGTGTGGTGTGATGAGAGCATATAACCGGACCATAACAATAGCGCCGCTACGATAAAACTCCAACCTGTGTATGATGTTTCTTGATCTTTTTTCATGTCTTGATAACTGTGGTGAATGATACCTGAGAGGATCCAAATGTGTTGTTCTCCTCATCAGAATGTGGAAAGTTGAACAATACTACGGATCGACTTTACTTTTTACCTGATACATTTTCTACCATCATTCCATTCCCACATCCTGATCGATAAACCATGTAAGAAGTCTTGCTAGATGATCCTAAACTTCCAAAATACCGTACACCTTCGGTGCTCACCATTATTATAGCCTTCCACTCATGCTACATTACGGACATCTTCGTAATTCATATGCAACCCATTTGTAATTACACGACTTTTGTAGAATGCTGGCGCAATACGTGACTCTTGATAACAGGCATATAATGATCATGAGTTGAAGTCAGGCGATCACCCAATGCGCGGTCGCTTAGCGTGAGAAATATCTTATCACATAATGAACTGAACATTTCTCCGATCGGCAGGACAATTTCACATCAGATCAGCCTTAAGGCCATCTGCAAAGAGACTGTTCTTAAGGAAAAAGACCTATCGCTCCAATACGAACCTTTGATGCAATGCACTTTTATTCGTCCGCACTGTAACTACATATATACCCGGAGTTAAGTCTTTTCCGTCAATTTCGATCTTGTGTTCGAAGCCTTTATTTGCTTCAAAGGTTTGAATTGTTTGCCCAGAGCTATTGATGATGTCCACACTTTGCATGGCCTCTATCATGTTGTTCAATTGTAATACAAATGATCCGTTGTTCGGATTAGGGTATAGAGAAAGTCTTGACGAATTACTGGCTTCAACAACACCAACACTTGTTGGGATCGTAGTTTCCCATAGCCCACGACCAAAGGTGCCTGCTCTTAATAAAGCAGATGAGTATTGAATATCAAGATCCGTGACCACAGCATTTGGCAGTCCATTGCTGAAAGAAACCCAATTATTAGTACCCAGATCGTATTCGAATATGCCCGCATCTGTTCCTAAATAAACATCTCCATTTGTTGCATTGATCTCGGAACAATTTACTGGCAAATTGGGCAATCCAGAAAGCGTACTGTTCGACCAGGAATTACCTCCATTTGTTGTTAGGAATACCTTGTTTGCCGCAGAGTATCCAGACATGGTTACTAGAACTGTATTTTCATCTGATGGGTCGATGGAGAAGCCACTTATGTTCACCGAAGAGACTGGAAGTGCTCCGGTAACGTTCGTCCAACTCGAACCTCCATTTGTCGATCTGAATATTCCGCTCATGAATCCTACATAAATGTAATTACTGTTGGACGGAGCAACCCGTAAATAATTTATTTTAGATCCAGGTGCCGGAGTAGATAAGAGTGACCAGCTATTTCCTCTATTAGTTGATTTATAGAGCCCTTCATAACCGGCGTAAATGGTCATTGGGTTGTTCGGGTCCAATTGGTATGGGGTCAACCATTCTCCTTGCTGCTGGCCTCCTGGTAAGTTTTCCGAGATCGTTGTTTGGGTCGGTCCCGATAGGTCATAGCGATAAATAACTCCATTCACATACGCCGTGTAAATAAAATTCGGATCTGTTGGGTCGATATGGCACATCATACCATCACCACCTGAAAGTTCGACCCAAGATCCCTGATCATAACCGATCGCACCGTTATCCTGTAGTCCGGCAGCGATCAGGTCATCATAAGTCTGGGAATTGCTTATGCTATACATTTGACTGATCACTAAGCCATTTGAAATGTCGGACCAGGAAGCCCCCCCATCGGTAGACTTGTAAACCCCACCGTCATTACAATCGAATATCGTATTGGCTTGAAAAGGGTGGAATACAAGATCATGTTTGTCTGCATGAGCTACCTGAACATTAGGTGGTGAGTTATAGAATGGATCATCGATCCACATATTGCTTATGAACCAATTGGTACCACCATCAGTCGTCCTCCAAAGGTTAACGCCACCTACTAATATGTTCCCATAATTATTGGGGTCTATTGCAAAAGCCAGATCGTACGATCCCTGCCCGTTGGCATCGGAAGCATCTCCATACCAACCCAATAGATTCGCACCTGGTCCACCATTCCAGTATAAGGCCCAAGATGAACCAGAATTAGTGCTATAATAAAGTGAATGCAAACCATCATTACTGGCATCGGAGCACAGAATATCAATATTATCTGGGGCAGCAGGCGTAACTTCAATTTCTATCCGGTTAACACCTGTTAAGCTGGTCGTTTGGGTCCACGAAGCACCAACATCCGTGGAGACAAAGACTTGTGCATTACCGTTAGGGTCGAATGATGATGCATAGACCACATCCGTATTATTAGGGTGGAATTCAATATCCATAAAATATCCAGATAGACTTTGGGTCCAATTTTGACCTGCATCAGATGTTGAAAAAATTCCAATACTGGTTACCGCATGTAGGTAATCTGGAAATGCTGGATCCAGTAGAAGTTTCCTTACTAGGATCCCATCCAATTGATCGGCACTTAGAACATTGGTCCAATTATTCCCACCATCCGTTGATTTCAGAATACCTATACTCTTTGTATCACCAGAATTAGTTTGACCAAAAGCGCTTAGAGAAATAGCTGCATCACCATCTCCTGTAGCTATGTACATAATATTAGGGTTGGTCGGGTGTATTGCTATTGAGCTTACTCCTAATACTGGTAGGTCATCTGTATTAGTGGTCCACGAATTTCCTCCATTTGTGGTCTTCCATAGTCCTCCAGCAGGTGTGCCAACCCAAAATGTATTGGCGTTAGTTGGATGAAAGGCTATACAATTAACTCTTCCAATACCTCCAGTGGAATTCGTACTTGGCCCCAAACTGGTCCAGTTACCACCACCAGATCTAGGCGCTCCTTGGTCTTGTTTATTCTTATACTCTTGCCAAGCATCACAATCAACGGTGTTAGCCGGAAATTCTCCACTGGGCCCAACACGTTGTTCCCAATGGTATTCCCAACGTTTGAATTGTTTCCAGCCCGGAGCTTTTCTAAGTACTCCATCTTTCAAATACTTGCCGTCCTTAACATCGTATGGTGTCCAATATTCATTGAAGGCATTTTGTATGTCAAAAAATGTAGGGTTCTCAGAAGATATGTTCTGTGTCCAAGATTGTCCGAATACACTGAATGTGCACAGGATCATGGCAATACATAAAGTAATTGTGGTTGATCGTTTCATCTTTGTTTTGTTTTCATGGTCGGTTTTGAGGTTCAAGTTGTTCTATCTGATCTATTCTAAGTCCAGATGCTTTATCATTTAGCGCATAACTGATAATTGCTCTTTCAAATTCCTTTTCTAATTCCTCTCCGCTGATGGATACTCTAATATCTAATGTGTCTCCTTGGGCAATGATGAGTTCCTCATTTGAAACTGAAGCACCTTGTTTGATCAAAACAAATTGCTGGTCAATATCATTGATCGAAACAGCGTTGATCGAAACTGGCACATCACTAGCAACTACAACTGTAAAAGTGTATTCCCTTCCAGATCCACCACCTTTTATTCCAGCTGTCCAATTCATAGATGTTGCCTTAAAGAGAATTATTGGCTCACCTTGCCCTTGATCTGATACTTTTTCATTATTACAACTCTCTGCAGTAAATAGTGTTATTGCAAATAAGCAGATGATCGCTCTCATTATAGATCGGTACATTTTAATAGGATAACTCATATTTTAAACAAAGTGAAGATGAAGTAACCAATTTAATTCAAGAACACCAAATTATTGACATCCATGCATATGGACGAGCAGAACACAACCTGAATGAACACATGGTCGACATATTTGACACTTCTTAGTTTATTATCATTTCAGCATGTCCACTGTATATTCTTACATTTTAACCTTAGGGCAGTTCAATATTCCACCCACCCAGCATTGTTAACCCAGGATCCACTCAAAATATGTGTGGCATCAATTCTCTAGATCACATGTGTTCTGATCTAGCAAAACATATCTTGAAAGAGTAAATCTACAGACCTTCTGGCCGCAATATTCTCAACAGAGATCAATTCAGTAAAAACCCCTAACCCTTAATTCGGGTACTTGCCCTGACGGTCACGATCCAAAGATGCCGCACCTTTGGACCGTCACTAAATCAAACGTAATGAGAAGCTTTAAAACATCCACAATAGGCGATCGGAACATAATCCGTTTATCACAAGAAGTACTCGAGCAAATGTTCCCTTGGTTGGTATTGCCGACTTCTATGTTAGATGATCAGCTTTTGATCCAAATAAAGGATAACTAATAGTATTCATTGTATCATTAGAATAGTAATACCCATCAAGTTACCTCGAACCAATGAACATCAGATGCCAAATGGAAATGGGTACATTGCGATCAAGGAACCTAAGAAATTCCGAAACCGTAAGTATCATGAATGAGACATCAGGACACAGCTGCCACTTCTTTGATCTCAACATGCCATTTTTAAAGTCCTACATTCTCGCACTTCTTGTCCTTGGTGGACTTTTCGTTCCATCCATAATGTTAGGTGGGTCAGTCGATGAATTATGGCGAAACCATGATTCCGCTCCAAATGACTCCAGCCGGGTAAAGATATTGCTGGACATTGGGTATGAATTGGAATGGATGGACCCTGATTCGGCATTGGTCGTGTATAAAATGGCAGCAGACCTAGGGTCTTCATCAAATTATAAAATAGGTGAAGGTCGGGCACTTATGTATAGCGGAATTGTTAAAAGCAACATCGGAGACCATGAGGCTTCACTCTATTTCTATGATAAAGCACAGGAGGTATTCAGTTCTATTGACTATCAATTAGGCATTGCAGGTACACACTTGAACAAAGGTGTGGTCTACAATTACAGGGGGGAGTATGAAAAAGCCATGTCGGAGTACATAACTAGCATTAGAATGTACGAAGCTTTGAATGCCCAGGCGCAGCTATTAAATTGTTACGGCAACGTAGGAGGTATTTTCATGGAATTAAAGCAATATAAAAAAGGGAGAGAATATTTTCTTAAAGAGATGCAGCTTGCTGTTGCATTGGCCGACAGTTCCATGCTTGCCGATGCGTATAACAACATCGCACTATCTCATCAGATGAACGGCAATATCGACCCAGCCATCGTCAATTATAAATTGGCGCTAGAGATAGCAGAAGAGCACAATTCTATCTACGTCCAATTCTTGGCCAACAACAATTTAGCAGACGTTTTTGCCGCTTCAGGAAATGTAAAAGAGGCACTACCTCATTCAATTATGGCTTTAAAATATGCGCATGAAGTTGGTAACCCGTACAACATTTTAAGTGCATATAAAAATCTAGGAGCTCGCTACCTTGAACTTGAACAGTTCACGGATGCAGACCTTTATCTTGACTCGGCCATCTATTTAGGATCCAGCATAAATTCAAAGGACATGTTGGCTGAGACGTATTTACTATCAGCCGAGAGCAAGGCTGAACAGAATGATTTTGGATCTGCCTACAGATTCCAAAATTTACATAAGGTATATGCGGATTCAGTCTTCTCAGAACAACGCCTCCACCGTTTGAATGAATTGGAGGTGGCTTACGAATCGGAAAAAAAAGATCATGCTCTGGCAGAACAGGAATTGGATCTAGAACGAAGCAGATCACGACAAAAACTAACAGTGATCATTATGGTGATCCTTGCCCTAGCCATCGTTTTTATGATACTCTATTTCCACCAAAAACAAAAATTGAAGAATAAGAAATTTGAAACCCTCAAAAAAGCACAGGAGATCAATTCTATTCGTGCTATGATGGAAGGGGAAGAAAAGGAACGTAGAAGAATTGCCCGTGACCTTCATGATGGCCTGAGTGCATTATTAGCTTCTGTGAAGATGAAATTCAGTGTAATAAAAAAGGGGAATGAATTCGACCAGGCGATGGGTTCTTTGGACCAGGCATCGAAAGAAGTACGACGTATAGCGCATAATATGATGCCCGAGGTATTATTGAATTATGGCTTGATAGCTGCCCTTAAAGATTTTACCGATGGAATTGGCAGTACTGATGGAACAAGTTTCAAGATCGATCTTCAATATTTCAATATGGAAGTTCGATTGGAAAAATTTACAGAATTGATGATCTATCGAGTGATCCAAGAGTTGATCAACAATATTGTAAAACACGCTCATGCTCAAAATGTATTGGTCCAGCTATCGCGAGTTGACAATATATTGACCATTACTGTTGAAGATGATGGGAAAGGATTCAACGTCGAAGAAGCCATGAAGAAGAATGGGATCGGAATGGCTAATTTAAGATCAAGGATCGATTTTCTGGAAGGAGACCTGAGTATAGAGTCTTCTTCTAAAAATGGGACATCTGTTCACATTGAACTATTGGTAAATGGGAAATGAACAAGAACTCATAAAAGACCTAACACACGGATAATAGATACATAAATACACTTAGGTAAATGGGTCTGATCTATATTTAAAATAACCTCAACTACAAAAGATGAAAGAATTGATCAAAGTTGCAGTAACTGACGACCATCAACTAATTTTGAATGGACTCAAGGACATTCTTGAAGCTTCTGAAGGGGTCAAATTCACTTCTGGATTCTTAAATATTGAAGAGACCCGGAAAGGCCTCGAAACAAATATTCCCGATGTATTGCTTTTAGATGTTAATCTGCCTGACGGGGATGGTATTGAATTCTGTAAAGAGATCACTAAAGATCACCCTGATCTAAAGGTGATCGCACTTACATCATATGACCAGAGCATTATGGTTAAGAACATGATGCGCAATGGGGCACAAGGATATCTATTGAAGAACACTTCTAAAGAAGAACTACTTAAAGCAATTAAAACCGTGAATGGTGGGGGACGGTTCCTACAACCTGAATTAGAAAAACAACTGCTGGATGAATCTTTTGGATCGTCACGGCAGCAAGGTTATATCCCCACTCTTACTCGACGCGAAAAAGAAGTACTGAATTTGATAATGGAAGAGCTGACTTCAGCTGAGATCGGTGAAAAATTATTCATCTCTCAAAAAACCGTGGAAACCCACCGCCTTAATCTTATACAGAAAATGGGTGTCCGCAACACAGCCGGCCTTGTTAAGGAAGCCATCAATAAAGGTATGGTCGATCAGGGTTGAATTGAACCTGCCCTAACCCATGATTATGAGGTCCATTAAGACCTCTCCTGACTTTATATTCCTAGCTGTTGAACCAGCTTGATCCGTTCAGCGATCTGCATACACCCCTTCTCAAGAAACTCTCAACTCAGTAAAAACCCCTGATATTCAATTCAGGTAATTGCCCTGAAGGTCAAACCTTTGGGCTATCGCATCTTTGAACCGTCAACAAAATCAAATAACAATGAAAACAAAAACACTAATGATCGTAGGGCTGCTGTCGACCTTCTCTGTTTTCGGACAAGAAGTGATCAGCACCTCGGGCCGAACACACAGTGCGGGCTCGCTCATCATCTCACAAACAGTGGGAGAAACCGTAACCACCACCATTTCTAATGGTGTGACCGTAACTCAGGGATTTCATCAAAATGAACTAATGGCTACCGCTATTAACGAGCAGAATGAGGCCATAGAAGTGAATGTTTATCCGAATCCATTTGTCCAGCAATTAACCATTACAAGTCAGAAGGAATTGAGTTCATTGCAGGTATTTGATATTTCAGGTGCTGTTGTTCACAACGCAATTGTCTATAGTGGACAGACGATCTTCGAGTTAGATCTATCTCGCCTTTCCACCGGACAATATCTATTGCGAGTGCAAGCAAAGGACAATAAGAAGTCAAGCACCTATTCATTAATTAAGTTATAAACTCAACATTGATCAACTAATTTCTAAAAATCGAATATCATGAAAACTTTAAGCACAACTATAACCGCAATTTTAATACTAGTAGCAACTCAAATATTTGCGCAATCTCCAACAGGATTCAATTACCAGGCTATTGTTAGGAATAGTAACGGAACTGCAATAACCACTCAAGCAGTAAGCTACCGCTTCAATATCCTTGAAGGCTCTGCAAATGGCATCGTAGTCTATTCAGAAGACCATGCCACTTCTACCGACGACCGCGGATTGGTGGATCTTGTGATCGGTAACGGGGTCACTTCCGATAATTTTTCTGCTATAAATTGGGGAGCGGACGATCACTTCTTAGAAGTAGAGGTGGATGAGAACGGAGGTTCAAATTACACCACATTGGGAACATCTCAATTCATGAGCGTACCTTATGCACTTCACGCGGAATCTGCTACCAATGTCGACGATGCAGACGCAGATGCTACCAACGAAATTCAAAATTTGAGTATAAATGGAAATGACCTGAGCATTTCCAACGGAAATTCAGTTACGCTTCCAAGTAGTACTGTTAATGAAGATGCTATCTCGAAAGCATGGATCCATGTTCCGATAACAGGAAATCCGAACCTTGCCTTCGAGGCATTTGGAGTTGTTGCGGTCTCTCATTCTGCTACTGGCGTTTATGTTATATCGTTCGTTCCAGGCCCTTTCGGAATTGCAACTAATCCGGCAATGGTAGCTACTGTAGCCAATGATCTGGCACCTGGTTTTGCTATTCCAGTTTATGGTGCATCTCCAAGTCAAGTGACA
>Ga0164313_10005706_pt1 | contig 11009 bp, 15 predicted proteins | sample GuaBasSedimGuay4_FD_113735 | JGI IMG/M metagenome (GOLD analysis project Ga0164313, IMG submission 113735) | Subseafloor sediment microbial communities from Guaymas Basin, Gulf of California, Mexico - Guay4, Core 4569-4, 0-3 cm | ecosystem: Environmental > Aquatic > Marine > Hydrothermal vents...
ACAGTTTCAGGGATCACCGTGATGTTTAATCCAGTTGCAACTTTCCAACCAGCAGTTGTCCCTTTTGCATTTGTTACACTTAAAGTTCCTACGACTGTTTCTGGCTCATTATTTACTGCATCGTGAGTATAAATTCCAACTTCAAAATTTGCTTCTTCTGAGACATCCCTACTCCACCAACCAATTTCAGTTATTTTTGTGACTCCAGCAGGGGTGGTGTGTTTTACTGCCCTGGCATAATTATCAATAGTAAATACTCCCCCTCCTGTTGGATTTGCTGAGGGAGTTGCACTTACAAACCCTGCGTTTGTTCCTAATACTACTGTCATATCAGAACCTCCAAGTTAATAGGATCATCGCTCGTCTCCCAAGTAAATAGAGAGGTCAACTTCGATCCTTGCAACCCCTGTAGAAGAACTTGAAGTTTCATTAATTGTTAAACCTTTTGCTGTCAAGGGGTGTGCTATAAAATTTACTTCCTCTAAAAATGCTTCTTGACTTCCAGTATCAAATGTTAAATTTTCTATTATTAAATTTGTTAAGGGTCCTCCGGACGAACTCATTGCTCTAAGTTTCCAAGCTTTTGTCCATGCAGATGAACTTGCATCATCTTCTAACCATCCCCTAATTTTAATTTGATCCTCTACTTTCTTTAAATCTTTAACATAATTTTTTCCCGTATCGCTTGAGGCCGTTCCTTCGTAAGTCGTTGAACTTTGTGGGACTTGTATTTTGATTAAAGCTTTTTTAGAATTTACAATTATTTGGGTTGTCCCAGATAAGGTCACTGTTGTGCTTCCTGTTCCAGAATACCAAGAACTGCTCGGGATAGATTTTGCAACACTGATAGCCATTATAATCCCCTTGTTTGGGCTATTCTTTCAAAATCCTTAACCCAGAACTCATTTAATTTTGTAGCTAATTGTCTAAGATCCATATCATTATTAATGGTTGATGTTATATAAACTGTTGGACTAAAAACAATCTCTCCACTCGCTCCAGTTCTTCCTTTAGGAACAACCCTCTCCCCTCTATGGAGAAGTGCTGGTCCGGTTTGAGTTACTAAACCTCCGGTTTGAAAACTTGGCATCTTCCAATTAACTCCTCCCCCTCCAGCAAGTCTTGAAATTTTATCTGCAACCCAAAGGATTCCGTCGACGATAACCTTTATTATATTATACACAATCTTTAGTGCACCCTTTATAACAATCACAATTACATTAAAAGCCACCTTAAATCCTCCAATTAACCAGTTCCATAATCCCTTGAAGATCTGCATGATTCCTTTTTTGATTAACTCAAAATCTCCAGTGAATATTCCTCTAACAATATTCAAAACACCTTTAACAATTGAAATAATTCCTCCAAACCATTGTTTTAATCCACTAACAAAGTTCTTAATATTTTTTCTTATATTCAAAAAATTACTTTTCCACGCAAGGTAAATCCCAACAAGCACCACAAGAATAATTGCGGCCACCACCAAAAAAGTTGCCCCCAACCCAATAAAAAATCCCTTCAAAGCTAAAACAACCCCTGCAAGACCTTTTGTTCCGAGTAATAATTTAAATCCCATTAATCCCAAAAAGACCTGTCCGACAACCATCAATAATGTTCCAAGAACCGCAGCCAGAATTACAAAAGCACCAACTGCTAATTTTAATGTTGGAGACATATCCATAAAAGCGTCAAGCATTTTATACAAGAAAGGAGTGATCAGTGTCATAATTGGCAAAAGAACCATTGTCCAAGCAGCACTCAGCATATCTGTAACTCCAAATAATTGCAGTTGGGTTTTAAGCAACCCCCCAAAGGCCCTACTAAGAGCCATACCTGCAAACATAATACTCAACCATTCCATTTTGAAACGTCTGGCTTGGATCATTCCTTGCCTCATGACATTTCCTAATTTCATTTGTTTTCCAGTGAATTTATCAATCACCTGATTATTTTTAGTTAACAATAAAGCATTTGTTTGGAGGTGTTTGTTGAATTGTCCCATACTCATCCCAGCTATTTTCAACGCTTGGTTGAGGCCTTCTTCCCCCTGCACATCCATCTTAATTATTATATCTTCTACGGCCATTATTTTTTCCTCCTCATTTTATCTGCTTGTTTCTTTTCCTCTTTTCTTTCTTTATCAATTAGTTTAATTATTTCGTTTACTAAAGGAATTGGCATTTTCATAATCTCTGAGAACTGTTGATGTCTTTCTTTCATAAGGTCGTCGATGATTGCCACTATGTTTGATTGTGGTTCTCCCTTATTCATTAAATCTTTAATCTTTTCCTGAAACATTTTTTAATCCGTTTACTTCCACTATGGCATTTGAAATATCTTGCAAATAGGTTATCCCTAAATTTGCTATCTCATCGTCTGTTGCGTCTGGAACTGCTTCCTTCAAGGTAATTGCAATTATTTTTTTCATTGCATTTACTCTCTTTGATTCCTCTTCAAGCTCTGCGAGCAAATCAAGATTCTCCATCTTCAAAGGCTTAAATTCTAACTCAACTTCACCAATCGTAAAAGTCTTGGACTTTCCAATTAAGTTTTTTAGCTTACTCATTTTTCCCCCCAAAAGTTTTAATTTTTGAACGTTTGTTTAATCCTAATAAAAGTTGTTCGTAATGTTCTTTGATTTTCATAAGTTGAATAATTCCAACAAAATAAATATTTCCATATTCTTCTTTACACAACTTCTTAAATTTCTTCAGTTCTCCGACTGGTATTTTTGTCACTTTGAAGTTAGTATTTCTTTGATCTTTTATATCTTCTATAAATTCTTCCATTCATACTTACCTGAATTTAGTTGTAGTAGTATATGAACTTGCTGAAGTTAATGCGTTTGTAGTATCGCATGCTTCTTTTATGAAGTTGATAGATCCAGCGGTGTCTTCGAAAGGACACTTAAATACTAAGGTTGCAGTCAAATGTTCTCCTGCATCCATATTCTTTTCTAAACTAACAAGATTACAATCAACATACATTTCTCTATAAGCCTCACTCGCAGTCACTATTGCTTGGGTCGCATCTGTAACTGAATCTTCATCGGTCCACAACATACTAACTCTGTAGTCTGTTACCGTCGAAGAGGTTATACTTGTAGCAGTGTTGGTCAATAGCCCGTGAAACATCCAATCAAAATCTTGGTGACTTATTGGAATTGCATCAAAACTAATTTCCAGGTCTTCCCTTGTTCCTACCTTCTTAATTTTTCCACTGAAAGTTTGTATACTTTCTATGTCAAAATTTCCGCCAGAAACTCCTAAACTTGTTGTCTTTGCTCTTAGTTGATTTTCTGCTCCGCCAACTGCACTTACACTAATGTACGCTTCATCATACCATGCTTCGTTTTCTGTTAATGCCATAATTTTTCTCCATTTTTACATTACCGTTTCTTCCCAAATTTTTGTATTGAGTGTGAGATAGCCATCTTCATTCTATTCCCAAATTCTTGTTGTAAAAACATTGCTGTTTGTTTCATAAATCCTACACCTGGTCCTCTTGGTTCAAAAGGTCTTCTCTTTGCTCCGAAACCCATAGTCATATTTCCAAACTTTCCTTCATCAAATGCAACATTCACTGGGAAGCCAAAATCTTCCGGAGCAGGAGATGAAATAATCAACCCCTGAGTATCTCCTACTTCAAATCTCATGGCTTTTTTTAAATGTCCGTGATAGTGGGGGGCCAGATTCTTTGCATAATTAAAACCAAGCGGAGTAACCTCTTGGATTTTATTGTGTGAATCATCTTTTATATCTTGTCCCAACTTCGTTAATTTCCTTTGGATTCTGTTAATATCTTTTTGTGTTCTTGCTGCATTAATTTTTAATCTCATATTCTCACCTTTAAATTTAATGTAATGTCCCTAAATAAAACTTTCTTTCCGTTTTGATCAAGGGTCCAGCTAAGAGGAGAGTTATCTAATTCTCTTGCTTTAAAATCTGTTAGTTTAGTTTTGTCTCTAAAAAGAGTTCCTATCTCATCTGAGATCTCTTCTATTTCTGTTGGTTGGTCAGAGTAAACAGAAATCTTTGTTACAAATGTTTTTTGAGTTTTGTTAGAATTAAATGATTTTGTATCTTCTCTCAAGTTGATTGTAAGAATTATAAAAGGGCATCCTGCAAAACCTTTTGAATTAACATGAGGCATTGAAGCATGAATCCAATTTGTTTTGTATCTTCCACGAGGGTCAGTTAGATTATCTTTCAAGAAAGTTTCTACTAAATCGTATGATTCGCTAAATAAGTTACTGTTTGTTATTGTCATGGCTTCGCCTATGGTCTTTCAATGTTTATCTTTTGAAGTTGTCTTGTCAATTCTTTAATTCTATTTTCGATCTCTTGGAGTCGAACTGGAGAAAAAGCATCTCTCCCTTTAAAGATTGACTGGTAAATTGTAGAGTTAATCATTTGTCTTGTGGATAAGAGTGTTGCCAATTCATCAACAAGATAATTTGTGGAGGTTCCATGTGTATAAGTTACTTTAATCCTATCCTTTCCTCTATCTGGGAAATTGTCTATAAATCTAAAACTTCCGTTTTGTAAGTCTTTATCGTTGGTGATGAAATCATTTCCTAATCCTTGGGTTAGTGTTTTCCAAGAAGGAGTGTCTGTAACATCGCTTGATGTATTAATTTGTAAGGAGCTTATTGTAGTTGCTGGCCAGTTATCTAAAAAATATTCATCCTGTGTTGGGTTTTCTACATCAAAATATTCTGTGGTGCTTCCAGTATCAAACGTTCTTCCTGTGCTTTTGGTTAATTCGTCGTCAGCTCTCAATAAAATTTTTTGGATAAAAGAATCAGGAATATCTGCATAAGAATAATCTGCTGTAACGACAGATCCAGAACTTGCTGTTAGGGTTGTAATTTCACCGTCATCAAGATCAATTGCGTAGCTTGGGGCCGCAGTGCTATCAGTATATATAGTATCACTCCCAGAAACAACATCATCGTGTTCAAGTGAAAAAGAAGTATTTGATCCATCCCCAGTTCCAACTGCTTCTGCCCTCACTTTTGTGAAGGCATCTTTTCCTAAACTTTTCCATAAATCGAGTGGTGTTATAAATGTCATGACTTCGTCCCTTTTGCCTTCGGCTTTTAATGAAAATAAAAAAAATAAAAAAAATAATAAATAAGGATTAACCCTTAATGGCTCTTATCATACAATAAGCGTTAGCGTATTTTATAGCGAAAGCGAGTCTCATGGTTGTCTGATATTGATACTTATCTGTTGCTATCACATAATCAGTCTTCCAAATAAATCCTCTTCTTTGTCCACAAATAGCATATTGTTTAGCTCTTGCAACAATTGCGTCAGCTGTGCTCGCACTTTCGTCAGCAGCAGTTCCGTATGATAGGGTTGTTGGCAACTGGGTAGTTGACTTAACCTTTGTTCCATAAAGTGTCGCTGTGATTCCTTCCCTTAACAATGGACTTCCGTAAGTCTCCTGATTAAGGATTGGTCTGGTGGCACTGTCTGTCAATTGCTGTAACTGGCCTATTGTTTTTGGATTCCAATAAGAAACATCTGGTTGTGCGTGATTATCTTTTAAGATTTCCGTAACAGCTGCTTGAACACCCTTAACAGTAATATTTGATCCTGTTAGAGCACTTCCTGTTCCGTCCGCATGTGTCAATCCAGTATTTCCCGCAGCGTCAACAGCGTTAGCCATCGATCCTGTATCCCTAAGTCCTGTGAAATTGGTTCCGTCACCGGTAATCATGTCTGCATCTATTGCCAAAGCAATATCTGTAGCCATTTGTTCCACTAAATTGTCTGCAACATTCACGTTATTATCTTCCAAAACTTCACTCGAAGCTTCAGTCAATGCAGCAACTTTCTTTGCAGTCAATGTGATTCTACCGTATGCTGGTTGAGCAGCAGTTATTGAGCCTAACTCAGCAGGCCAATATGCAGTAGTACCCGCAGTAACTTTTGGGATGTACTTTGTAAGACCTGCCATTTGCCTTATATCACAGTCATTCATAATAACTGCTTGGGCCTGAACTAAAGCAAGTAATCTATTACTAAATTCTGAGGGAACTAAATAAAGTCCTTCAGAGTTTGTAGCTTCATTAAGTGCTTTTAAAATGTCAGTCATTGTACACCTACTGGATCCCCAATAGCCGGTGTGTCTTTAAATAATCCCTGCATCATAGCTAATTCCCCAAGACTCTTTTTTGCAATAACTTCTTTCATTGCTTCTGCGTTTGCTTCTGGTGATACAAGACCACGAGTAACTTCTGCATCTGCAATTGCTTGTGTTATAGCCTTCGCCAAAATATCTGTCATATTTTTAGTATTAACAGATGCTTCTATTTTTGGTTCTTCAGTTTCTTCAGGTTTCTCAGCTTCTTCAGATTTCTCTTCAACCACTTCTTCAGGTTTATCTGGAGTTTCTTCAGGTTTCTCTTCCACTTTCTTTTCTTCTTCTGGCATTTGGTTCTCCTCTAAATTTAATTGATCACTTGGCGTTTCTTGAAACACATTTGCTTCAGTCAAGGCTTTTATAAGTGAATATGATTTGTGGGCTTCAGGGTACATAGGTATTCCACAGCAAGAAGTTTCCCATAACTTAATTTTACCCCATTGTTTTATTCTTTTTGTCATTCGTCAATTATCTCCGGTTTATCCACTGGAGTTCCTCCGATAGAAAATCCAACTGGCATCCCTTCTTGAAGAAACTTCCAAAACATTTCTCCATCTGGATGAGAATTATTTAACCGAACAACTGCTTTCAAATGATTTCCTTCCTGAGAGGCATCAACCCAAACTCCCATCATCCCTTTCCAAGAATAAACTCCTTTTTCTCCAGTGTTTTGATCTCTTCCATGATCTGCAAAAAACGGTATTGATCCAGATTTAAATTGTTTGATCATATCATCAATTCCCTCTTGTGACATCCTTTCGTTCTGACGATCATTGTCTAAACCAGAAACAATCACTTCGACAAATCTATGTTTTCCTTTTTCAATAGTCTTGCCTGCTTTGATAACATCAGTAGAAATATCTTCTTCCCAAATTTTGTTTATGGGAGTCATAAATGAAAAAGCTTTGTCTACCATTTTATTAACCTTACCACTATAAAGAAGTACCTCTTTAAAAGTATTATGTTTATTTTATGTAAAAAGTATTTAAGTAAACTATATTGAAATCTTAATAAAGTTATACATTCTCTCTGTTTTGAACTCTTCAGAGCGTGGTAATTTTGTTTTATATTTCCACTTCCCATCTGAAAAGAATAAGATAAACTCATCAGCAGTTTCCACATACATAACATTTCCTTTTGAAAAATCTCCTAATCCTACCTGATGTTCAACTACAGCAATAAAACTCGGGAGATCTATTAAAACTGCGTCTGAGAACGATTTGTTAAGGGACTTCAGCTTATTATCCACAGTATTTTTAGGCTCTTGATCTATTCCTTGTTCTCTCTTTTTATCCTTAGCCTCATCTATGCTTTTGTCTGAACCTATTGACTTTGGCATTGTGCCCTTTGGAATCCTTGGGTCCATCCCAATTTTCTCTCTTGCTTCCTCGATAGTGATTGCTCCAATCTCTGAAAGGATTCTTATAATCTCTGCTTCTCTCATCTCATCAATTTTATAACTTCTCTTGAATTGCATAGCCACATCAAATATGCTCCACAACTCTTTATTTAAAGTATTTTCAATTCCCTTCTGGATGAATGAAATTTTCTTGTAATAACCAGTCTCAACCTTTCCAACAACTTGTGCTGCTGGATCTTTACCAGTTGAAGACATATAGTGCACCCTATGAGGAGGAACACCAAGGCCCATAAAAACTTTCATAGTAAAGTGTTCAATCAATTTAGCAAACTCCATATCTTTATTGAACTTGTTTACTTGATCTACTTCTACTTGGCCGGTTAAAACCATCGAACGATATTTCTCATCTTTCTTTTTTAGCTCTCTTAATTCCCTTTTAAGAAGTTTGTAATTTCTTCCATCAGGATTTTCCTCTGGCATTTTAAATAAAAAGTATGGAATACCATCATTCTCAAAGTATTTACCTGCAAACTCTTTAGCAAAGATTAATGTCCCTATATCTGAAAGAAGAGGTTCAAGTTGTGAAACACCATATGGGTGTCCAATAGAACGTAAGTGTATTATATCTTTTGGTTTGTAAATCCTCTTTTCACCTTTAACCTCTTGTTCATATGAACTAATCTGTCCGGTCTTATCAAAATTAATTTTTACTGATGAGGATTTTAATACTTGGAGATCTTTAGGTTTGGCTGTTTCTTGATTAATTATCTTTACTATCTCTCCTTTGTTTATTTTTACATTAAATTTTTTCCTTAAAGAATTACTCATCACTTCCAAGATACTTTTGATAGCATCAGAATCTACACTCAACTTCAAAATATAACCATTACCTGTGATACAATAATCCCATAAAGCATCTGTTAATTTTTTATAGAAATCAACCTTTGCGGAAAAAATGTTGGCTTGCTTTCTTTGGCCCTTACCTTTTTTATCATTATCACTATAAGGATTAAATCTCCAATCATCCCCCATGAGATCTTCTATTTGTGCGAAGATAGAGGCAGAAACTTCTGGAGATGCCTTGACAACTTTATAAAGAGTTTCTATGGTTGCAGTTTTTTCAGAACTAAAAATTTCTTTTGCTATCCCTGCAAAGTCTGCATGCGGAACATATTCTACTTCCAATCCCCTAACAGAAGATTTGGCTATCTTTGGAGATGCTTTGCTCTTTGAAACCATATCTTTACATAAATAGCAATATTTATATACTTTGTGTTTCTTTTATGTAAATGGTACAAATAGGAAAATACAACTATCCAGATGATGTGATGGAAACCGTGAAGGTTAATAAGGTCCTCAGAGAAGAAGTTAACAAAATCTTCAAGGGTAAAGGAATAAATAAATCCAAACTTATAGAAGAGTTTTATAAGACTATCTTGTTAAGATTCAAAGAAGGTAGCTTAGCAGCGTCGAATGGGTTTCTTACACTGAACATTTTTCGGGAACCGATTTGTAAGAAATCAAACTCCCCTTAGACTAATCTGTCCGTAAATGTTTTGACTTGCCCTATTAGCCATTGCCAAAGCGTCTGCACAATCATCATGTTTTCCTGAATGGAACTTTGGTCTTGTTGTTTGTCCCGGGCGGAGATCAATCTTTAAGGCAATATCATTTAATTCTTTAACAAGTTGTTGTGTGAAAGCATAGGATAGATCCTCTTTTTTGTTTGGGAGAATCAAGTTAAAATTCTCAAATTCTCTTCTTAGATCAGTATACATGTTTATTTTGTTATCATAAGTTACCTTTAACATTTCTACTCCTGGAAATTCTCCTTGAATATCACGAGCTTGTTTGTCTCCCAACCCAGTTGCATCCACTATACATTTGACAGGTTTGAAATCAGCGTATAATTGTTTTAATCTTCTTGTTTGTTCCTCAAACGTTCCTCTAAATCTCAATCCTTTAACTATTCGTTTTCTGTCAGCATTTACTCCAATCACAATCATTACAACATAATCTCCCTTTGGAGTTCTCGCAACATCATACCCAATGTAATATCTCTCATCTTTTCTACCGTATGGAAGAAAGCCTTCCTTATCTGCAAGATTTGGTTTGATAATCTCAATCGGGAAAAGTGAATTGGCTGAACTAATCGGGATTAGCATATACTCCTGAGCGAATGGAAGCTCTCCCATTTCTTTTCTAATTTTTACTAAACTCTTTTGAGTGTCTGTATCATAATTAAGAGTTGTATATTTTTGTGGCCAAAGAGGTTGCCCATTCTTTTCTGCGGGATAAGATCCTCCAAAGTATTCATCATTCTCTTTTAACTCTGCTAACAAGTCTGAAGAAGATTTAGGGGTTCCAATATCCGTAACTTTTCCTCTCTTAATTTGCACAGTTCCAAGGACCGCTGTCCAAAAAATAGACTTATCTTCATACTCTCCAACTTCATCACAAAGAACATCATCTGGGTGCCACATACGAACAGATTCATTATAAGGTTTACAATAAAAAATAGAACCGTTGACTAATTCTAATTCTGTTGCTCTCCAAGTTGCATCCCTATTGTCTGGAACAAATTGTTTCAAGATTTCATTTGCAGTCAACATATTTTTAATAATTTTCAAAACTTGTTTAGCTTGACTCTCTCTAAATGAGATAATTAATGTTTCTCTTGGAGATTGAAAGATAGCTTTCCATAAATAATACCCTGCAAAGAAGAAAGTTTTGCCTGAACCTCTGTAAGCTTCTACCCAAAGTCTCCCATATTTTTCAGCCATCTGATACCACTCACGATGATAATCTGCTATATCAAATCCATAAACATGCTCAGCAAAAAATAGATAATCAAAATAACATCTTGACCAGAAGTCTTCCATCTTATTCTCAGAATATCCCTTAGCCTTTTTTAGAATTTGTTGAATAGTTCGCATCTCATTTTTCCCTCTCAAACATATCCAACCACTGCTTAGCAATTTTATCCCAACTTAGGGTGAGTGCAAATTCTCTTCCTTTCTTTGACATTTCTTTTAATAACTTCTTTTCAGCTTTCCAATCCAAGTAATATTTCTCAAGTAGTTCTTTTACATGTTCATCGTCTGGAATAGCATTTGATACTCCGTTTGTTCCTATTATTGAAACAACTCTACCATGTGAATCTTTAAGCATATTTATTAATTCACCTGATTGGGCTAACTCTGGACCCGTTGTATTGTTTGACATTAATATTGGTACTCCTGCACTTTGACATTCAACTATTGGCAATCCGAAACCTTCTCCACCAGTTGGAAAAAGAAATACATCCATCAAGTTATAAATTTCATTAACATCATTTTTACCAATCTTTTGTCTTTCTCTTATATCCAAGTTAGTTCTTGTTAAGACTATCTTTTTGTTATTTGTTAAATCTTCTCCTATTTCTTGTTCTAATTTCCATATGATTGCACCAAGTGCCCAACCTCTTCCCTCTCCTGAAGGAGGATTTGAATCGGTA
>Ga0164313_10005707_pt1 | contig 11009 bp, 9 predicted proteins | sample GuaBasSedimGuay4_FD_113735 | JGI IMG/M metagenome (GOLD analysis project Ga0164313, IMG submission 113735) | Subseafloor sediment microbial communities from Guaymas Basin, Gulf of California, Mexico - Guay4, Core 4569-4, 0-3 cm | ecosystem: Environmental > Aquatic > Marine > Hydrothermal vents >...
CTGTTTGACATATTTGGCACCGCGCATGTCCATCCAGATGATGGCGTTCATCAACGGATTGCCCTCGCGGTCAACCGCCACCGTCCCGGCCCATTGGGTTGAGGCTGCGATGGCGACAATATCTTCCACGGGAACAGACCTGCGAGCAAGAAGGCGCTTGGACGTTGCCATAACAGCTTGCCACCAGTCATCCGGTTTCTGTTCAGCACCACCGTCCGGCAGAAGGATCAGCGGAACTGCCTCAAAGTCAAAATCGACGACATCTCCATGTACGGATACGATAGCCGCTTTACTGCCCGATGTCCCCAGATCGATGGATAAGACGTATTTTTCTGTTTTCATCGTAAAATCCATTTTCCTCTATTTAAGCTGGTGCATGAATTCCTTAACAGGATCTGCTCAACATTTCCCTGAAGCATGTCGGTGATTTTCAATCTGTTTTCTGCCTTATGGATATAAGCCCGTCCGGCCAGCGGAGCAATACCAGGATCACAACCAGGTAACCGATCGCCTCCCTGAAGGGCAGCACGGAATCAGGAAGATAGGTCCGCAGCGCAACTTCAAGGAACCCCAGAATGATGCCACCGGTGACGGCCCCGGACAGACTGCCCACGCCACCGAAAATAACGGCGATGAACGCTTTGATGGTTGGATTCAGACCGATGTGCGGGTCCACGGACCCCCTCTGGGCTATCCAGAGAAATCCGACCAGGCCGGCCAGGAGGCCTGAAATAGCAAAAGCTGTTGCCACGACCATATTCGCCCTGATTCCCATGAGCTGGGTGACGGAAAAATTTTCCGCCGCAGCACGGATAGCCAGACCAATAGTCGTTCTTTTTAAAAAAAGCGTCAGGCCTATAACGGTAACCACCGTCAGAATAATCGCTATGGCCTGGTAGGTGCTGATCCCCGAATCCCCGATAGGCCAGAACTTGATCATCCAGGCTGGAACCCGAATGGGCATTCTGAGCGGAGAAATGAAATTGGACCAGCCGGCCTCTAGAATCATTTCCAGCGCAAAACTGGTCATGAGACCGGCTGCGATGGTAGCGTTGCGAATAGGCCTGAAGGCTATCCGCTCCATTAACACAGCGGCGACAATTGCACATATAACGGCAAACATGACGATAATGATGAACGGCATACCCGTGAATGCCAGGAAATACATGGAATACCCGGTAACGGCAATTAACTCCCCATGAGCGAAATTTACCAGGCCTAAGATGGCAAACACCATCGCCAATCCAAGGGCCAGCAACGCATACATGCTGCCGACACTCAACCCGTTTACAACGACTGTAATCAATTCATTCATGGTGACTATGCTTTTCCATTCCCAGATATGTCGATGCTATGTCTTTCGAAGATCTCAACGCGTCACGGCTGCCTTCCAATTCGATCTGGCCGTTAGAAAATACATAGCCCCGGTCAGAAATTTCGAGCGACATTTCGGCATTCTGTTCCACCAGAAGTATGGTCAACCCTTTTTGCCGCAGATCCGCGATGAGCGAAAATATCTGGTCTACAATTTGAGGGGCAAGCCCCAGCGAGGGTTCGTCCAGCAACAGCAGCCGCGGTGCTGACATCAGTGAACGGGCGATTGCCAGCTGCTGCTGTTCACCGCCGGAAAGCGTGCCGGCATTTTGAGTGAGCCTTTCTTTCAGGATTGGAAACAGCGTAAAGACCCGTTCGCGGGTCTCTTCCACCTGTATCCGATCCTTTTGCGATGCAGCCCCCAGTTTCAGATTTTCTTCAACGGTGAGCCCGGAAAATATGTGACGGCCCTCCGGTGTCAGCGTCATCCCGAGGCGTACGATTTTTTCTGTAGCCATACCGGTAATCGGCTGCCCCTCGAAAAGCACCCGGCCGGAAGCGGCCGGGTGCAACCCCATGATCGCTTTCAGGGTTGAGCTTTTTCCCGCTCCATTCGGACCCAGCAGGGTTACAATTTCTCCGGCTGCAACGGATATGTCGATATTTCTTACAGCCTTAATCGGGCCGTAGTTGACGGACATCTTTTCAAGGGTTAGCATCATCGATACAAGATTCTCTGTCCATGTTAGATGTAGTTTTAATACTTGAATAAATCAGCAAGTACTATTCCGGTTTCGGTATATCCGCCAGAGCGGGTTTAACCCACTTGATGAGCGTTTTTTGCCCGCCTTTTACTTCGCAAAGCGCCACATTGCGGTCGATATTGCGACCGTTTCCGGCATACGTCAATTTGCCGGTTGCTCCCTGAATATCCTTGAGCGAATCCAGGGCTTCCCGAATGGCTTTACCATCGGTCGATCCGGCCTTGAGTACCGCGGCTTCAATAAGTTTAACCGCATCGTATCCCAGGGCAGGCGGAGCAACGAAGTTTTCCTTGCCATATTTTGCCTTGTATTTCTGATTGAATGCTTCCATGCTGCTTCCCGGGTTCGAGAATACGGCCGAAACAAAAACAACACCCTCGGCAACGGCACCCAGTCCAATGCTGCTGGGTTCGTCCACAACATCCGGCCCGAAGTAAGGCGTCGTAATCCCGGCTGAGCGCAGGCTGGTGACCAGGCCGGCATAAAACGGGCCGAAAGTTGCGCTCATGATAACATCGGGTTGCGTGTCAAGTTTTTTAATTTTTCCGACCTCCACGCTGAACTCCTGCTGCGTAAATGACCAGGTACCGGTACCCACCAGCTTCCCACCCATTTTTTCAAAAACCTTGGCAAAATAGACCGGCAGCAGATCAGTATAGGGATCGTCCGGGCAGCGCAGGATGTAAGCGGTTTTATACCCCTTTTCGATGGCGTACTGTGCCAGGGCGGTTCCCTGACGATTGTCGGTAATCGTATTGGTAAATCCGTATGGACCGATAACGGCTGGGATATCCGGCCCGGAAGCGGTTATCGTGACCATGGGGACATTTTTTTTGGCGGTGAGTCCACCCACGACAATTGAAGCCTGCGCACTCCCCGAGCCCAGGATCACATCGACCCCATCTGCCAGGAGTTCTTTTGTCCCGGCTATGGCAGGCCCGGCCTCGCCACGATAGTCTTTAACCGACAGCTTGATCTTATATTTGCCGCCGATGCCTCCGGCTGCGTTGATTTCATCCACCGCCAACCGAACCCCTTCCTCCGCAGGGACATCAAAGGGCGCGGAAAAAGATGCAAAATCAAGAACACATCCGATGTGGACGGTATCACCTTTTGCAAATGTCATGCTGAAAGAACCGGTTATCAGCATACAAACAACAACGACCATACTGACTGTACTCACTTTTTTAATCGATGGCATGCGCTTACCTCCTTGTTCTTGCAATGACACCAGGGTGCCACCGCTGCTATTGATTTAAATCGGTTTTTACCTGACGTTTTCTGCCAATATATGCTTCCACGACCTTGGGATCCTGCTGAACCTGCCGGGGGGACCCCGTTGAAATCACCTGGCCCTTGTTCAGCACAACCACACGATCACACAGTCTCATGATCATCTGCAGGTCATGGTCGACCACCAGTAATCCCAGATTAAATTCAGTTCTTATTTGTTTTAAAACTTCGACGAGTCTGTCCGATTCCTGCCGGATCATGCCGGCCGCCGGTTCATCCAGGAGAAGGAAGCTGCATCGGGTGGCCACAGCCCGCGCAATTTCCAGGGAACGCTGCTGCCCGTACGGCAAGGTTCCTGCCAGACGGTTGGCGTAAGGGGCCAGATCAAACCGGTTCAAGAGAGATCCAGCCCATGCTTCAGGCCTAGACGCTGTCGCTGACTTTTCATTGACAACGGCCGCCGCCAGGACATTCTCGATCACCGTCAGGTTCTCGAAAAGTTGTATATTCTGGAAGGTTCGCCCGATGCCCTGGCGGGCAATGCTGTGTGCCGGCAGATTGGTGATGTTTTGGGTGCCGATGGAAATCCGACCGCCTGACGGAAGAATAGAGCCTGTGATGGCATTGATCAGAGTCGTTTTTCCCGATCCGTTCGGCCCGATCAGCCCCAGAATCTCTCCGCGGCCCAGGGTCAGATTGACCTCGATAAGCGCTCGCAGGCCGCCAAAATTTTTACTGACGTTCTCGATATTCAGATCCCGCCCTTCATCCGAAATTGTTTCCTGCCGGGCACGACCCGGTGACGCCGGCGGCAGGGTGGGATGCTCTACGCGTTCCCGGTCAGGGGTGCCCCTCTTATTCACCTGGTTTCTTTTCCAGTTGTTCAGGCGTTCGTCTATTTCAAAAAAAGCCACAATCCCGTCTCTTTTCCAGATCATGATGGCCATGATGGCAACGCCCGTCCCCATGGTGCTCAGGCCATGCATCTGGGGCAGGTCAAAAGGGCCAATGACCGGTCCCTCTCCGATTTTGCGCAGCACTTCAATAACGCCGGTCATGAAAATGGTACCGATAACAGCCCCCGAAATGGTGCTCAGCCCGCCGACGATCAGCATGGCTATCAAACTGAAGGTCAGGCCAAGATAAAATTGTGAGGGGCTGACAATCGTCAGAAAATGCACCAGCATCCCCCCGGCAGCACCCATCACCATGGCACTCAGTACCCATGCGAACAGACGGTGATTGGCTACGTTCACGCCGATGGATTGAGCAGCATCTTTGTCTTCACGGGATGCTCTGATTTCAAGCCCTACTGAAGAATCTCGGTACAATCGGGCGATCACCACTGCTACAATGGACAGTGCGAAGGCGGTCCACAACCCACAGTACTCGGGTATGCCGTAGATCACCTTGAACCCGGCGGTGAAACGCTCCCAACCCAGCAACACGTTTTGAACGATAGCAAGAAAGCAGATGGTAACGATGCCCGTGGCCGCATCGCCCATGCGCGAAAATGGGATCCCCGTCAGAAATGCAAAAACACCGACAGAAATCACCGTTATTGCCATTGCCGGCCAGAATCCCAGCGCGAGGCCGGCCAGGCATGACGGCAGATTGGGCAGCAGCATGGATTTAATCGTCGGGTCGAGGGTTAAAAGGGCCTGGAGGTGAGCCGCTATCCCCATAAAGGCCACATGCCCGAAGCTGGGAACGCCGGATGTCCCGATAAACATGTATAATCCAAGGACTGCGACAATATTGATGAAAAAATTGGTGAGGATGGACCGGGCGGATTCCGAAAAGAAAAACTCTGCAGATATCGTCAGGATTAAAAGCGGAACAAGGATATACAGTATCCCGAACAGGGAACGGAAAATACCGAGTGGCCAGGGTTTGATCATGTGGTGCACACCTCTACGCTCCGAATAAACCCCATCGTCGGGGTAACTCCATTCAATTTTTGGGTCGGGTCTTTCCCTGTGGCAATGGGTCGCTGAATGCTCCTTCGCCATTCTCGTCAAAAACAACATTGAGCCTGATATTTTTCAATCGACTCTCTTTTCGGATTCCATCAACCGTAAGATCTGACAGTGAATCGGTCATCGCCACCAGGTCTTCGGGTTTCCCGAACAACACCCAGGAGGTGACCGTGTGTTCGATCGTTCCGAGAACTACGGCTCTCACAAGATAAGGATCGGTATCGGGTTTGAACTCTCCGGACGCTATACCTTCTTCTACGACTTCGATAATCACGCGGGATTGCCGCCGCATGAGCTGATAGGCTTCCGTTTTCAGAAAATTCCGATTATGTTTTAAAATCAGCATCAGTATGGATGCAAAATCCGGATGCCCCTGATAAAAAGAGAGGTATCCGTATATAATGCCTCGCAGACGGTTGGCGGCTCCACGGATAAACTCAAGATGACCGCGGAGCTGTTCATAGGCAGTACGGATGGTTTCCAGGGGACCCGAAAAAAGTAGTTCTTCCTTGGAGGAAAAATATTCATAAATCGTCGCATCGGATAGCCCTGCTTCCTGGGCGATTTCAGATATGGTGGAATCGCTGAAACCTTTTCGTGCAAATACCTTTTCGGCAGCACCTAATATTTGTTGCTTGCGGACTTCAGTGCGGGTCTGTAAGGCCATGGCGCCCCCTTAGGGATCGCTCAAAAATAACTTATTTCTGCGCAAATCCTTAGTTGCGTTTCTATTCATGGAACAGGTTTTTATACTCCTCACGCATAACTTTTTTATCCATCTTGCCGACGCTTGTCTTCGGTAATGTATCTACAAACAGCACCTCGTCGGGCAACTGCCATTTTGCAAATATGCGTCCAAGCTGATTTATAATATCTTCTTTTTTCACACGGCCACGGGATTCTTCCCGCAATATGATGAGGGCCAGAGGGCGCTCTTCCCATTTAGGGTGTGACAGCCCCACAACAGCGGCTTCGCTGACTTCGGGGTGAGAGACGATCTCATTTTCCATATCTACTGAGGATATCCATTCCCCACCACTTTTTATCAAATCCTTTACCCTGTCGGTGATCTTCAGGTAGCCCTCCGCGTCAATCGTACCCGCATCACCGCTTTTCCAGTAGCCATCCTCCGTAAATTGCTGCTCGCTCCCCGGCGCATTGTAATATTCTTTGGTGACCCAGGGTCCCCTGAGGTAAATTTCGCCGGCTGATAGGCCATCGTGCGGCAACGCTTCTCCCTCCAGGCCAACCACCTTGATATCGAGCCCGACAACACAGTATCCCTGTTTACGCTTGAGATCCCATTTTTCATCTTCCGACAGTTCCGATTCAAGCCACGGTTTCATACGATTAATGGTCACCATCGGTGTCGTTTCGGTCGCACCATAGGAGTGTACGATTTCGGCGCCGGTCATTTCCCAGTAATCTTTCATCATCTGCTTCGGTGGCTCGGTGGCTCCGCAAGCCAGCCGGGCACCCTTCAGATCGGGCTTTTCCTCTAAACCCTTTATATATTCGAGCATGGGCATCAGAAGTGCCGGCGCACCGTTGGAAACGGTAACTTTTTCCTGTACCAGTATTTCCCCGAGTTCCTCGAGTCGCTCCAGATTATACATGCCCGGCAGCACAAACTTCGCACCAACCATGGTGGCAGCATGCGCAGATCCCCAGCCCAGGACATGAAACATGGGCACGATTTGAAAAAAGCAATCACGTATCGACACTTCGGCATTGGCCACCAGACTCATGGTGTGTAGATATACGTCTCTGTGGGAATAATAAACACCTTTGGGTTTGCCGGTTGTCCCGGTGGTGTAGCACGCGGCATATGCCGATGTTTCATCCAGATTGGGCCATTCGAAAACGTCTTCAGCTTGACCCAGCAGTTCATTGTAGCTGTAGACCGGATTGAGCGTTGTCTCAATATCGCCAAGGCTTTTGTCCGTTATGACCACATATCCCTTTACATGTTTAAGCTCCGGAGCAATCGCCTCTGCCAACGGGATGAGGGTTTCGTCCACCACAATGTACTTTGCGGCAGCATGATTGGCAACGTAAAGAAGATCCTGGGGGGCAAGGCGGATATTCAGCATCAACATAACCGCCCCCATACCTGGAATGCCGAAATACATCTCATAATTTTCATGCGTGTTCCAGGCCATGACACCGATCCGATCACCGATATCGGCACCTAAAGATTTCAGGGCCCCGGCCAATCGCTGAATTCTTCCATAAGCATCTTTATAGGTATAGCGAAACATGGTCCCGTCCGGTTTACGGCTTACGATTTCCTGGCGGCCAAAATTTCTGGCACCATGCTTGATGATGTTGGTTACATTTAACTGGTAGTCATCCTGTGAAGTGGAGGGAAAACCTTTTACTATCTGCATGATAACGACTCCTTGCGGTATGGCTGCGGCATGTTTGCATCGACCCTGTGGTTGCAATCACAGGGCTTGTTCAGTCCAAGGGAATCAGGGCATCAAGATTGGATGAACATTAGCGCTTATAAAACAAGATGTCAAATTGAAAGGGCATATTTTATATTTTCAATATTTTATTTCGATCTTTTTCCGATACCATGCCTAATTATGAAGGTCAAATTAACATTTCAAACAAAAATTATAGATAAAAACATGGGGAGACACAAGGTTTCGAGGATCAGAATTGTTTTGATAGCGTGCTGCATTATGCTTTCGCTGGATAAACCCCTAGTTGGTTGCAGGCGTCACTGCAAGGGATGGGTGGGGCCCTTCACCTTTTTATATTTTTACACCGCATTCAGTTTTTTATATATACTCTTATTTTTACTATATATTTCCAAGTACACCGCGTAGAGTTCATCGTATATTTGGCGGTTGTCCGGATTCGGCTCAAAGATATTTTTAATTTTGACATACTTTGGAATGTCGTCGAACGTCATATATCCCAGGCCCACCGCGGCAATGAAGGCCGTTCCCCGTGCGTTGGATTGGATCGGATCCTCCACCTGCTTGATGGTGCGATCGAGCACGTCGGCATGGATCTGGCACCAGATATCCGACGCAGCCCCACCGCCAACCAGGCGAATCGGATTCATCTGCCGTCCCATGAATTTTTCAACGTAGGTCAGGGCCCAGCGCTGGTTGAAGGCCACACCTTCCAGAAAGGCCCGGATAATATCTTCCCGGGTATTTTCCAGGGACAGATTGTACAGGCAGGCACGCACGGAATTGTCCTCCACCGGCGTTTTTTCACCGTTCAACCAGGGCGTAAAGATGACCTTGTTGCTGCCGGGGGGAACGCCTGCGGCTATTCTATCGAATACTTTATAGATATCCGGAACCGCGGCCTCCTTCAGCAGTTCATCCTTGTGGTACAGGATGTTGTCCCTCAGATACGTAAGGGCCCCTCCGGCAATTTCCTGTTCATCTACTATCAAATACTTGTCGGGAATCGAACAGGGTATGGAAGCCACGGAATGCAGGACATCGGTTTTCTTGAACGGCACGTGGGCCACGACCCAGGAAGATGTCCCGATGTATATGTGTCCTTCATAATCTTTAACAGCCCCGGATCCCACTGCCGCAGCCGGGATATCCGGGGACCCCATGACCACCTGGACATCCTCCTGCAGCCCAAGTTCATCAGCCAGCTCTTTTTTTATAGGGCCGAGAATGTCGATTGAGCGTTTCAGATCAGGCAGTTTGTCACGCTCCATTCCACACATCTTCACCAGTTTGTCGTGATAGGCGATATTCTCTAAGTCCCGGTTGTCGGTGGACCAGTGCAGCGTGATCGAATCGTATGAGGATGCAAACTTGCCGGTCAGGCAGAGATTGATGTAATCTTTGGGTTCCAGAAATTTATACGTTTTTTCATACACCTCGGGATATTCATTTTTTATAAACAGGATGTGCCCCACAGGGTCCTTTCCGGACTGGCCGGGTGCGCCGCCGGTCAAACGGATCCACTGCAGCAGTTTCAAAACGCCATATCCTTCGATTTTGAACGGTCCGCCGGCTGTGGTCTGTTTCACATATTTTTCTCCGCGCATGTCCATCCAGATAACGGCATTCATCAGGGGATTGCCGGTTTCATCAACAGCCACCGTCCCCGACCACTGGGCTGAAACCGCAACGGCAACGATGTCTTCGACCGGAACCGAAGATCTGCCCAGGAGTCGTTTTGAAGTCGTCATGATGGCACGCCACCAGTCCGCCGGGTTTTGCTCCACCCCGCCTTCAGGCAACAGTAACAATGGTACCGCCTCAAAATCAAAATCCGCTACTTCCCCATGCACCGATACGATGGCCGTTTTACTGCCGGAAGTTCCCAGATCGATGGATAAGACATATTTGGGTTTACTGGTTGCCAAAATCCCCCTCCTCTATTTCCTTTTTTTTGTTCATCATTCGACGTTGGACGTTCGATGTTCGATGTTCATTTTTTGAGAGGTGTCCGGTTCCTCGGTTGGGGTCTATCTTAACGTCTCCGTAAAACCATCCACGCTCAGGGCCTGACCGGATATTCTTTTACCGGCATCGGAGCACAGGAAGAGGATCATGTTGGATACGTCCTCAGTGGTGACAAAGGTGCGCATGGAGGTCCCCTGGACCAGACATGCATACACCTCTTTTTCGGTGATGCCCTTCACTTTAGCCTCGGCTTCGATGACCGCGTCCATACGCGGCCCTTCCACCGCGTTGGGGCAGACTGCATTCACCCGGATATTGAATTCACCCAGCTCCATGGCCATGGTTTTTGTCAGCCCGATGACCGCCCATTTGGAAGCTGCATACGGCGATCTGAAAGGATATCCCATTATGCCGGCCGAGGAGGACATGTTGATGATGGAACCACCGCCGGCTTCCTTGAGTAAGGGCACGGCTTTGCGGGCACAATAGAACTGCCCGTTGATGTTCACCGCCATGGTGCGATCCCAGTCCTCGGGATCCACCGCTTCGATGGGTGCGGTGGGTCCGGCTATCCCGGCATTGTTTACCAGGACATCCAAACCCCCCAGGTGGGACAGAACATCTTCGAAAAGACTGTCGACCTCGGCAGGACTGGATATATCGACGCATGAAATACCGGCACCCGGCAGGGTCTGTCGACAGGTGTCGAGCTGTGTGTTGCTGACGTCACAGATATGAACACTGGCGCCGGTATCCTGAAAGGCTTTTGCCACGGCAAACCCGATGCCGGATGCTGACGCGGTGATGAGTACTCTTAATCCTTTAGTAGAAATTTTCATTTGCCAACCTCTATACGCATTCATTTGAACTTTGTTTAAGCGAACCGCGCACCTTCCGACCACCAACTTCTGATCACCGACCGAAGGGCTAAAGCCCTAAACTACAGGCTCATTTCTCCAATCGACGATGTAGCGCAGGGTTTTAACCCTGCTGTAACAGGCAGCCTGATCACCTGGATTGCATAGTGACAACCGACGACTGGATTTCGCACCTTCAACCTTTCACCTTATACCTTTCACCTCACACCTTCCACCCCACACCTTGTACCTTATACCTTTTACCTTATACCTTCTACCTTATACCTCAATGTCATTAACTTAAGGGGATTTCATGTTGGGAGAACCAATCGAAATCGCTATCGGGATCGAAATCGAAAAACATAGCCGTGCCAATGTTCTCGATCCCGATCCCGATAGCGATTTCGACCCCGAAAAGAACGTTCGAAAAGTAACAACGGCTTAAGTTAACGGCATTGCCTCATA
>Ga0164313_10005708_pt1 | contig 11008 bp, 9 predicted proteins | sample GuaBasSedimGuay4_FD_113735 | JGI IMG/M metagenome (GOLD analysis project Ga0164313, IMG submission 113735) | Subseafloor sediment microbial communities from Guaymas Basin, Gulf of California, Mexico - Guay4, Core 4569-4, 0-3 cm | ecosystem: Environmental > Aquatic > Marine > Hydrothermal vents >...
CGAAGCGGGCAAGGCGGCCGACCTGGTTTGCGTAGATCTAAAACAGGCTGCGTCCTGGCCGGTGTATCATCCGCTAGCCCAGTTGGTGTACGCGGTCGCGCGCGATCAGGTGAGCGACGTTTGGGTTGAAGGGGAATGCTTGCTTAAAGAAGGCACCCCCTGCAAAATGAATGAAGACTATATTCTTGATGCCGCACAGGAAATCGCCAACCGTATTGCCTCTGATACTTGATATAATTCAGAGATTACACACTAGGTAGGATTTTATGAGCGCCGCTACACAAAACGTCGACCCGGCTGAAATTGCCAAGTTCAGTGATCTGGCTTCGCGTTGGTGGGATCCCGACAGCGAGTTTCGTCCCCTCCACGAGATTAACCCCTTGCGCCTGGCATATATTGAGCGCCAGGGTCGAGTGGCGGGTCAGAAGGTTATCGATGTGGGCTGTGGCGGGGGTATTCTGGCCGAAGCGATGGCGATTAAGGGCGCGGATGTCACCGGGATTGATCTGGGTGAGAAAGCACTTACCGTGGCAAAATTGCATGCCCTGGATTCAGGACAGAAAGTCGACTATCAACTGATTTCAGCTGAAGAGATGGCGGCTGCGCACCCGGGGGAATATGATGTTGTCACTTGCCTGGAAATGCTGGAGCACGTGCCCGACCCCGCGAGCATTATTGCAGCCTGCGCCAGTCTGGTGAAACCCGGTGGCCGGGTATATTTCTCGACGCTTAACCGTAACCCCAAAGCGTTTGCGATGGCGGTGGTAGGCGCGGAATACCTGTTGAAATTGCTACCGCGTGGTACGCATCAGTACGAGAAATTCATCAAACCCAGCGAAATGAACGCCTGGGCGGAAAGCGCCGGCTTACAAATGCACGAACTGATTGGCCTGCACTATAACCCGCTGTTTAAGAGCTATAAACTGGCGCCCGGCATTGACGTGAATTACATGGCGTATTGCACGCGAGTGGAATAAGGGGCCGCCCCGGGTTACATTTTTTGCGGGCCTGAAGGCCCACTTCCGTACAAAACATGAAAAAATTCAAATCCATACTCTTTGATCTTGATGGGACCCTGCTTGATACCGCGCCGGATCTAGTCGCTGCTTTGAACGGTGTATTGCAGGCGCACGGAAAACCGGTATTACCGCTTGAAGTGGCCCGGCCATTTGTCTCACGCGGTGCGCGTGGTTTGTTACAGTGCGGCTTTGGCCTGGGTGAAGACGCGCCGGAATATACGGCTTATGTTGAGGAGTTTCTGGGCTTTTACCGCAAAGCACTGTGTGTGAACACCAACCTGTTTGATGGCATGTCGCCATTACTTGCTGAGTTGGATGAAGCGAAATGTGTGTGGGGCGTGGTGACCAATAAATCTGCGGGCTTGACAGAGCCACTGCTAAAAGAAATGAATCTGTACGACCGGTTACACGTGCTGGTGTGTGGCGATACTCTGCCCGAAAAGAAGCCTTCGCCCCGGCCGTTGCTGTATGCCTGTGAGATGTCGGGGTTGCAGCCTGACGAAACCATTTATGTGGGCGATGATCGCCGGGATATTGATGCGGCTAATGCCGCGGGGATGCTCTCTGTGGCGGCGCGCTACGGCTATTATGATAAAAGCGAATCTCCGGATGATTGGGAGGCTGATTGGGTTATTGACCACCCGGGAGAATTAAGCGCTATGCTGGCGATTTAAATGCAATCCTGGCTAAGTCTGCTACAACAACAAAGTTCCGAGTTGTGGCTTGCTATTTTTGCTTTGTGTCTGCTGAGCTTTTTTCTGGGCTGGTTAGTTGCGCGGCTGTCTTCCTCGCGTAAAATCAGTTTGCTCGAAGCCATGCTGGAGCTTGAGATGAAATCCTCTGAAGAGCGCATTGCAGGCCTGGAGAGGAGTTTTTCCGCGCTGTCTGCTGAAGCCTTGCGTGAGAATAACCAGAGTTTCCTGCAACTGGCGGGTGAGGTGTTGGGGCGGCATTATTCGCAGGCAGATAACGGTTTGCAGGCGCGGGAAACGGCCATCAGTAATTTGGTCAAGCCCTTGCAGGATGCGCTCAAAACAACGCATGATCACCTTAATACATTGGATAAAAATACCCGCCAGACCCAGGGTGAACTAAGCGGACAAATTAAGGCGATGTCTGGCGCACAGGCCTTATTACACCAGGAGACCCGACACCTGGCACACGCCCTCAGACGCCCGGAAGTGCGTGGGCAGTGGGGCGAGATAACCCTCAGGCGTCTGCTGGAGTTATCGGGCATGAATGCCCATGCAGATTTTACCGAGCAGTTGTCTGTACAAACTGAGGCGGGTTTGATACGACCGGATCTAATTATTCATTTGCCTGAAAACCGGCAAATCGTGGTGGATGTCAAAACGCCGCTGGATGCCTATCTGGATGCCTTCAACAGTGAAGACAATGCGGTGCGCGAGGCCAAATTAAACCAGCATGCCGGGCAGTTAAAAAAACGTATTCGTGAACTGGCGCAAAAACAATACTGGGCACAGTTTGAACAGGCGCCCGATTTTATTGTGTTGTTCATTCCGGGTGACCAGTTCCTCGCGGCAGCCCTGGACAAGCAACCGGAACTGCTGGAATATGCGTTGGCGAAGAAGATTGTGCTCGCAACCCCGACCAGCCTGGTGGCATTATTGCGCGTCATTGAGCATGGCTGGCAACGCTCAGCGCTGGATGAGCAGAGTAAAGTCGTGCGCGAACTGGCCGGTGAATTTGACAAACGCCTGAACGTTTTCAGCCGACATCTGGCAGGGATAGGCCGGGATTTAAGCCGGACTGTCGAAACGTATAACCGTACCGTCGGGTCTTATGAACATAAGATAAAGCCCATCAGCCGAAAATTTGAGAAATTTAACCCGGATATCGAGCGCGATGATGTTCAGGAAATTGAGGCTTCAGTAAAGTAAAATATGGCCTGAATGGCACCTTCGCGCTGCTGTCTGGTTTAATTTTCACAGAATCACGTTAAACACTGTACATATAAGGTTTGCAAAAGAAATTGATATTTAGAGGCTTAAAGTCTCAATGCCAGCAAATCGTCATACCCGCGAAAGCGGGTATCCATAAAGTGTTGGAAGAATACGATTCTGTACACAATGGATCCCCGCCTGCGCGAGGATGACGTTTGTTCCGGGCATTGGCCCGGATAATTGTAAAAATGCTGTAAGTTATGAAAAAAAGTATGAATATGTTACGAATGGTTCTAATTCTTGCATCCAGCCTGCTGGCTGGAGGTTGCAGTTATATTATCGATCGGCAAACCAGCAATGCGGCTGAGCAATTATCGCAGACCATCCTTAATCATGAGGATCCGGCTACGGTGTCGGCAGCGATCCCGACGTTATTAATCTTGATGGATAGTTATGCGCGTTCGGATGGTTCAAGTGGTGATGCCAAATTGTCCGCAGCCAAGCTTTATGGGGCGTATGCCGGTGCGTTTGTGGAAGATCCGCTACGCAGAAAAACCCTGACATCAACTGCATTTCGGTATGCCCGGGATGGTAGTTGCAAGAACGATTTTGACTGGTGCGGCGTGGATAAAATGGATATTAAAACGTTCTCCGCTTTTGTTCAGAACCTTGAAAGGCAGGAGCTCGATATCGTTTATGCTTATGCGGTGGCCTGGCTCTCTTATATCGAAGCTCACAGTGATGACTGGAACGCTATTGCAGACCTTCCAAAGCCCCAGCAGTTATTTGCCTTTGTCCTCGAGCAGGATGAGTCCTACGACCATGCCAACGCTCATCTGTACCTCGCGGCTCTGGCCCTGACCCTTCCGCCGGCTCTGGGTGGCAAGCCCGATGTGGGCAAGCAACATTTTGATCGTGCGATAGAGTTGACCGACGGCCACAATCTATTAATCCAGGTGGAATACGCTCGGCGTTATGCGCGCCTGGTATTTGATAAGGATTTACACCATGCGTTACTGGTCGGCGTGTTAGCATCGGACCCCCGCCAGGAGGGCCTGACCCTGATGAACGTATGGGCGCAACAACAGGCCCAACTCTTGCTTGATGATGAATCAGACTATTTTGACTAAACAATATTATGCAACGATTTCTAATTAGTGTATTTGCTGTACTGAGCCTGGGGCTCAGTGCCAATGGTTACGCCAAAACCTTCAAAATTGCGACCTTGTCTCCCGATGGTTCCTTCTGGATGACCATTATGAAAAGTGCGGCGAAAGACATTGCCGCACAGACCGAAAACCGGGTCAAGTTCCGTTTTTATCCAGGCGGCGTGATGGGAAATGATAAGGCGATTTTGAAAAAAATTCGTATCGGCCAGCTCCAGGGTGCGGCTTTTTCCGGCGGAGCCTTAGCGGCCAGAGCGCCTGATACACAGGTTTACAATATTCCCCTGTTATTTCGCTCGTATGCTGAGGTGGATTATGTTCGCGAGCAGTTGGATGGCCGCCTGGAAGATGATTTTCGTGAAGCTGGCTTTGTAAATTTTGGTATTGCCGAGGGTGGTTTTGCCTATATTATGTCGAAAAAAAGTATCGCAGCTGCAAGTGATCTGAAGAAAAATAAAGTATGGGTGCTGAGTGATGATCCGGCGTCTCAGTCCGCCACCGATAGCTTCGGCGTGGCCCCGGTTGCCTTGTCCATTGCAGATGTGCTCACGGGTTTACAAACCGGTTTGATTGATACGGTTGCGGCGTCTCCCATTGGTGCGATTGCGCTGCAATGGCATACTCAGGTCGAGTATGTACTGGATTTGCCCATTGTTTATATATACGCCTTGCTGGCGATTGACGAAAAGGCCTATAACAAGGTTTCAGAAGAGGATCAGTTGATTGTAAATACGATCATGCGCGAGACCTTTAAAAAGATGGATACGCAGAATCGCAAAGATAATCGCGCGGCGTTTGCTGCTCTGGAAAAACAGGGCCTTAAGACAGTATCACCCGATGAATCTCAGTTAAGCGAATGGAAGGCCAAGGGCGCTGTTGCGGCCGAGAGTTTTTCCACTCAGGGAAAGATTGATCCCGAGCTGGTGAGTAAAGTGCAAAGCCTGTTGTCTGAGTATCGTGCGGCTAACTGATTTTTCAATAAAAGATAGCGGCACTTAGCAAACGAGGGATAGAGGGGGACAATCAGACAATGTTAAGCAAAATACGCAATTTTCTCTATACCCTGGAAGATAGCCTGCTGGTTACGCTGATACTGACTATGGTGGTGCTGAGCTTCTCTCAGCTGGTATTACGCAATCTGAGCGTGAGCGGAATGATCTGGAGTGATACGGCCCTACGCATCAATGTATTATGGCTGGCCATGTTCGGGGCCTTGCGGGCTAGTCGCCTGCAGAATCATATCGCGATTGATCTGGTGAGCCGTTACGTTCCCGATACGCTACAAAAAAGCCTGCATTTTGTGGTATCCCTCAGTTGCTCGGCCATTTGTGCGCTGGCTGCGTACTATAGCTATTTGTTCGTGCTGATTGAAAAAGAAGATGGCATGATCGCATTTTTGAACGTTCCCGTATGGTTTTGTGAAGCGATCATCCCATTTGCGCTTGCGACTATTGCGGTGCGTTTTCTGCTTTATGCTCTGACCTTACCGGAGCCGTATGCTGACTAGCCTTGCCATTGTCGGGATTATTGTACTGGCTATTTCCGGGGCACCCATTTTTGTGGTCATTCTGGCGGCAGCGATGCTGGGTTTTGCGGTAACCGAGGTACCGCTGGAAGTCATTGCGATTGAAATTTACCGTATCGCGGATACGCCATTGCTGGTGGCCTTACCCCTGTTTACGCTGACCGGCTATTTACTCGCTGAGAGCGGGACTTCAAAACGCCTTGTCAACGTCAGTCAGTCCCTGATCGGTTGGGCGCCGGGCAGTTTATCGATTGTGGGTTTTATTACCTGTGCCCTGTTTACCGCGTTTACCGGGGCATCCGGTGTGACGATTGTCGCTATGGGTGCGCTGCTGTATCCGGCCTTGCAGCAGGTAGGTTACAGCCAACGCTTCAGCCTGGGCCTGATCACCAGTTCAGGTAGCCTGGGGCTACTGCTGGCGCCCTCATTGCCATTAATCTTATACGGCATTATTGCCCAGCAAATGGGCGTAGGCGAACCCTTTACCATTACCGATCTATTCATTGCCGGTGCCTTGCCCGCCTTGTTGATGATCAGCCTGTTGTCTGCTTATAGTCTGTGGTCGAACCGGCATCAAAACATTCAACGCCAGGCCTTTGATGCGGCAAAACTAAAGGCGGCCTTATGGGACGCCAAATGGGAAATTCCGCTGCCTTTTATCGTCTTGTTTGGTATTTATGGCGGGTATTTTGCGGTATCTGAAACCGCTGCGGTGGCCACGCTTTATGTGATCGTGGTTGAAATATTTATCTACCGGGAAATTTCCTTTAAACAGGTGCCGGCGATCCTGCGAAAGTCGATGATGATGGTGGGCGGGATTATCCTGATTTTGGCTGTCTCGCTGGCGCTGACCAATTTTTTGATTGATGCGCAGGTGCCGGATCGCCTATTTGCTGCCATACAGCAGCACGTCAGTAGTAAACTGGGTTTTTTAATACTGCTGAATATCTTCCTGCTGATACTCGGTGCCTTTCTGGATATTTTTTCCGCGATCGTCATTATCGTGCCGCTGATTTTGCCCATCGCGATTTCCTACGGCGTGCATCCAGTGCATCTGGGGATTATTTTTCTGGCCAATATGCAAATAGGCTATTTCACGCCACCGGTGGGCATGAATCTGTTTATCGCCAGTTACCGCTTTAAAAAGCCCGTCACCGAATTGTACAAAGCCTGTATACCGTTCATGCTGGTATTACTGTTTGCGCTGCTGTTGATTACCTACGTGCCAGCCCTGAGCCTGATGTTTTTGGATTGACCCGCTGGGCGTCATCCTCGCTTACCGTCATTCTCGCGCAGGCGGGAATCCATAACCCTGTATCTGTCGGCATTATGGATCCCCGCCTGCGCGAGGATGACGTTTATTCCGGACAGTAGTGCGCCTGCGCGGGTATGACGGTTGTCTCGGGCAGCAGTATGCATGCGTAGAATAGTGGAAAAATAACCGGACTTATTCTTCCAACGTCGCCCAGCGTTCCATAAGCTGGTCAATTTGTTCGCTGACCTCGTGCAGGCGCTCATTTAGTTCGCGGGCTTGTTGAGGTTTATTCTGGTAGAGGTCGGGAGCGGCCAGAGCCTTAGTCAGTTTAGCTTGTTCGGTTTCCAGTACGTCTATTTTTTCCGGGATGGCTTCAAGTTCGCGCTGTTCTTTATACGCCAGTTTCTTTTTCTCCGGTGCCGGGGCCGCAACTGCTATAGCCGCTTGCCCGGGTGCATCTGATTTCACCGCTGGCACCTTCTGTACAGATTTGCCGATTTGCTGCATCGCTTCGGTATAGCCGCCTACGTATTCCGAGACATGACCTTTACCATCCAGCACCAGAGTGCTGGTAACCACGTTGTCCATAAACATCCGGTCGTGGCTGATCAGCATAAGCGTGCCTTTAAACTCAAGTAGCACTTCTTCCAGCAACTCCAGCGTTTCAATATCCAGATCGTTAGTAGGCTCATCCATCACCAGGAAATTAACCGGTTTGGAGAATAACCAGGCCAGCAGCACGCGCGCGCGTTCGCCTCCGGAAAGGCTCTTTATCGGGCTGCGCGCTCGCGCAGGAGTGAATAGAAAATCATTCAGATAGGAAATGACGTGACGCGAGCGCCCGGCGACGGTGATTTCATCCCGCCCTTCGCCGATGAACTCGACGATGGTTTTTTCGGGATCAAGCTGGCCGCGTAGCTGGTCAAAATAGGCGACTTCAATATTGGTGCCGAGCTTGAGTTGGCCGCTGTCTGGAGTAATCTTACCCAATAGCAGATTGATCAGCGTGGTTTTGCCCGCGCCGTTAGGGCCGATAATACCGATACGATCCTGTCGTTGTATAACGGTAGAAAAATCTGAGATGATGTTTTTATCACCATAACTGAAATTGATATTACTCGCTTCAATAATGCGCTTACCCGAGCGTGAATCGCCGCCGACTTGCAGATTAGCATTGCCCTGACGTTCACGGCGTGCAGCACGCTCGCTACGCATTTGTTGCAGTGCGCGAACGCGGCCTTCGTTGCGTGTTCGGCGGGCTTTAATGCCCTGGCGAATCCATTTTTCTTCCTGCGCCAGCTTTTTATCAAATACGGCATTCTGACGGCCTTCTTCTTCCAGGCTGGCCGCTTTACGCCGCAGGTAATCGCTGTATCGCCCGGGCCAGGCGGCTAATTTCCCACGATCCAGATCCACGATCTGGGTTGCAATTTTTTCCAGGAAAGTACGGTCGTGAGTCACGAACAGAATTGCCCCATTAAATTGCAGCAACTGCTTTTCCAGCCAGTCGATGGCGTCCAGATCCAGATGGTTGGTGGGCTCATCCAGTAACAACAGATCAGGCTCGATGACCAGCGCTCGCGCCAGTGAAACGCGCCGCTTCCAGCCGCCGGATAAGTCCGCTACCCGATCATCCGCGATCAGGCCAAGCCGGCTAATGGTTTTCTCGATGTTATTCATTAATGGCCAGGCATGCTCAGCTTCGATGTGGGCCTGAACGTCCGACATCTCATGCAGGGCTTCCTCGGTGCCCAGCATACTCAGTTCATGATAGCGTGAGATGCTGTGCCCGATCTCTCCCAGGCCGGAAGCGACGAGCTGATATACGCTCTCCGGCCCAAGCAAGCTGGGAGCCTGGTCAAGTTTGGCGATTTTGATCGCCTCCATGCCCTGCAACTCACCTTCATCATACGGAATCTCACGGTTGATGATTTTAAGCAGCGTAGATTTTCCCTCGCCATTACGCCCGAGTAAACCAATGCGTTCACCGCGTTTGATGATCAGGCTGGCTTCGTCAAGCAGACGATGAATGCCAAAGGCAATAGAGAGGTTTTTAATGCGAAGCAGGGCCATAAGAATTCAATGAATTGATGGGTTGTTGTGTGCGTGCAGGTGCCACCGAAGAAATGTCATTCCCGCACAGGAGGGAATCCATAACTCTGTTTCTGACGGCAATATGGATCCCCGCCTGCGCGGGGATGACGAGATCTCGTCTATATGAGCGGGCGAACTATGTGATCAGCGAGTGATTAACTACGTTCCGCCGCCGCTTTTTCAACCAGGAAATTGATGACTTCAAACAGGGTGTCAAAATCTCCAGCCTGTGAAACACTGGTGCGATATTTTCCGTCTACGATAATCGCCGGAACGCCCTGGATTTCGTAGTTACGGGTGAGTGTTTTGGCGTAGTTAAGTTTGGTGTTCACCGCAAACGACTCATAGGTATCGAGTATGTCCTGCGCACTGTAGCCTTGTTCTCCAACCCACTCGGCGAACTCATCTGCTGAGCCCAGCTTGCGGTGCTCACTGTGGATGGCATAGAACAATTTCCCATGCAGTTCATCGAGCAAATCAAGAGCCTCTAGTGTGTAAAAAGAACGTGCTTCGGGTTCCCAGCGAGAGCTAAGAACCGCCGGAAACGCAACGTATTCCGCATTGTCAGGTTTACCGTTTTTTAACCATTCCTGTAGCGGAACTTCCAGCGTGGCGCAGTGTGGGCAGCGATACCAGAATAATTCCAGTACTTCAATTTTATCGCCGGTAGAAACGGCTTGAGTATTACTCAGAACCTCATATTGACCGCCTTCCAGGAAGGCCTCGTCCTGAGCCATAGCGGGTGCCGAGAGCAGTGCAAGCATAGCAACTGAGGCGAGGAAATTTTTCACAGATATGTTCATTTTTTGTCCTTCAGGAATGTATGTGTACGATTAAGGGTAGTTTAACGCAATTGTAAGTAGCTTTGATTAGTCTTGTCTAAATAGGTTCCATAACTGAAAAATCAATTATTTATATTTCAGGCGTTTACCATTCTACAGGAAGTGGGCCTTCAGGCCCGCAATAGGCTAATAACATGCGGGCCTGAAGGCCCACTTCCGGGTAGCGTAAATTACGAATAAATATCCCGGTTCTTGATCTTTATCAGGTCGATCCACTATTTTGTTGTGGATAATAGTTGGTTCTTGTGGATAATCAGCCAACGTTTAGTATTAAGCGTAACGCCGCTGCGGTTTTGATAATAATAAGAACAGCGCGTGTTGGATCCATCAGGAGGGTAATGAATGTGGCAGCCCTTCTTTGTTGAAGTGCCGGCATTTATAAAATCCACTTTTATACTATTTTTCATAAAAAGCGCCTAGAGAGGAATTGCTTTGAACCAAACCAGTGAATTAACCGCAAAGGCTGCGACCACAAACCGCGCCTTTATGTCCGGAAATGAGGCACTTGCACGCGGAGCCTATGAAGCAGGCTGTCGTGTGGCCGCGGCTTATCCGGGGACGCCATCAACTGAAATTCTTGAATATACGCGTCAGTACAAGGAGATTTATACCGAGTGGTCGGTGAATGAAAAAGTTTCTCTGGAAGTGGCCATTGGTGCCTCTCTGGCGGGAAGTCGTGCACTGTGCGCGATGAAGCACGTGGGCCTGAATGTGGCATCCGATGCACTGATGACCGATACGTTGATGGGGGTAAAGGGTGGTCTGGTGATCGCCGTGGCGGATGATGTGGGTTTGTCCTCTTCCCAGAATGAGCAGGATTCGCGCTTTTGGGGCCGTTTTGCCCACGTACCAATGTTGGAGCCGGCAGATTCGCAGGAAACCTATGAGATGGTGCAGTACGGTTTTGAGTTATCGGAAAAGTTTAATGTCCCGGTAATTTTGCGCATGACGACGCGTGTCTGTCACGTGAAAAGTATTATTACGCTGGGCGAGCGTGTTGAAGTTACCGTTAGCGGTTTCGTAAAAGACCCCGCGCGCCTGGTGATGACTCCCGCCAACGCCAAACCGCTCATCCCGCAGATGTACGAGCGCGAAGAGCGTCTGCGTGAATACGCCAGCACCGAGAGCGTGCTAAATACCGTGCTCGAAGGCAGTGATACCCGCGTTGGTTTTGTGACCTCCGGGCCGGCTACCTTGCATACG
>Ga0164313_10005709_pt1 | contig 11006 bp, 7 predicted proteins | sample GuaBasSedimGuay4_FD_113735 | JGI IMG/M metagenome (GOLD analysis project Ga0164313, IMG submission 113735) | Subseafloor sediment microbial communities from Guaymas Basin, Gulf of California, Mexico - Guay4, Core 4569-4, 0-3 cm | ecosystem: Environmental > Aquatic > Marine > Hydrothermal vents >...
CTCAAATCAACTTACAGCTGAGGAAATTGCAGGTGCTAGGATGACACCTGAAATTTTGTGGAAATTTTCAAGATTAGGGGGGATCAGCCTTTCACCTGACAAGACTACAATCCTTACCAGCATTACTAAATTTGATTATAAAACGAATAAAAGCAAAACTAATCTGTATTATCTACCTGTTGAAGGAGGTGAAATGGCATTAGTTACGGATATGAAAGCTTTTCATCCCCGATGGAGGCCGGATGGGGAGAAAATCGGATTTTTGTCTGACAAATCAGGTTCTGTACAACTTTGGGAGCTGACGTTGAAGGGAAGTGTCCCTGTTAAAGTAACGGAGATTGAGGGAGGAATAAATGGGTTTGAATATTCACCTGACGGGGAAAGGATTTATTATATTAAAGATGTGAAGATGGATCCTACACCTCAGGAAATTTATCCGGATCTTCCGAAGTCAAATGTAAGGATCATTGATGATTTGATGTACCGGCACTGGAACCACTGGGAAGATTATGCATATAGCCATATTTTTGTAGCAGATTATGAAGATGGAAAGATAGGAGAGGGTAAAGATATACTGGAAGGAGAAGCCTTTGATGCACCCCTTTCAGCCTATTTTGATGATTCAGAAATCAGCTGGAGTAATGATGGAAACTATATTGCATATACATGTAAAAAGTTAAAAGGGGCAGATTATGCAGTGAGCACAAATTCAGATATTTATCTTTATAATGTTAAAGATGGAAGTACACTTAATATTACCAGTGATAATTTGGGATATGATAAGTACCCGGTATTTTCTCCTGATAGCAAAACAATTGCCTACGAAAGCATGGAAACTCCAGGCTATGAGGCCGACAAAAACAGATTATTCCTTTATCATATACCAACAGGGGGAAAGGAATATCTTACTCAGGGTTTTGATCAGAATGTTTCGTCAATTAGTTGGAGTGCTAATGGGAAGGAGCTGCTTTTTATAAGTGGGGTCAAGGCAAGTTTTCAGCTTTTTGAAATGGATCTGAATAGCCACAAAATTAAACAGATTACTAACGGAGATCACAACTATACTCAGTTTATTCAGGCAGGTAAATCAATAGTGGGTGTAAAAATGACCATGTCCATGGCGTCAGAAATTTTTAGTGTAGATGAGGAAACCGGAGGGGAGACCCAGCTGAGTTTTATAAATAAGCATGTTTATGATAACATTGAGATGGGGAAAGTGGAAAAAAGATGGATTAAAACAACTGACAATAAAGATATGTTGGTTTGGGTGATCTATCCTCCCGGGTTTAATCCGGAAAAGAAATACCCTGCTTTGCTCTATTGCCAGGGTGGGCCACAAAGTGCGGTAAGCCAGTTTTTTAGCTACCGGTGGAATTTTCAGATGATGGTAGCAAATGATTATATCATTGTGGCACCAAACCGACGTGGATTACCCACCTTTGGCCAGGAATGGAATGCGCAAATTTCAGGTGATTATGGTGGCCAGAATATGAAAGATTACTTATCGGCCATTGATGCACTTAAGAAAGAGCCTTTTATTGACGAAACCCGGCTGGGTGCGATTGGGGCTAGTTATGGAGGTTTTTCTGTTTTCTGGCTGGCCGGTCATCATCAAAAACGATTTAAGGCCTTCATTTCTCATTGTGGAATTTATAATTTTGAAAGTATGTATGCTGCTACTGAGGAAACTTTTTTTGTGAATCATGATATGGGTGGTCCCTACTGGGATAAAAGCAATAGGGTTGCACAGCGGTCTTTTGCCAATTCTCCACATAAGTTTATACAAAACTGGGATACACCAATTCTTATTATAACCGGAGAAAATGATTTTAGAATTCCTTATACCCAGAGTATGGAAGCATTTAATGCAGCCAGGTTGAGGGATATTCCTGCCAGGTTATTGTATTTTCCAGATGAAACTCATTTTGTGACTAAACCCCAAAACAGTATATTATGGCAACGTGAATTTTTTGCCTGGCTGGATAAGTATTTAAAGTAGTGAATGTTTCTTCTATTTTACCTTTGAACAGTATTACCAACAAAGGCGTTTAGGTTTATTTCCGGAAGGTTACTGGAAAACTGATCGTTCATTGTTTGTAGAAATCGGTTTGCTATAAAGGCATTTCCCCTCTGGTTAAATTGCAAACCATCCAATGAAAAAATGCTGTTCAGTCCAAGATCTCCGGAAAGTGGAACTCCATTGTACTGGTAAATTTCTGTACTGGGAGGTCGGCCCCAGGCATCATATTTCCCTGTTTCTGCAATTTGATGTATCAGTTCTGTCAGGTGTACAACAAAAAGTTGATTGGGATACTTAGCAGCTTCCTGTTCAATAATTGCATTAAATGCGCTTATCCGTGTTTTGATTACTTCAATTTGATCAAGGCTTAAATAGAGTGTATCTTCAACAGGAATAATGGAACCCAATCCGTATTCCACTTTCTCAACGGGTAGTGATAAAAGAAGAAGTTCTCCCTCCTGTAATTGCCTGTATTTTGGTAATGGGGTTACACCATCTGTATAAAAAGCATCAGCAAGTGTATTGTCCACAACCACAAGAGGCTGAGGATAAGGTGTTCCACCGTTATCATTAAAGTCAATATAAGGGCGTTTATCATCAGGATTTTTAGAATTGTGCAATGCAACTGCTTCATTAAAACTTTTATAGGAGGCCCTTGCCACACCAAGTGCAGAGCCAATTAATGTCATAAAGTTGTAGGGGAGGGTGTAGAAAAAGGGAAAGTCGTCAACCATGGGTAACTCAGCTATCAGGCCTTTTCTGTCATGATTTTCAAGAAGGATGGAAAGTATGGTTTGCAGCTCAGTATTAAACAGGTCTGCAGGAGTCAAATCAATTGTGCCAACCTGAGAGGGGTCAGAAGGCGGATTTGGGTTTCCTGTTCCACCATTAATTGCAAAAACCATGTAATCGTAAATCCCGATCCAGAGTGTAAAGAAGGAAGGATTTGTTGCCAATATATCCCCAATGAGGGTGGAATTCCCCGGATTACTGGCAAATCTTTTATAATAAAGGTTATTTGAGAATTCAGGCTTGTCAAAATCAAAACATCGGGCAAAAGGAACAGCAAAGTTTCCGGGTGCATTAAGTTCTCCGGAAAAAGGTAAAGGCGTTTCACCGTTTGTAAGTATCCTTTCCGGTTCTGTTTGGTCTTCATTTGTAAAAGCATATACCCAACGGCCATAAGTCTTTGTAGCATCCGGGACCAGGGGGTTGAAGCCATTCATAGAAGAAATATCCGGTTGGGAAAAATTAGTAAGGCCGGCTAATTCAAATTCTACTGCCATAATAGCAGGGAGTGAGTTTTGTTGTCCATCAGTAAACAGGGCACCATCCATAAAGCCGGCAGAAAAATTATCTCCAATCCCAACATAGTTAGCAACATTTGTACTGCCGGAATTATAATCTTCTATAATCTCAGGAAATTCATACTCACAGCCTGATAGCAGAAGAAAAATAGTCAAAAACCCTATATTTATTCTGGAGATCATTTTTTATTTTTGTTTGATGAATTGAATAAATTTTCAACAGTGTAAGATATATAATAGAAAGATCCAACCTGAGCACTACCGAAAGAGGTAGTGTAGCTAACGTTAAAAAAATTAGATACACCAATTTTAAAAATGGATTCCGGTTTATGAAATCTATAGGAAGCCTGCACATCCCAGGTGCTAACAGGCTCAATCCATCCATTTCCAAATGGGCTTTGCCATAAAGTTCTGGATTGCCACCTCCATACTACATTAAACCCAAGGTTCTTAAATCCCGGGTTATTCTCCAGTTTGTCAAGTCTGCGATTAGCTATAGAAATATTGAACTTATATTCAGGAGTATTAAAGCCAGGGATGATAGGGTCATCTTCTGAGCTGGCAAGGTGCGACCAGGTAAAATTTCCGGAAAGAATTGCCCCAATGGGGGTGATATATTTTAAACCGGTAGAAAGGCCATGAATGGATATGGCTTTTTTTGAGTTGGTATAGATATACAATACATCCATTTGCGATGAGTTGTTCACCTGGCTTGCTGAAGTAAGAAGATCTACCTGAGGAGAAGTACGCGGTTTAATAATTTCAACAAGGCCAATAAAATTATTATAGAAGCTATTGTAAAATGAAGCATCAAAAAATACCTTGTCAATAAATTTGGTTTTATACCCCAGTTCATATGAAAAAACCTTTTCACTTTTAAAATATGTCAGATCATTTTGTCCTACAATATTATCATCAAGGATGTTAAGGTTATTTATGATAGCCTGGGCTGGGGTAAGGGGGGCATCATGCCTGCTAACATTTTCATAAACGGCTTCGTTAAAGTCAAGTACGCCTTGTCGGTAAAAACCATTCCCTTGTATCTGGTATTCTTCAATATTTTTTTCCAGGCCACCAATGATCCAGGATGACCCAAGGTTCTTCTTGACAAATTGCTCTTTTGCACTGGGCGTTCTGTTGCCGGTTAATACCGAGGCCCTGATGAAATGGATTCCGTCAAGTATATACAGTGCTGAAAGGCGGGGCGTAATGCTTCCTTCAAAATAACCGCTTTTGTCATATCTGAGAGAGGCTGTTACAGAAAGATTTTTATTGAGAAAGTCTTTTCTCAGTTGCAGATAAGACCCGTATTCATAAAATGAGATATCATTACCATTCGTATCAGGGAAGAATGTACCCTGCGATTCAAGATCATAAAACCTATAGTTTCCGCCAATTTCTATATCTGCAAATTGTACCTGGTCAAGGAAGTTGTATCGTCCATCAATGTTGTATAAGGCTGAATTATTAATTAGCTGGGCGCCTTCAGTAAAATCAGGATTATTGATAATTTTTTCTTTCTCACTTTCAAATTCTGCAGTTCCTGGAAGCAATCTTCCTGAATCAGCAAATCTTCTGGCATCCTGGTGACTGCCAGGTTGAAATCCGGCGAAGGAAAATCTCCCACGGTAGGCTTGTTCATAATCACGAAACCATTTTTCATTGCTTGCATAGGAATTATTCAGGTGAATTGAAAGAACACCAGCATCATAGGTCCTTCCTGTGATTTGCCTGGTACCGTATGCCCGGACCATAAACCGTTCACTGTTAAACTCCAGTTTCCCCTGAAAAATTTTAAAATTAGCCAGGGCTGTTCGGTTATCCTCAGTGTAAACTGTTGTAGCATTACCGTAATTACCTTCTAAAATAGTCGTAATTTTATCTGTTAGGCGATAATGGGCTGCCCCTCCAAGTTTTAAACTGAAAACGCTGTTATCAACTAAATATTTATCTTTATATCCTGTTCGGGCAACAATAACATTTTCATTATGCTTGCCAATTGGCATTTCTGAGATTACTTCATCTCCATATTTATTTAATGCATCATGCCCGGGATCATATTCCCAATGAATATTCCCTGGTCTTATGTTGGTTGTGTCATCGGCGTACCAGTCTTCACCTTTCATATAGGATGCTGTAACTTTTAAGGCCAGTTTGTCACCCAATGCCTTTGCAAACCTGAAACCCATGTCAACCAGTCCTTTTCCCTCAAATTGGAAAGGATGATCACTTCCGGCCCTGACATCACTAACCCCGGGTTTAACATAAAAGCTTAGCCCCTGGAATTTAAAAGGGTCCTTACTGTTCATGATCAATAAACCATTAAGTACATTCCCTCCAAATCTGGCAGATGAAGGTCCTGGTAAAAATTCAATAGACTCGATATCCAACTCATTTAGTCCGGCAATGTTCCCAATAGAAAAATTCATGCCTGGTGCCTGATTATCCATACCATCCACAATTTGTACAAATCTGGTATTGACGGTGGAGTTAAATCCACGGGCATTTACAGTCATAAATTGCATACTTTGATTTACCACATCAACTCCCTTTAAGTTTCCAATGGCATTATAAAAATTTGGAGACGGAGTTTCTTTTATTCCAAGGGCATCCAGTGTTTCAACTGATATTTCTTTTCTCATGTTTTTCTCTTCCACTTCCACAACCGGGGCAATGAAAACAATTTCCTTTCCCACATATGATAAAGTCTTGAATTTAATGCGGATTCCGGAAGTTATTTTCTTAGTAATTATTATATCCTCTGACTGGAAACCTATCATAGAAAAGTGGATGACAAATGGGAGCTCCTGGCTGGCTTTGAGATAAAAGTAACCACGATCATCGGAAACAGTCCCAATTTGCTTATCTTTGATCATTACATTAACGCCGGTAACAGGCAGTTTTGTTTCAGCATCTATAATCCTGCCTGAGGCTTCCACCTTCTGCTGGGCAAGGATGTTAGATGAAATAAATAAAAGAAAGACTATTGGGAATAAAAACTTCCAGTTCATTATCAAATTGAAAATAAGCTGGTAAAATTATAATAAATATTATACGAATTATATAAATCAATATAAATTTTTAGGGACAACGCATTATATAATTAATTGCAATTGATTATTATTAACTTGGTTTTCATAAACCAAAAAAGAATAAATCTACCGAGATATAACAATCTGATTATAAATATGTAAAATTATAATACGTTTGCCTGGGTTTTACCCAGACTTTCAAGTCGGGGTTTGGAAAAAACAAAAAAGAATAAATTTACAAAAATGGAAAAACTTGATTATCAATATGAAAAATTATAATGCGTTTGCCCTGGAGGTCCAGGGTGCCGGATTTGTAATATGGCAGAATTATTATAATTTCGCAGCACTTATTATCATGTATATATTGGTAAGAACAAAATGTTCTGGTTGAGTTAAAAAAATGAGAATGAAAAAGATTGCATTATTATTGTTAGTTGGGAGTTTATTGATAGTTTTTTCATGCCAAAATAAAAGGGCCGTAGATGTTGGGATGAGAAACAGGATAGATACTATTAGTTATTGTATTGGCATAGTTTACGGGCAAAATCTGCATGGGGATGGGTTTGATACCATAAATCCCTGGGTAATTGCCAGGGCTTTTGATGATCTTCTTGAGGAAAAGGAGTTGCTGATTGATAAGGACAGGGCAAAGGAGATTTTGCTTGAGCAATATGCTAATGTTAAAGAAGCTCAATTGCTTTTAAAATTTGAGCATATTAAAATTGAAGGAGAGAAATTTTTGGAAGAAAACAGGAATAAAGAAGGGGTAATAGTCCTTCCAAGTGGTTTGCAGTATAAAATGATTAAAGAGGGAGAAGGGAAGAGCCCTGGTAAGGAAGATATTGTGCGGGTTTATTACAGCGGTTCGTTTATTAATGGGCGGGTATTTGAAGAACATACCACAGGTGATCCTATCATTTTTGGAGTAAACAGGGTTATTAAAGCCTGGTCTGAGGCTTTACAATTAATGAAACCGGGTTCAAAGTGGAGGCTGTTTGTTCCATATAACCTTGCCTATGGAGATGAGTACAGGCCCAATAGTGAGATTGTCCCTTTTTCAGCATTGATATTTGACCTTGAACTGGTGAATGTTGAAAAATAGAAATGAATATTGGTTTTTTAAATAATTTAAATTTTAGAATATGGCTTTTGAAGTAAGTGGTAAACTGATTGAGATATTTGAAACCGTTCAGGCTAGTGCCAGCTTTAAGAAACGGGAGTTTGTTGTGGAGAAGGTAGAACAGGTTGGGGGGAATGAATTTACAGATTTTATTAAGTTTCAGCTGACCCAGGATCGCTGTAACCTGATCGACTCTTTTAGTATTAATGACCAGGTGAAAGTGAGTTTTAATATTCGGGGTAACCGTTGGGAAAAAGATGGGAAAGTGAGTTTTTTTACAAATCTGGCAGCCTGGAGAATTGAAAAAGAAGCTGGTGGGGCAGAACAGGATATGGGCGCCTCTTTTCCTGATGCAAACGAGATGCCCCCGGCCCAGGATGATGCCCCGGATGATGATCTTCCGTTTTAGTTTGACCGAAAAATATTCTTCTTAAAATAAGGGTCGTTGGAAATATTTTTTTTCAGCTCTTCTTTACATTTGAACTTTAAACTTTTGAGGTAGTTTGCACTGTTTATGTTAAGAAGAACTGCCATGTCCTTATATGAAATGCCTTTAAAATGCATCCGCAGTACTTTTTGGCAAGTAGGTTTTAAATTGTTAAGGTGCTTTTCAAAAAGATCGAACAACTCCATTTCATCAGGATCTTTAATAGTCGCATGCTCATTGTAGAAATGTTCAATTATACCCGTTTTGTTTTTTATTTCTTTTCTTCTTCTTTCGAGGTCTTTCAACCACATGTTTTTACAAATACTAAATAATAATGCATTTAGGTCCTTTTTGATATTTAGCTTATTCTCTGAGGCTTTTTTGCATATATGAACGATCCCCTTTTGAACAATTTCCTGTGCATCATGGTTGTTACCGCTATTGGAGTTTATATAGGCTTTGATACCAGGGTAATTCTCATTATAAATTGATTCTATGAATTCAGTGTCATTTGATTTTATTGCACGGATTATTTCTTTCTGGCTAAAACGCTTCAAAATGGATCTGGTTTAGGTTTAAAGTCATACAGAAGTTGTTGGATTCTTCTGTTTTTGCTACAACCTGCTTATACGGCCATAATTTGAAATTGGTTGTTTATTACTTAAAGTAAAATTACCAGAATTTTGTAAATATTTGATTATCAGTAAGATTATTTCAGTTATTTTTTAAAGTGAAAAAGTTCAAAGTAATCAGATTAATCCAGCATCAATCATCCGTATAATCTGATCAATGTAAAGATCTTCCTTGGTACTGCCAAATTCTGCTTTTAGATTGGAGCTGAATATTCTGGCAACTGTTTGCCAGAAGCCAGCAAAAAAATCCCCCTTAAGTTCTTTCAGCCATTCGTAGGAGGTGGATCCGGTTTCACGATCTATCAATCGGACCAGGATACGCCCCTGGGAGAAGGTCATGTGACGCACATCATCTTCAAACTGCTCCATCATTTCATTCTGAACCTTCCTGATGTATTTCCTTTTTTCCTTATCATTATTAATAGTTTGTAGATTTTCATCTATTTCTTCCAGCTTGATTTTAATGTATTTAACATATGGATAAACCTTTTTTACATTCCTTACAAGTCTGCTATACTTCCTTGCCTTCCTCTTATTCTCAAATTTTGGTGTCCCAAATACCTCAACTTCTTTAATTTGCTGCTCAGGAAGGGTGTCCCCGTTTATGGTTACCGGAGATAATATATTCAATTCTTTGATGGTATCCCTGGGTGTGACTTGTGCCTCAAGGAAATAGCCGGCCATCAAGAATGTGATAAATATTAACAGGGACTTTTGCATTTTCAAACAAAATATGTAAGCTTAAACGTTAAATACAACGCAATTTATATACCATTTATTAAGTAAAATTAGTGAAATCCTATTATAATTCATCCTTTTCTTAAATTTGTAAGAAATATATCTACTTAATTTGCGAATTACTAGTCAACAATTAACTTCAGGTAAAGGTTTCCATTTACATCATACATTAGCTTACGATGAGGTGGTGCAATTTGTTTTTTCAGGTATGAAAAAATGGAATATGGCAAGCCTGACTTTTTATATGCTTAATTTTATCTTTCTCCTGTCCTTAATTTATCAGGCATATCTGCTTCTTAATTCAAACCACATAACCTGGGCATTTTTTGGGCTTAGTTTGTTGTTTGGCTTTCTTGTACTTCCGGTTTTATTAATACCTGTTCATGAGCTGATACATATACTTGCATACAAGGTTTTGGGTGCAAAGAAAATTAAGTTTGGTGCAGATCTTTCCCAATTCATTTTTTATGTAACAGCAGATAGGTTTGTAACTGGCTTTCGTGAATTGATCTTCATTGCACTTTTGCCGTTTTTTATGTTGAGTGGGTTGCTGCTTTCCTTATTTTTTGTATTTGATGCTTGGATCTCATTTAGCTTTTTATGTGCGCTTTTTGCCCATGGAACAATGTGTATTGGGGATTTTGCAATGCTGAGTTTCTTTTTGGAAAATGAGCCTTCTGATTTATTGACTTTCGATAATGTGGATGAAAAGAAAGCCTATTTTTATAAAAGAAGAAAGTAAGTTCTGTGAAATTATATTTTCAATTAAGGCATCAAATTTTACCTTTGCGGGCTAAATCTTTATAATTTGAAGAAAAAATAATATTTATGAGTTCATTTAAGCAGGTAGTCAAAAATTTCCCCAGGGTTTTCTGGGTATCAAATTTCATGGAACTGTTTGAACGCTGGGCCTGGTATGGTTTTTATAATGCTTTTGCCCTATACCTTACTCTATCAAAAGGCTCTGGTGCACTTGGGTTTACGCAGTTGGAGAAAGGGGCAATAATGGGTACCGGTTCGGCTCTTTTATACTTTCTGCCTTTATTTACCGGGGCAATTGCTGACAGGGTAGGATATAAAAAAGTATTGGTCCTTTCGTTCCTGTCATACTTAGCAGGTTATTTTATGGTGGGTCATTTTGAATCTTATACTGCAATTTATTTTTCTTATATATTTTTAGCCTTTGCAGGTGCCTTATTTAAGCCGATTATTTCTGCAATGATCGCAAAAACCACCAATCAGGAGTCTTCTTCTATTGGATTTGGAATATTTTATATGATGATCAATATCGGAGGGTTTATTGGGCCTTTAATTTCCGGGTTTATTTACAAAACAAGTTGGGACCTGGTTTTTTATATTTCGATGATCACCATTGGCCTTAATTTTATCCTTGTTTTCTTTTTCTTTAAAGAGCCGGGAAGGGAAAAATCAGAAGAGACATTTTTTGAGACTATCTGGAAGGCTTTCAGAAATATCTTATTAACTTTTAAAGATTATAAATATGTTTTATTCCTGGTCATAATGACTGGTTTTTGGACAGCTTTTAACCAGTTATATTATTCTTTTCCGGTTTTTATCGATGATTGGGTTGATTTGGATAAATTATCCACAATGCTTGGCCTGTCGGCTGGAACAATAACGGCAGTTACCATAACCAGTACAGATGCATTATTTATTATTATCCTTCAACTTAGGATATCCTCTGTTGCAATGAAGTATAAGCCTCTACA
>Ga0164313_10005711_pt1 | contig 11006 bp, 11 predicted proteins | sample GuaBasSedimGuay4_FD_113735 | JGI IMG/M metagenome (GOLD analysis project Ga0164313, IMG submission 113735) | Subseafloor sediment microbial communities from Guaymas Basin, Gulf of California, Mexico - Guay4, Core 4569-4, 0-3 cm | ecosystem: Environmental > Aquatic > Marine > Hydrothermal vents...
CTGCGCTGTCTGCTCACCTATAAAGATAGGCTCCGCGGGCTGCTCGCAACCGAGACCACCTCGCTTGTGTCTCACGCTCCATCCGACACTGTTTAGGTCCAGAAGAAGGCCTCAGCGGCGGGTGAGTTCGACGGTGCCGGGCTCGCCGGCGGACGAGCGGTCCGTGTCCTGATAGTCGAGGCGCTCCCCCGTGACGCAGTAGTCCCAGCGCTTGCCGCTGCTGACCGAGACGATTTGGTTTGCCTCGGTTCGGTAGGCGTCGCTCTCCATGATGGTGGTGCGAATGCGCGCCGTACAGGTGCAGTCACCGGAGGCCTCGACGGGGCAGGCGACGGTGTCGACGAAGGGCGCGATGGCGGCCTCGAGCATCGCGCAGCTATAGAAGCCGGCGCAAAGCGCGGGATAGAAGAGCTCGTACTCGACCTCGGATTCAGCCGCGCGCACGGCGAATCCGTCGGCACCAAAGACGACCCGGCCCCGGGCGCGACCGGCACGTCGGGTGACCATCGCGCCTGGGCAGCGAGAGAGATTCGAATCGAGGTCGTCCTCGAAGCAGCCGCCGCTGGTCTCCCAGGTGCCGACGATGTCACCACCACAGGGGACGACGTCCGTGCAGGTGCCCAATGGGCCCAGGGTGAGCGTTGCCCACGGCGGGGCCCCGGAACCGCCGTCCGGATAGGTGACCGAGCTGTCCCCCGCCGTGCCCGTGTCCGACGCGACTCCGGTATCCGCAGCCACACCGGTATCGAAGGCCATGCCGGTGTCGGTACCCGGGCCCGTGTCCGCGGCGGATCCGGTATCGGCCCCGAGGCCCGTATCCGGCTCCGCGCCGCTGTCCATCGCACCACCGTCGTCGCCACATCCCCCCAGGGCCAGGATGAGCGTGAGTGACGCACCGAAGATCGTCCGAATCACCGAACGAGGATAGACCCATCCACGATTCGGCGCGACCGCCAGGGGCGTTCTGCGACCCAGTGGGCCGTCAAAGCCAGCACGGAGGGAATCTCACCGCTGACTGAATGTTCCCCTCCCGGCGCCGTCTGAAACCGCGCCTTGACCACCTGAGTCCCAGCGGGTAAATCCCCGCACCTACGTGGCTTTTCCGGGGTTTGCCCCCAATTGCCGCCCCCTTTGTCGCTCCTCCCCGAGGACCCTCGATGCTTCATCGCCACGCCGTCACCCTCATCGCAGCGCTCCTCCTTTCGAGCATCTCGCCCCAGGTCTTCGCCCAGGTCCGGGTGGCCGTGGTCGACATGCAGCGTGCGCTCAACGAGACCGAAGACGGGCGCCGGGCCAAGGCCCAGCTGAAGCGCCTCTTCAAGCGCCGCCAGCAGGCCCTCGACAAGGCCCAGAACGAGCTGAAGAAGATGAAGGAGGACATCGAGAAGCAGCGCGATGTCCTGAGCCAGAAGGCGCTCCAGAGCCGCCTCGAGCAGTACCAGAAGGTCTTCGTCGAGCTTCAGACCACCTACGTCGAGTACCAGCGCGAGCTCGCCCAGAAAGAGGCCAAGCTCACCAAGGGCATCCTCGAGCGCATGGCGGGCATCCTCCAGCGTATGGGGCAGCGCGACGGGTACACGCTCATCGTCGAACGAAACGAGGGCGGCGTCATGTGGGTCCCCTCGAACCTCGACGTCACCGACGAGCTCATCCAGCGCTACAACAAGGGCGAAGGCAGATCGGGCGGCGGACGAAGATAGTGCGGGATCCACGAGTATCGAAGGTTCCTCGCTCGTCCCGCGGCCCCCTCGCGGCGTCAGGAATCCTCGAAGATACGTTGCATCTCCATCGGCTTCCTTCCTTGCGAGGAAACCGCGGTCCGTCGCGATCCTCCCTCCCATACTCCTGCATCCCACACTAGCTGCGCGATGGACTTCGACATCCAGCGGATCCTCTCGATCCTCCCCCACCGTCACCCGTTCGTGATGATCGACCGGGTGACCGACCTCGAGCCGCGGAAGAGCGCCACGGCGATCAAGTGCGTCACCTATAACGAACCGTTTTTCTCGGGGCACTTCCCCGGCCACCCGGTCTTTCCGGGAGTGATGATCCTCGAAGCGATGGCCCAGCTCTCGGGGGTCCTGGCGTACGCCTCGGAGCCCTTCGATGCCTCCAAGAAGGTCCTCTACTTCCTGGGCATCGACAAAGCCAAGTTCAGGAAGCCCGTAATCCCCGGCGACCGCATGGAGATCACCGTGACCGTGCTCCAGCACCGCGCCAACATCTGGAAGACCGAGGCCACGGCCATGGTCGGCGACGTCGTCGTGGCGACGGCGGAGCTCCTGGCGGCGATCACCGACCGGGAAGACTAGGCGCCAAAAAGGCGCAGCGGCGACGGGTAGCAAGAAGGCTGTAGGGCGACGTCAGTCGACCGAAGCTGGATTGCTACCCAGCCAGTCGACCGCAGCTGGAGTGGCGACTGTTCGGGCCCGGGGCGACTCCCTCCCCAGCCCCGTGGACGGATCAGCCGGGTTCAGCTAGAAACGCTGTGCCGGAAGGGCCATGAGACGCCTCCTTTTCATCACCCTGTGTTCCACCCTGCTCTGCCCCGTGCTCGCGGTCGCGGCCCAGGACGCTACCGGTGAGGCGAGCGAATCCGGTGAAGGCACCGAGGCCTCCCCCCTCGAAGCAGAAGCAGAGCCCGAACCCGAGGCCGCTATCTACGACCTCGCGGCCCTCACCTACGCCGCCCGCGAGAACTACCCGCGGCTCCGAGCGGCTCGCCACAAGGTCGTCGCGGCCGAGGCCCAGCTCGACGAGGCGCTGGTTTCGCCCTTCTTCCAGTTTTACGGAACTGCGGCGATCACCGTCGCCCCGGAGGCTCGGGGGACACCGATCTTCAGCCCCGACTCCCAGCTCCCCCTGAGCAACCCCTGGCGTCCGGTGGTCGTCGTCGGCGCGAGCGGCGTGCTCCCGATCTACACCTTCGGCAAGATCGATGCGCTCCACGACGCGGCGCGGGCCGGAGTCCGGGCGGCCAGCCGGGAACGTCAGGTCGCCCTCGACCGGGTCGAGTTCGATGTCCGCCGCGCGTATTACGGCCTGCAGCTCTCCCTCGACCTACAGCAGATGCTCGACGAGGGCGCCGCCAAGATGCGCGAGGCCGAAGAGCAGCTCATCGAGATGCTCGAGTCCGGCGATGACGGGGTGAGCGACCAGGACCGGTATCGCCTATCGACCGCCCGGGCCACGATGATCGCTCGGCACTCCCAGGCGCATCGCCTCGAGCAGACGACCCGCCATGCGCTGACCACCCTGACCGGCGTCGAGGAGTTCGAAGTCCCCGAGTGCCCGCTCTCGCCCCTCGAGTTCGAAGCACGGCCTCTGCGCTTTTACCAGGCGGCGGCCGAGGGTTCCCGGCCCGAGCTCGAGATGCTGCAAGCCGGCATCGATGCCCGCGAGGCGAACGTCGACGCGACCCGCGCCCGGTACTACCCGGACCTCGCGATCACCGCCGCCGCGAGCTACAGCTACGGCCCCGGCATCAGCGACCAGAGCAACCCGTTCATCATCGACCAGGCGAACTTCGCGTCCCTCGGCGCGGGCCTCGTGGCCCGGTGGTCCTTCGACGTATGGGGAAACTACCACCGGGTTCGCCGGGCCGAGGCCGAGCTCGCCGAGCTGAACGCCCTCACCGAAGAAGCGCAGCGCGGTGTGGGCCTCGAGGTGGCAAACGCCTGGGAAGGCCTGGCCGATGCGCGTCGGCGAGAGCAGGCCTGGGCCGAAGGACACCGCCAGGCGCGACGGTGGTTCATCTCCGCCGGCAGCGCCTATTCGGTCGGGACCGCCGAGCCCCGTGATCTCATCGACGCGGCTGGCGCCTACTTCCAGGCGCGGACCGAACACGTGTCGTCGATCAACGACGTCAACGCCGCGATAGCGGATTTGCAACGGTCGACGGGCACGCAGCTCCTCCCCGCCGGAGGGTGGGAGGTCCGGTGTGAGTACTGAAGATCCCCTGCTTGTTTGCACAAGTCAGCCAATCCGCGAATAACTGTCCCGATCCCGCGTCGAACGCCCCTGTGACCTGCCTACCAGAGAGTCGAATGCCTTCCTTCCGCTCCATTTCAGCAATCTTGACGGTCCTCCTCGCGGTATTTGCCTTTCCCGTCCTCGGCGCAGCCCAGAGCGGTCCCGCCGGGCGCTATCTCGAAGGCCAGCACGAGCAGGTCAAGCGCATCCTCAGCCGCAGCGGTGACGGCAACAGCGCCGAGGTCGCCACCATCGTCAGCGGCCTGCTCGATTTCGAGAAGGTATCGGAGGCGGCCCTCGGTGATCACTGGGATGAGCGGTCCGCGGAAGAGCGCACGGAGTTCGTCGGTCTTCTCCGAACCCTCGTCGAGCGCAACTACCAGAGCCAGCTCGAGACCACTCAGACCTACGAGATTCGCTACGGTACGGAGCGAACCCAAGGCGCGGTGGTCATCGTCGAGACGACGGCCCGATCGACGGAAAACCGGCGCGCCCCCGAGGTGAGCATCGAATATCACATGAAGCGCGTGGGCAATCGGTGGATGGTCGAAGACGTCGTGACCGACGGGGTGAGCATGGTTCGGAACTACCGAAACCAGTTCAATCGCATCATCCGCCGCGACGGCTGGAGCGGCCTCGTCGAGCGCATGCGCAGCCGCGTAAACCCGTAGAACCAGCGGCCCCCCCGGCCGCGGTCGCAAACGCGATCAAGCGAGGGCGCGCAGCTGATCGGCGTCGCAGACCACCACCCGACGGTGGTCGATTTCGATGATGCCCCGACGCTTGAGGTCTCCGAGGACGAGGGTAACCGTCTCACGAGTCGAGCCCACGTAGCAGGCGATCTCGAGGTGGGTGTACTTCACCGCGACGAGGTGCCCCCGCGCTTCGGGTACCCCGTGCTGCTCCACCGCGTCGACGAGGAAATTGGCGACCCGAGACTCGACGGGACGACTCAGCAGCGCCTCCATGCGGTGTTGGCAGGCCTGCTCTCGAACCAGGGCGGCTCGGAGCAACGCGGCGCCCAGGGCGGGGAACTCGTTCATCGCGGCCTGGAGGACCTGGAGGGGCAACGCGATGAGGCTCACACGTTCTGCGGCCCGGGCCTGAAGGCGGAAGGCACCGTCGACCAGGAGTTCGTCGCCGATGAGGGCCCCGGGCCCATGGTAGGCGATCGTGAGCTCCCGCTCGTCTCGACAGACGCGCAGGAGACGCACCCTTCCGCTGGCCACGACGTAGAGCTGCGAGCCCGAGTCCCCCTGGAGATAGATGCTCGACCGCGTCTCGAACGCCTTCTGACGGCACTGCCGGGCGATCTCTTCGAGGGCGCTCGGGGGCACCGTGTTGAAGAGCTCACATTTGCGCAGGGCCATGAGCCGTGGATCGACGGCGGGCCGGTTGTCTCGATGTCCGTTTCGTTCGTGACTTGTGAATTCCATCATTTCAGTGATGCCACCAAACTACACAAATGATGTATTCCAGTCAACAATAAATAATCCGCTCCGGCTGTTTTCCTGACTCAGTGAAACCTCGATTGACCACGCACGAGGCAGAGGCTACCTTGCGCGCTCTCGATGCGACTATTTAGCGGCAAGATCGGTGCAATCGCGGACGATGTGGTTCGGGGACTGACCTCGGATGGCGACATCGACGTGGTGAGCGAAGAGGAGGTTCGCCTCGATATCGAGGCGGTTCTCAAAGAGTACCTACGGATGGATCGTGAGATCGCCGAGGAGGCCAAAAACCGTATGGAAGTGCGGGGCCTCGGGTACAGCAACCTCGGTCGAGTCAAGTCGCAGGTCAGCAAAGAGCGGGGCGCCCCGCCGTCTGACGAGATCCTGCCGTATCTGCTTGGGCAGATCCTCAACATGCTCTTCCACAGCAACAACGTGGAGGAGATTTACACCGAGGATCTCGCGCTCCGGACGAAGATCACCCCGATCCTGAAGAAGCACATAGACGTCGAGGAAAAGCTGGACAAGGAAGTCCGTTCCAAGATTCGGAATATGCAAGATGGGACCGCGGCCTTCGAAGTCGAATACGACAAGGTCATGTCCCAGATGAAGCGTAAGCGCGGCCTGGAAAAGTGATCTGATGCGCCTGTTGGTGACCGGCGGCGCGGGGTTCATCGGCTCATCCATCGCCCGCGCACTCCTCGCTCGCGGAGATTCGGTCGTCGTCCTCGACGACTTTTCGACTGGCCACGAGTCGAACCTAGAAGGCCTCGATGGGGATCTCACCGTCGAGCGCGGCGACGTTCGCGACGACGCACTCCTCGCGAAATTGTGCCGGGGTCGCGATGCGATCTTCCACGAAGCCGCCATGGTCTCGGTCCCGGCGTCGGTCGAGGCACCCCGGGACTGCGACGAGATCAACGTACGCGGGACCGTCGGGTTGCTCGAAGCCGCACGCCAGGCCGGCGTCGGCCGCTTCGTCTTTGCCGCATCGGCTGCCGCCTACGGCGACGACCCCGAGCTGCCCAAGCGCGAAACGATGAGGCCCTCCCCCCTGTCTCCCTATGCGGTGAGCAAGATCGCAGGCGAGCACTATCTGAAAGTCTACGCCGAACTCTACGGGATGAAGACCCTCTCGCTGCGCTACTTCAACGTCTTCGGGCCGCGGCAGGATCCGGCGAGTGCCTACGCCGCTGCCATCCCGAAGTTCGTATCGGTGTTGCTGGCCGGCGAGGCGCCGCGCATCTTCGGTGACGGCGAACAGACCCGCGACTTCTGCTACATCGGCAACGTGGTGCACGCCAACCTCCTGGCCCTCGAATGCGAGGAAGCCCGGGGCCAGGTGGTGAACATCGCAGACGGCGAGAGCATCACCATCAACGACCTCGTCGCGAAGCTCGCCGAGATCTGCGGCGTCAGCGGGACGCCCGAACACGTCGCCGCCCGGGCCGGCGACGTCAAGCACTCCCGCGCCGACATCGCCGTGGCCCAAGAGCTCCTGGGCTACGAGCCCCAGACCAGCGTCGCCGACGGCCTCGTAGAAACCGTCCGATACTTTCGTGACCTCGCCGCGGACGCCGCGAGCTGATGCCGCTCCGAAGCATGACCGGCTTCGGCCGCGGCGAAGGGTCCATCGATGGGTCCCGCCTCACCGTCGAACTCCGAGCGGTGAACCACCGCTACCTGGATGTCCGGGTGCGGCTTCCCTACGAGCTATCGGATCAGATCTCCGCGGCGGAGGCTGTGGCCAAAGGCTGCCTGAGTCGCGGTCGGGTAGAAATCACCGGACGCCTGAGCGCGGGCGGCAACGCCGGCCCCCTCCTCGACGTCGAGCGCGCCCGGGCGGCCTTCACCCAGCTTCAACAGCTCCGGGATGACCTCGCACCGGACGAAGCCGTCCCCCTCAGCCTGCTCTCCAGCGTCCCGGACCTCTTCGGGGCGGCAACCGCCTTCGATGGCGATGCGGCCGCCAGGGCCGTCAAGGAGGCCGTCGAAGCCGCCTGCGCCGACCTCGACGCGATGCGTGTCCGAGAAGGAGCGGCCCTCGCCCGGGACTTCGACACGCGCCTGACCGACCTCAAGGGCCGGGTGAATCTGATCGACCAACGCGCCGATTCGCTCGTCGCCGAACGCCACGAGCGCCTGCGTGAGAGGGTCCAGAAGCTCCTCGGCCCGGGGGGAGCGCCCCTCGACCCGACCCGCCTCGAGCAAGAGGTGGCGCTTCTCGCCGACCGCAGCGACGTGATGGAGGAGCTCACCCGCCTACGCAGTCATTTCGACCAGTTCGAGCAGCTCACCGGGGCGGAAGAGCCGCAGATCGGACGTAAGCTCGACTTCTTGGTTCAGGAGATGAACCGCGAGGTGAACACTATCGGCAGCAAGAGCGCCGACGCCGATCTGACCCACACGGTGGTTTCGATGAAAGCCGAGATCGAGCGGATTCGGGAACAGGTCCAGAACGTCCTCTGAAGGGACGGGAGATCGACCTCCACCGTGGGAAATTGAATTAGTTGATCGCACGTCCCCCGCTCGAACGACTATTCTAGCCGGGCGATGCACGACGACCTCCTCCTGTTGATCATCAGCTCCCCGTCGGGAGCGGGCAAGACGACCCTCACCAAGCGGCTCCTCGAGGAACGCGACCTGATGTTCTCGGTCAGCCACACGACCCGGCCCCCCCGGACCGGTGAGGTCGACGGCCAAGATTACCACTTCGTCGATCGTGAGACCTTCGATCGCGAAGTCGAGGCCGGTCACTTCGCCGAGTGGGCCGAGGTGCACGGCAACTTCTACGGGACGAGCCTCTCGGAGCTCGACCGCGCCCGGGAGGCGGGCATGCTGGGCATCGTCTTCGACGTCGACTATCAGGGCGCCCGTCAGATCAAGGCTCACCTGCCCCACGCCATCGGCGTATTCATCCTCCCCCCTTCCCTCGCCGACCTCGAAAAGCGCCTCGAAAACCGCGGCCTCGACACCCCCGAGGTCATCGCCCGGCGCTTCAACAAGGCGCGCCTCGAAATCGAGCACTACCTCTTCTTCGACTACCTCATCGTCAACGACGTGGTCGAAGAGGCCGCCGCGCGACTGCGCGGGATCGTCCACGCCGAGAGTTCTCGCCGCGAGCGCCTCGCGCCGACCGCCGAAAATCTGCTGCGTACGGGCCACACGTGAAAGCCGGCGGCCTCGGCGCCGGTCTCCTGCTCTCGGTCATCGCCCTCTGTGCCGGACGCGCCTCAGCCCAGGACGGCGCCGTCCTCGACCTCACCGAAGAGCGCCCCGCCCTCGTCACATCGGGGCTGGCCCTGGGCCTCGACGGTGACGACGACGACGAAGATGGCGCCCTCGACCTCGATCAGGAGTCCACGCCCCCCGCGGACGACCTGTTCGCCATCACCATCCGGGGCCGCGGGCCGGTGTTGCTCCGGGTCGGCATCGGCCTCCGGGTTCTCCAGGCCGGAGGCACACCAAGCCGTGAACTGCGGCTATCGCCCCGGGACCTGCCCGCCCGCGTCCTGCTCCAGGGCACCGTAGCCTCGCAGCAGCGTGGCGACCGCCGCTTGGTGGCCGAGTACGAGGGGCGCGAGTTCGAGGTCCCGGTCACCGTCGTGGCGACCACCTTCCTCGACGCGCTCAACAGCCCCTACGACCCGACTCGACAAGCCGCCCGGGTATCGCACTCGATCACCAACGACGCGACCCTCCGGCGCGACGACGCCTACCACGGGACGAGTCGCGACCCCGACGACCTGCGCATCGAGGTCCGCGACCCCACCGCCGTCGGCCTGACCCTGACAGCCCTGCTCCAGAGCGGCCCCCCGGGGCAACCCCAGCAAACGCGCCGTCGCGTCACCCTCCGGCGCGAGCAACGAGGGCAGCCGTTCCGGTCACCGTTCATCCGCCTGGTGGGGGACGTAATCGACGAGGAGGCACCAGGGGTCGAGGGCCGGGTCCTCCGGGTGGGGCTTCGCGACCAGCTGCGCATCGTCTACCCGACCCCGTCGGGCCCGGTGGGCACGAGCCTCCGGGTGGGGCGCCCCGGCATCGAGGATGGACCGAGCGCAGCGCGCCGGGGCCGGCTGCGCATCCGCGTCCTCCGCCACCGGGACGGCGGCGTGCCAGCGGTCGGCGGCGACGACCGCGGAGCCCTGCGCATCGCCCGGGATCAGGTCAGCATCGCCAACGAAATCTGGGTGCAGTGCGCCGTTGGCTTCGGTGCACCGGGGTCGGCCGACATCGAAGTCGTCGACCCTCCCCCGGCGTCGCTGCTCGCTATCGGTGACGGCGACGGCCTCCCGGCCTGGGGCGGCGGAGTAGTTCGCTTCCGGGTCAACGGTCGCCCCGTCGAGGTATCGACGAGCGTCAGCGCCCCCCCCATCCAGACGGCCCTCGCCATCGGTGAAGCGCTGCGCCGCATTGGTTTCGTCCCGGAGGTCACCGAGAACCCACGCACGGAGTTCGGTGCGGGGCGCAGCGCGGACGTCGTGGTGCGCACCGCGACGGGAGAGTTGGCAACGCTGACGCCGAACCGAGGCGCACCGCTCTCGACCGACCGCCGCCAAGGCGCCGCTATCGGGGCCGTCGACCTCCGCGACGGACTGCGCGAGTTCGACAACATGACCGCCGCCGCCGGCACTCTCGAAGAGCGCGCCCTCATCAAGACCCTCGGAGACGACGACCCGGGCACCATCGACCTCTTCATCGTCAATCGCTTCACGAACGGAACCCGCCAGGGAGAGGCCTTCATCGAGGCCGACGGGAGCGCGATCATCAATACCCTCATCCTCGACCGCAACGGCATCCGCCAGCAGCGCGAGGCGTGGACCCAGTCTCACGAGATCGGCCACATCCTGATGGACATGCCCTTTCACCCCGACAACGTGGGCCCGGACCGGCCGTGGCTCTTGATGGACGCCGACTCGAGCCAGGGGTTGGTGACCGGGCCGAAGCGGCTGACCCGCGACGAGTGTCATCGGGCGCGCAATCGCAGCGGGGTGAATGCGGTGCCGACGATCCTGGGGCGCCACGAGGATGAGGCGGCGAGGCGTCCGGCGAGGCCGGCGAGACGGGCGCGGTAGGGCGGTTAGAGCGGTTAGAATTTGAGGTGGGCGACTAAGGGATACGTGTGGCCGGCCTCCCGGGAGGGTCCTGGGCCGGGGTACGGCGGCCTTGCAGATGCGAGCGCTGGCCGTGATCTGACACGTCTTGGCGGGCGCTCGCGCAAGGCCGCCTCTCCACGCGCGCCAAACGGAGGATGGGTGGGGGGCCGTTTGGCACGCGTGGGGCCCCCGGCCCAGGACCCTCCCGGAAGGCCTCGATGTAGTGAACTCTACATTCACATTGGTGCGTTGGTGGGCGTCCAGGAGATGAAGAGTTGGGGCTCGGGCGCAACGCCGAGGTAGGGCTCGCTGAGGGACACGGTCACGGTCGCGGTCGCGGCACCCGGAGGGCTCGGCGCCCTCCGGGTCAGCACTCCCGGCGCCGCTGCGGTCGGCCTGTCGGCTCTGCACGCCTGCGCACTCCCGGCGCCGCTACGGTCGGCCTGTCGGCTCTGCACGCCTCCGGCGCGCTGCCGCCTCGGTCCGC
>Ga0164313_10005712_pt1 | contig 11006 bp, 16 predicted proteins | sample GuaBasSedimGuay4_FD_113735 | JGI IMG/M metagenome (GOLD analysis project Ga0164313, IMG submission 113735) | Subseafloor sediment microbial communities from Guaymas Basin, Gulf of California, Mexico - Guay4, Core 4569-4, 0-3 cm | ecosystem: Environmental > Aquatic > Marine > Hydrothermal vents...
CCCTGAGATAGTAGGCTCGTCTCTCCAGTTAGCAAAATCTCTATCGTCCAGCTCGAAGCTCTCTCCGTTAAGAAGACGCTTCGTGACAAAGTCCTGGGTGGACCCACTGTTATTAATTACGATAGTTCTACGTCTAACTAGAGTCATGATATATTACCGCTCCAATCCTCACAGCCCTCGTCTGCAGGCCTAGAAGTAATTTCCCAGTAGCTACCAAACCACACATCTCTGCCAGATCCTCCCGCATCCTGTGCATACACCGATACTTTATCCCCTGGTTGTAGAAGTAGAGTAGTTAAAGGCATGTCCGTCTTGTAAGAGGTTCTACACGCACGTACTTCGTAGGTGAATTCTACCGCTGAAGAATTACCATCACCTTCACGGGCTACGTGGAATTCCATGTCCAAGTCCACATTTGTGTTTCGATTAGAGAAGGCAACTCCTGCAAGTCTGCAAGGAAACGCCGCAACCCAGGGGGTAGTGTTTCCTCCCAGATTAGAATCACTTACTGCTAACCAAGTGTTAGCGGTGTTACCACCGTTAGTGAAGTCAACCTGGAACAAACTACCTGTCAGTGCGCCTACTTCGGCCCCGCCTGAGATGGTGACAGTGTCATTGCCCGCATCTGCGGTAACACTGATTCCTCCAAGGGTTTCAAACTGAACACTGCCTGTGACAGTAACGCCACTTGCAGTAATAGAGTCTACGTCATTGTCGTCGAAGGTATCGATGGTAATGGTATTAGACCCGGAGGTAACTACCGCACCGTGACCTGCTATAATAGAGTCGTTCTCGTTCTTCTGGTACCGTAGGTGTCCGTCAATTGTGATTTCATTGGACCCGGACGTTACGGTTACTCCAACACCGCCGATAATGGCATCAGAGATTGTATCTGTATCTATGGAGGAGATGGTAATTGTCTCTGCGCCGGAAACAACAGTTACATTGTCCCCTCCAATAATAGCATCATTCTCGGATTTTTGATACCTGAGATGGCCGTCGATAACAGTTTCATTACTTCCTGAGGTAACTACTATCCCCGCACCGCCAACGATAGCATCTACGTCGCTACCCCCGGTATCCCCAGCAGGGCCTGCAGCCCCGGTCTGACCAGACGCACGCGCGTCCCGTACAGTTAGGGATGCTCCGTCCGGTTTAACGGTTTGAGGAGAGTCTCCTGCGGTGTCATCTGCAACAACTCTGATCTTGTCTCCAACCACGTAGTCGCGAATGAAGGTTTGGGTGGTCACGCCACCGAACACAGAGCCACGGACGTACTGCATTGCACGTGTTCCTGGTATTTCAGTGAAGCCCCCGCCGGTATCTGCTTCCGCCCAGGTGTCCGCACTGCCTCGTGCTGATCCGCCCGTTCCGCCCGAAAGAGCGTGTATGGAAACTACATAGGTTATTTCGTAAGTACCGTCTTCGTTGAAGGTTACCTCACTACCACCCCCTGTGAAACTAAACTCCGGATCTACCAGCTGATCAGTATCAAAGGTGATTACGGTATCAGTGCCTATTGACTGCCCGCCGGTACCCTCGTAGATGTAAAGAAGCTTACGCTCGTTGATGATTATCTCAGGCTCATTTAAGGAGACCTGGGCATCGGAGATTGTTAAACCTGCAAAACCCGGCCGTACTTCGAAGTTAGTAGTGGATCCGGAATTACCTCGGGATGCAACTCTAAACTTGTCTCCAGCTGAAGCAGACACAGCTACTCTTACAGCAGAGTTCCCACTTCCTTGTGATGCCTGTCGTCCGTAGTTCAGGGACAAGGAACCAGGGACGGTAACAAAGCCCCCTCCCGTATCAACCTGGAGAGCATTCTCTGCATCACTTCTGGTATTGACGGTCATAGTGGTGGTTACGTAGTAAGTGATGTCATAAACACCGTCGCTGTCTGCTGTGACCTCCGAATCCCCAGGAGTGTGACTGAACCCAGAAGCTACCACTTGGACGTCTAATGGGATTGGTGTGAACGTTGCTGCCAATGAAGTAGTACTAGTAGTATATCCATGGAAGAATCCACGTCCAAAGGTGACCGGAGGATCTACGCCTTCCGATCCCGGTGCAGCGCCGGAGATAGTAATGGTTTGACCCTGAACCGCGAGGTATACCGCGCCCGCACCTTCCATGGTCACAGAGCCTGTAACCGTAACACCGCTTGCGGTGATGGAGTTAACTACATTCCCTCCCCCACCAAGTCCGTCGATGCCAGACTGCAAAGAACCAGACGACGCTACGAACTCTGTATAGAACCCTGATATATTTATAGTACTTGTACCGGTGCTGACTACGTTACCGTCAGATCCGACGAAGATGCCCTGGCCTGGGAGATACTCATCGAACGTCTGCGTGATAGCAGTGTCGTCTTGTCCCGTGGTACCCGTGATGACAACCTTATCGAAGAAATTGTTGAGCTCAGATTCACTAACGAATCCCTCATCAACTACTTGATCGTCATGTATGCGGGTACGGACCATCATTACTTCTTACCCTTAGTCTTCGTGGCCTTCTTCTTCTTTGCAGCGTTCTTAGCACGTGCCTCGCGGGCACGTTCCTGAATCTCACCAGTGCGGTTGTGGTTCTTAAGACCATTCATCGACTTTTCAACCTTCTTCTTACGGGGAGCATTCTTCTTAGCGTTTTCTTTCTTAGCCTCCGCACGTGCTTCAAGCTTGGCTTCCTTCTCGCGATTCTTCTCTTCCTGTTCCGCGTGGGCCTGTTCTTCTTTGTTAACGTCCAGCATAATCTCATAGACGCGCTTAATGTGCCTCTCTGTAGCCTCTACTTCGCCCTGCTTCTTCGCGGCCTGGTCCATCAGCACGTCGCGCTGGGACTCCAGCTCGCCCAGCAGGCGACGAAGATCCCCGTTACGTAGTCCTGCTCTCTCCGGCCCTCTTTCCATGGTTATGCCCCCTTCTTCTTTCTTTTAGGAGTTTTCACACCCTGCATATCCTTGCGCTCCTGCTCTTTCCTAGCCAACGCTTCTTCTTCTCGGGTGACATCTTCTACTGACTCGCTGAGCTGCTTTAGGATATCCTCGACAACTTCTACCTGACCCTGCTGAAAAACTATTTTCTCCCGAAGCCGATCCAGAAAGCTGGTGAGCTTACAGATCATCTTCTTTGTTTCGGCAGTCCGGATATCTAATCTACTCTCCGTCATTTTCTCCCCTCGGGTAAGACACCCCCCGCAAGTGAGGGTGGCTTAAAAAGATGATAAGTATTATGCAGCTGGTGGGAACTGCCAGACTTGAATAACATCGTTACTTCTGACCTTGAAGCTAAATGCCATCTGATCAGGGGTACCAATGTGATATACATCACGATCGGCTCCAATGTTTTCTCCTGGTAGCATAAGTACACCATTAACAAATACAGAAATGTTCTCAACGAAATCGGACGCGCTGATCCACGCGAGGTTATCACCCTCTGAATCCCATCCTGCCTGACCTCCAATAAGATCAGAAAGATCGATTGTGGTATCTGCGGCTACTTGTCCGCCCGTTCGAATATGTCGCTGCTTTGCAATCTCTCCAGTTAGAGAACCGGATACGGTCGCGAGACCAGCATCAAGCTTCTCAAGTGCAACATTGATTGCATCGCCCTGAGAGATATAGATTGGCGGAGCACCGCCAAGCGTATCATAATCAGGAGAAGAGTCAAGGTCACCTGTGGAACCTGTAAAAGTATGCAGGTTGTTAAGAGATCCTCGCGCTCCAGAAAGAGTTACCATGTTAGCGTCATCAACCACTTGATCGTTCCAGTTGAGTTCGGAAACAGTACCCTTAATGTCTCGAACCGCAGTTCGCAGATAGTTAAGGTCCATTAGGAGAGTACCCGAAATACTTAGTGGATCCCCCAGTGGGCCCTCATTAATAACGTCTTCTGCTAGACCTAGGTCGAGTGTATCATCATATTCGATACCGGAAGTCGTGGAACGAATCTGGTTTTGCAAAACTAGAGTTCGTCTACCCATATTTTAAGACCTCCTATGTTTTGTGAGTTTTAGTCGTTTTCCTAACCTGAGGTTGTTACGCCCCAAACTTGTACGACGTCGTTTTTTCTTATCTTCGTTTCAAAAGCGATAGTACCGGACGCGGAAACAAAATACACATCGTTATCCGCAGTACCGTCCGTAGCGCTTAATTGCAATACTCCGTTATGGAAAACCTGTACCTTTTCTACAAACTCACTACTATCAGCAAATAAAACATCAACCCCGGCAGTAACCCATCCTGCACCGGGACTGTTGATGTCGATTGGTGTATCGGCCACTATAGTGCTGCCGGTACGATTTATTACTCTTCGTAGAGGTGACCCGCCGCCTGTCACCGCATCTACTGTTTCTACCAGGATACCTATTCCCGTTGTTCGAAGGAACTTATTAGCGAGGAGGTTACCAGTACCATTATCGATATGCTCATTGGTAGCAATTCTCTTTGGAAGTTCTAAGTTAACGAAGTCTTCGAATGCACCCATTATACTGTCTCCTCCAGGATGATAATTGCAGTTCCTGTGGTATTGGAGACGGCATTTGCGAGATCCAGATTATACCAGATATCACCCGATGTATTTAGTACTCCCGAAGGCGTAGTAATAGCAAATGAGTCGGCGGTGTTAGTAAGTGAGTTGAGGAATGAGAAGATGGTACCGCCGTTAGGACCAGCTCCTCCCTTAGAGAGATTCTCGCACACCAGTTTTGTGGTATCTGCCACGGTGTGGTTGATCTCTGTCTCACGTACAGGCCATGCGGCCACTACCATCTGACGCGATACGAAGCCACCGACATTCTCATCACCTGAGATGTTGGTGCTTGTAGTACCCGCGTTGTTCTCGATAGTCCCGGTAAGAGTCCAGGCTGCGATGCCAGTGGCATCCCCATCCACAATGTCGATGGTACGCGTCCAGACCTTAGCACCACCTACGAAAGCGCCTCCCTGCCAGGTACCACTTATTGGTATCCCTATAACAGGCGCGCCCGCGATGTTCTGGTTAGCAGTCGCAGTGATCAAGTAAGCTACTGCGGGGTTATCCGCGCGGAGTCTGGTTTGTGGCTGTGTGACTATCAGAGTAGGCGCGATGTCTGCTACCTCGATCTGCTTATTGAACGTAGCATCCGCATCATTAGCAGCTCTGTTAGCTATGATGCGATAGTTAGTAGCAGAGTCGTTGTAGTCTCCTGGGTTGGTACAGGTGATCGTCTTAACCGTAGCGAGTACTCCGGGGGAGGTAATGGTAAAGTCCCCGTGTGGGCTCGTGTACGCAGCCGTATCACCGTTGTTAACTGTGGTACTCTGGGATCCGACCTCAACACCCTTGAACGCCGACTGCGACGCTGGGAAGGTTGTCCCGTTGTCGACAAAGCTTGGATAGAGGTTGTTAAGGTTGACCAGATCAGTACCATCCACCGCACCACCGAGCTCGTCGGTAGTTCTGGTAGAGCCAAATCCTCCAGAGGAGTTTCGTGCCTCTGCGTGAGCTGGAAGCGCCTGAGTACTTGTTCCACGATTGGCTATAGTCATAGTCACCGTGAAGCTCGTACCCTCCGTGAAGGTTAGTGTCTGACTGATACCAGCGTCGACGTTAAGAAGTCTAATCGCGTTAGCTGGCTTGTCAGTGGTTCCTGATATCTGGTAAGTATCTCCCGCCTTCAACTGTGTCTGACTTCCCGGATAACCTCCCGTGAAGAACAGGGTCAATAGCTCTGGCGGAGTATCTACTTCTACTACTACGTTGTCGCACGCCCCGATACCACAAGAAGGATCGTTGTTGTCGGGGGTGGTTACCTCCGCCTTGATAGCGTAGGGAGCATCACTGAGCATCGTATAACTAACGGTACCAGTGTAGTGGCTCCCATCGCCTGATCGGGGCAGGGTATAACTCTGAACATTGAACTCAGTAGTACCTGACATTGTAGCAACTTCGACCAGTGGATAACTGGCCTTTAAGTCAAGCTCGAGATCTTGCGTGTCCGAAGTACCGGACTGGATAACAGTGTTTCCTGAATCCTGGTAAATCTTGTCGGACACAATGCCCGCCCCCGCGCCGTCTAGGTCTGTAACATAGATCCATCCCTGACGGTCTACTACGCTACCGATGGCTGTGATTCTCTCATCTAGCCCGGAAAGCGTGGTGGTGGGGTCTATGGGAGTGTACCACTTGTACCCGTCTCCCTTGATGTCTCGTTCTACAGAACGAAGATAGTTAAGGTCCTGGATCAACGTACCGGAAACTTCGAGGGGTCCAAGTGTGGAGAGGTTTACAACATCCTCAGCCACGTCACCCAGCGTGAGTCCGTCATCGAACTCAGTTCCAGACGCTGTAGAGCGCATGAAATTCTGTCGTTGAAGTGTTCTGGCCATATTTATCTACCTCTAGGCTGTGCCGCTCGCGGCTGCGAACTTCCACACCTGTATGATGTCATTTTCGTCTATATTAAAGCCAAAACCTACGGTGCTTCCACTGACAGATAGGAACTCTACATCACATCCGGTTCCTGTAGCTGTTGTTGTCAGTAGGATATCACCGTTATGAAAAACCTGGCTGGTGTTCACGAACTCTGTGCCACCAGAATAGGTAACCTCGTCACCTGTAGCTACCCAACCTGCTCCAGGGCTTGTCAGACTAAGAGGAGTCCCGGCCTCGAAACATCCCCCTATACGCCGTATCACCCGGCGGTCTACATCAACCCCGCTTCCCTCTGAGGACGCGGTAGACTTGCACGAGAACCCAAGCTCAGCCATCTGTAGTGTCTTCCTCCTTGGGTGTGAACTTGCAGTGCGGTAACGGGGTGAAGCACGCTTTGGTTATCACGTGCCCCTGCTCGTTAGGGATCATGCAGAAGCCTGACTTCTGGCGTCTACCACAGCAAGTCTCGTGTTCTTTCCATTCGAAGTGTTTGCAACCTTCGCGGTTGTATAACGCCTTCGGATCTTTGGATAACATCTGTGCCTTCAAAGCCAACATCCCTCATCGTCGCAAACATTAAAGAAATCGTCCATATCCATAATCAGAGTCATTCCGTTAAAGAGGTGGGCCTCTACTTGCTCTACCACCTCACCGTCTTGTACGAAAGAAAAAATACTCCAATCTGCTACTATCTGGTCTAGGAATTTTATCACGCGTACCTCCCTGCTGCGCAAGGAATACTCAGCGCTTTTATTCTACGTTACTGTCAATGTATCCCACGATAAACTCCAGTATACGTAGTGCTTGGTGTAGTCGTACGAGACGAGCTCCGTTGATCCTCCCTGTCAGGTCCGTACCTTCTCCCAGGGCTAATAGTAGATCTGATTTTCTGTCGATGTTCAATGCGTATCGATCGTTGTAATACTGGAATGAGGCATTCGCCCCGGCAAACCATGGCCAGTAGAACCTGGCCTCATCAAGTGACCGTCCTCCGGTCGCTTTCTGTACTTCGAAGAACTGACGAGCGATTTGTTCCGCTCGGGTGTAGTCATTGGCCGTACGTTCCGCAATACGGAAGTAAATCATTGATATGGCCAAATGAATGTCATAGCCTTGTGGCTGTTTAAAATCGGCCTTGATCATCTCCTCGGATAAGAGGAGCAGTTCAACGACCTTGGTGTCTAAGAGGACTGCATCACAACCAGCAATTTCTGGTACGTAGTTTGCATCCTCAGAACATTCTAAATACAGCGTAAGAACCTCAGTGTTGAGGTCATCCATCTGGCCCATCAATAATGGGGTAGGAGCTACACTGGCACATGCACTGACGTAAAGAAGAGAAAGGGCTAATAGAAGTCCTTTGAAAGTATTCATAGGTATTCTCCTAAAAAATGGTATCGAGGGCGTCAAGTATCTGGTCAAAACCTTCTGAGTTAAACAGGGCCCAATCGTTCATAGTTGGAAATATTTTCCTAACATATTCGAATGCTGCCCTGATGTTGTGCTCTATCTCCGGAGAGGTAGAGTGTGACACCAGAGTCTGCTCCAGATTATCAATTCTCGTATCCATGTTTCTTCGGTTTTTAGCCGCCGTCTTATCAATATACTCAGTGTCAATGTGCGGGTATTTGGACTTGAGCATTTGTGCGTCGGTTATAAACTGGAAATCATTAAAGACCGGTTCCAACTCCTGCATCGTCTCATGAGTCCAATTGTGGGACATCACCAACTCCCCGTAGTGCTTGCTTAGTTCAGGGTCCAATTCGATGGATAGTCGTAGCATATTGGGGTCAGTTGGTGGATATTGGATCTGGTCGTAATCTCTACCAAGAGAGATCCTCTTCCAGATCTTAAATCCCACAGCTCCAAGTCCTAGTGCGGGAGCAGCCACAGCTGCGGGAGGGATGAATGTGAGAAGGGCCTGCAGAGCAGATACTCCTCGCAACATATTCTCGTCTGAGAGCATACGGGGCTTGATAACCATGTACTTTGGATCTATCTTCAGCTTGTCCTTTCGAACTGCCTTCAAGATAGATAGTACGGCACCTGCCCAGTTGATCAAACGTAGTCTCCTATACGCGGCTGTGAAAAAGGCTTTAAGTCTAGTGACCAACGTCCTCATTACCTAATGAGATTCCCGCTTCTTCAGCCTCATTGCCCTTAATCTTTAGTTCACCATTGGCGAATTCACGTCCTGCCTTCAAAGCAGCGCTTCGGGCATTCTCGATCTTAGTCGCCGTGGTCTTACCAATCTGAATGTTGTATCTATTGGCTGCAACTTCAATGGCCTCGTTCAGCATAGACTCAGAAATAACTTCGGCCGCATCCTGAGCACTGTCCATGACAGCGTCGATGATGGCCTTCTTCTTCTGAGAACCTGAGAGGTCTCCTCGGAAAGCAACATTAATAACCATGGGTAGGAGCGCAGCGACCATCTCTTCGAGATACTCGTCATGCTTGTCCCACATGGCCTCAATCCACTTCCAAGTCTTAGAAAAGAAGCTCTTAATTTTCTCGAACATCGGCTTCCTCCACTTCCAGTCCTGAGAATAATATGTGAGAAAGGGTTACTTCCGCAACCAGGACTGTATCTTCTGTCTCATTTTTATCGAGGAAGAATCTACCGCCGGGGAGAGTCAAGACACTGACTCGATCGCCGGCAGAGATATCCTCGCTGTTGATGACGGTAGTGAGGAGTAAGTTACTCCACCCCGTCAACTTCGGCGTCCCGTGAGTTCCGGGTCCGAACATTACGTCGCTTAGTTTGGTTGGTTCTTGCACTTTTCACCTCTGCTTCTTGTCGCTTCTCTACAAAGTTTTCAAACTGCTTCTGGCGTGCACTTGCGAAGTCCAGCAGGTCTTGTAGTCGTGGGCCTGCCTGCCCCGTGTAACCGCAGTGTAGATACCCGTCGGTCATCTGCTCAGTACACCATGTCTCGTTCTTGAAATCGGTAAATACTATAGGCATAAACTACTCCAAATACACGTGAAGCTACCCCACCTTAGAGGTAACTTATTCTGTAATCAATTCTGATGTACTTACAGCGTCGTAACCGGATTTGATAAGCGTTGCTATCTCGTCCGGGGTTAGATCGAAATTGAAACCGCCTACATTGTCGGTAGGGATTACAATCGTTCGCAACCACTCCTTAGCAGGCATGTGAACGCTGTCTACGACATCTAAGAAATATTCTATTATGATCTTGAGATAATTCCATACGAAAAGTCTTGAGGCTTTGACATTCTGGATATCGCGCTTCCGTTCGAAGTTCTGGCGCGGTCTAAGTCCTATAACAGGTCTCGGACTCTCCGGGAAAATATCAAACATGTTGGTGACCAGACCACCGTCTGTGATGGGGACACCTTCTAACTCGAGATACGGAAAGATAAACGGTATCGTCGAGGACATTCGTACGGCCTTCCAGACTGGAAGATCGGGGTGGGATTCTCTATCTAAAAGTATTCGTTTCCTTCCTATGATTGTTACAACTGATATCTTACAGTCGATCTTGAAGTCGGATAGAGTCGCGTCTCCATAGATGCTCTTGTAGTAGTTGTCTAGTTCCTGTCCCTTATAAACGCTGGGGTTTGATAAGCTCAGGAGGTTGTTAAGTCTAAAGTCTTTGAATCGCTGGTAAGGGGTATGAGGAGCCAGTTGGGTTAGTTCGTCAGTAGATTTACCAAGAGCATAGGCCGCAGCAATGATCGCACCGCCCGAGCTCCCGGCTATTCTCTTTATTTTGTATCCGTTCTCTTCTAAGGCAGCAAGGCCTCCGATAAAGCACGAGGCCCGCACCCCAGAGGAGGACAGGATTACATCAATCTCCTGACCCTTCTCTAACCACGACATTAGGCAGATTCTCCAATTCCGCTCGCTGTTCAGCGGACAAGCGCCAATGCTTCAGCTCCAGGTCCCGCTCACTGAGTGACTGGGCTAGAAATGAAACCAAGCGCTCTGAGGGTCTGAGCTCCGGGGGAAATGCTACAGTGGCATTACCGTCTGCGTCTGAGGTAACTGTTACTTCCAGACTGACGCTGATGGACTGCTGCGCTCCCTCTATGAGTTTTGGACTATCGTCCTGTGGAACCGAAACCATCTTCTCCCCTTTCCGTGCTGCTTAATTCTGACTTCTCGTCAAAAAATGCACGCTTTACCGGTGCTACGACTGCCTGTGCGATTCGATCTCCGATGCGCACATGGAAGTCCTGCTTTCCAAGGTTGGCTAAAATAACCATAACCTCTCCACGGTAATCACTGTCTATTGTTCCAGGGCTATTGAGAACCGTAACGCTGTTCTTAGCAGCCAGGCCACTACGAGGTCTAATCTGAATCTCGTAAGTCGGTGGAATGGATACGGAAAAACCCAGCTTAACTACGGCTGTCTGACCGGGGAGGATGTCCACATTCTCTACTGCGTGGAGATCGCAACCGGCGGCCCCAAGTGTCTTGTACTCCGGGAGGACTGCGTCCTGGTGGAGTCTTTTAAATCCGATCTTAAGCATTACCTAACCTCGAAGTTAATCTCTTTGTTTCTCTTCTGCGGTCCCGTTCTCGGAAGAGGCTCCGGGTTATTTACCTGGGGGACGTATGTA
>Ga0164313_10005713_pt1 | contig 11006 bp, 4 predicted proteins | sample GuaBasSedimGuay4_FD_113735 | JGI IMG/M metagenome (GOLD analysis project Ga0164313, IMG submission 113735) | Subseafloor sediment microbial communities from Guaymas Basin, Gulf of California, Mexico - Guay4, Core 4569-4, 0-3 cm | ecosystem: Environmental > Aquatic > Marine > Hydrothermal vents >...
GCGACAGTCTGCACCTCTGCGGAGATCGGATACTGCCCTTCGGGCTGCACCTCACGGTTTCCGCGTATCTCGGCGTTCGCGGGGTGGCGCCCCGTCATCAGCACGCAACGCGCGGGTGCGCAGACGGGCGCGCCGGAATACGCCTGGGTGAATCGCATACCCTGCGCGGCGAGCCCGTCGATGTGGGGCGTTCGGATCTTCTGCTGGCCGTAGCAAGCGAGCTCGCCGTAACCGAGGTCGTCAGCGAGGATCACGATCACATTGACGACGACCGAGTCTTGGGCGTGGTCCTCGCTCGCGTCCGAGTCGCAGGCAGCAGTGGCGAGGAAGGCAAGCAACGCTGCGGCCCGTACCCGCCAGACGGGTTCGAGTGAGTGGGGGAGCATCATTGAGTTCAGGAGCGTGGTGGGTGCTCGACCGCGTCGATCTTCAGCGCTTTGGAGACGGACGCCGCGAGTTCGTTGAGGCCGTAGGGTTTGCGCAGCAGGCCGATGGCGCCTCGTTGCAGCGCGTCTTCCACTTCTTTGCCCTCGCTGAAGCCCGAGATCAACACGACATGTGCGTAGGGATCGATCGCCAGCAGGCGTTCGAGGAGCTCGCGCCCGTTCATGCCGGGCATGATCATGTCGATCAGGATCAGGTCGTACAGCGCGGGGTCAGCTTCGAATTGCTGCAGCGCGTCCGCGCCGTCCCGGGCCATCCATGCGATGTAGCCGAGCCTGGTGAGCATCTTGGCAGTGCTCTTCAAGACGGCGGGCTCGTCGTCGACGACCATGATGTGACCCGTTCCTGCACACACATCGAACTCTCCTTCGGTGCTGTCCTCGACCGTTCCTGCGGCGACCGGCAGGTGGATCTCGAAGCGGCTGCCCTGACCTGGCGTGGAGGAGACTTCGATGGTGCCTCCGTGCGAGACGACCGTTCCGTAGACGGCGGGCAGTCCGAGACCGGTTCCCTCCAGCTCTGACTTGGTCGTGAAGAAGGGGTCGAAGATGCGCTCGAGGATCGCCGGGGTCATCCCGATGCCCTGGTCCTCGACGGAGATCCGCACATGTGCGCCCGGGGAGAGGTCGCCCGAGAGCTGTCGGCACGCCGCGGCATCGAGCTCGACGTTCTCGGTGGTGAAGGTGAGCGTGCCGCCGTCCGGCATCGCATCCCTCGCGTTGATCGCGAGGTTGAGCAGCGCGTTCTGCAGCATGGACGCCTCGCCCAGAGTCGTTGGTGCGGTGGCGCGTAGATCGGTGTGCACGCGAATGCGCTTGTCGAACGTACGCGTGGACATCGATACGACTTCGTGGATCACCTCGTGCAGGTCCACTCGGCTGGGGTGCAGCGTGCTCGAACGAGAGAACGCGAGCAGTTGAGATGTCAACTCCGCGCCGTGGCGCGATGCCTTGACGATCGCCTGCGCCATCTCCCGGAACTCCTCCGCGCCTTCCTTGCCGTCGAGATCCGAGAGCATGAGGTCGGCGTTGCCCTGAATCACGGCGAGCAGGTTGTTGAAGTCGTGTGCGACGCCGCCGGCGAGACGACCCACGGATTCCATCTTCTGGCTCTGTTGCAGGAGCGTCTCCATGTGCTGCTGTTCCGTGACATCGCGAAAGACGATCACGACGCCGACGGTCTCTCCGCTCTTCGTTCTAATCGGTGCAGCACTGCTCGCGATCTGTCGTTCGTTGCCTTCGCGATCCAGCAACAGGGTGCGGTGAGGGTGTTCCGCTGTGTCCAGCTTCCCCAACACACGCTCGAACGGGCCCTCGAGCTCGACACGCGTGTTCACGTCCATGCTGCGGAAGATCTGCGACAGGGGCAGACCGCGTGCCTCCTCGAGCGAGTATCCGGTGAGCATCTGGCCGACGGGGTTGATGCCTCGCACGCAGCCCTTCTCGTCGGTGGCGAGCACACCATCACCGATCGAGTCGAGTGTCACGTTGAGGTATTGCTCGCTCTTGCGCAGGGCCTCGGCGGTGTTGTGCAGTGCACGGTTCTTGGCCCTGATCTTCTCCTGACTGGATCGTAGGCTCCGCGTCATGCGATTGACGCTGTCGGCCAGCGCTTCGATCTCGTCACCTGTCTTCACGTCGCAGTGAGCGTCCAGATCACCGGCGCTGATGCGCGCCGTGACCTCGGTGAGTCGTCGCACGGGTTGGATGACCTGGCGGATCATCTGGCTGCCGATCCATGCGAAGGCGAGGAGGCCGAGCACGATCAGCGGTAGCGCCAGGTTGCGAATGTACCGCATGGGGGCCAGAGCTTCGTCCGCTGGCAGCGAGACGACGAGACCGAGATCGACGTCGGTGAGCGGCATGAAGCCCGTCCGCATGCGTGTCGTACCGCTGGCGTCCCGGTCCGAGGTCAAGCCGAGGTATCCGGCTTGCGCTTGCTTCGTCGCGTAGTACTCGGAGACGTCCGTTCCGATCAACCCGGCATCCGAGTGCAGCAGAATCTTCCCGGAGGGAGAAATCAGATACACGTATCCGTTCTCTCCGACGGTGCGATTTTGGATCAGGTTGGACAACAACGGGACGATCTCGACTTCGATCGCCAACACCAGGCGCGGGGCGTCTTTGATCTCGAGCGAGCGCGCGAAGGTCGCGCAGACCATGCCATTCTCCGCGAGCAGCGAGGCCTCGATGCGCTGGTCGCCGGGAGCTCTCTCTCGCGCCCGCTCGAACCACTCGGTGCCGAGCGCGTTGTAGGCCTCATTGCTTCGCATGCCATTGACCATGGCAGCGATGCTCGTTCCCGAGGCGTCGAGCAAACGTATGGAGCGTACGGATGGCTCCAGGCTCGCGACGCCGATGAAGTCCTCCTCCAAGCCCTGCAGCAGCCGATCAGCTTCATCGGAGAGGACTCTCTGATTCGCAATCATGCGCTTCGTCCGCGCGTACTGAGCAAAGGCGGGGTTCGTCGCGATGACTCGCAGGTCGTCACGCACGTCCTGACAGCGATTGCTGATCTCCAGGTCGATCGCCGTGGTCGTCGCGAGCAGGTTGCGGTCGACCTGTACCTGGAGGCGTGACGAGGCCGCCCAGTAGAACAGTGTTCCCGAGCCAATGGTGAAGAGCACCAGCGGCGCCAGGAAGTACAGCAGGAACTTCTTCGCAAGCACCTAGAGCTCCCTCTCGACGCCGTCCGTCGGCCAGTGGCGATACTTCTCGTTCAGGCATTCGCCCTCTGCGAGCGAGACGGTACCTGCTGCGCTCAGCACCGCCTGTCCGGGCTCGCTGATGAGCCAGTCGACGAAGTCCTTGGTGCGTCCGCGCGGTGTGCCGTGCGTTGCGATGTAGAGCGGACGGAAGAGGGGGTACTCGCCCGCGGCGATCGTGTCCTTGTTCGGAGCGATGCCGTCGAGCTCCAGTATCTTCACGGCGCACTTGCGCGCGCTGGAGACGCCGGTGACCGCGATCGTGTGCGGAGTCAACTCGACGAACTCCTCGAGCGGTCCACTGCTCATGCGAAACACGGCCAGGTCCGTGTACTCGATCTCCGGGTCCTCGAAGAGCATCAGCCGCGTCATGTAGCCGACGCCGGACAGCTTGCCCACGACCGTCTGTTGCCGGAGCACCGGGAGGATTGCCACGTCTTCGCCACCGAGTTCTTTCCAGTTGGTGAGCTTGCCCGTGAGCACTCCACGCGCCTGACCGGAGGTGATGCCATCGACGGGATTGTCCGGGTGCGTGAAGAACACGAGCGCATCCCAGGCGACGTGCGTCAGGACGGTGCCGCCCTCCTCCTGGGGGAAGCGACCCGGGAGCGCGTGCCGGCAGGTCCCGCCCATATCCGACATGCCTCCGACGGCCGTGCGGATGCCGCGCGTTGCACCGCCGCCGGAGAGCGTGATCTCGATGCCGGTCTGTTCTCTGTATTCGGCGACGCACTCGGCCATGTACGCCTTCTTCGAGATGTCACAGCCTGTCCACGACAGCGCTGTCGATGCACTCTCACCAGCCCCGGCATCGAGTTCGTCGAGTGGCGTGTCGCGCGGCGTTGTCGTCGCCGCACGCGGCGGCTTGACGAGCACCTCCGCATCGCGGTCGGAGGCGTCGCACGCGAGTGCGGCCAGGAGCAGCGCCGCCGGAAGGGCGACGCGCCAGCTTGGGTGTGGCTTGGTCATCGAGGCTTCCTGCGGGCGGCAGCTACCCTGACACCGGGGGCCAGGACGGTGACAACGCGTTCCATATTACCCGAGACCCGCGCGGGGTGCCCTGACAACCCCATCCCGGGTCAGGTCAACGATCCACCACTCGCATCCAGGTCGAGCGGCCGCCCTCCATCAGGACGTTCATCTCCAGCTCGACCGACTTGGGCCCGACGCTCATCGTTCCGCTCATCGGAAGGCGCATGTCCTCCCACTGCACGGAACGGCAGAAGCCCTGCTCCACATCGAAGCGCGCGCGCGACTTTGCATCCATCTTTTCCGTGCGCAGCTCGATGGAGACTTCGAGGTCTGCGCCCGCCTGCACGAAGAGGAGCGTCATCAGCTCGGCCAGCTTCGCCTGGTACTCCGTCGTGTCGATCTGATACTCGATGGTCTCACTCAGCACGGCGATGGGTTTGCCCGTCGGGTCTTCGAGTTTCTCGAAGGTCGTGGTGCCCCGGCCTGACATAGCGATGCCGCTGACGGTCCAGTCGATGGCGACGGGCCAACGATCTTCCACCTCGACAGCGGTCTCCGGAAGCTGCACGAAGAGCTCCGCGGCGACCGCATCGGCGAGGTCGTCCTTCGAGACCATCATCTCGAGCGCGCGCGAGGCGAGGTGCGTCGCCTCCGAGATCGCGGGGAGGTGGTCGAAGGGATCGCCCTTCATGCTCGATCGCAACACCCGCCCGGTGGGGGACAGGTCGATCGAGAACTCGATGCCCAGCATGTTCGCGCCGAGGGCTTCGAAGAACGCCTGGAACTCCTTCGTGTCGATCAGCTCCACGGGCATTTCAACACTCGAGCGCACATCGAGTTTTCCGTCGGGCTTGCGCACGGCATTGAGCGTGAGGGTCATCGCCCGGGAGGTTTTCTTCAGCGTGAACGCATCGACCGTGACCTTCAGCGACATCGTCCCGTACTCGTCGACCGAATCGACGGTCACCACGCGCGTGGTACTCTGCTCGAGCGTTTCCTCGCTGACCTGTTCCGCAACGGTCGTGGTCGCACGCTGCCGGATCGTCGAGACGACGCGATACTGCGCGTCTATCGGCAGCTGCCACGCGATGGTCGTCGCTTCGGCTCGGCTGGCGGTTCCGGACGGTGCAAACGTGAGCGCGCAGGCGACAGCGATACCGAGCAATGCAGTGATCTTCATGGCTTCCCGTGGGGCAGGAGGGCGGTCGAACCGGTGTAGGCGGTTCTGGAACGTTCCGGCGAGGATAGAGCGCCGAACCACCCCTGCGAGACGGCGAGTCGATTTTCAGAGAATCTCGGGGCGAAAACGGAGCCCTGCTTCATGCTCAATAGAGTTCCAGCGGGGACTCCCCGGCGCGCCCTTCCCTGTGCCTTGGGCCAATCCCCTCCTTCCCCAGCACCAGGATTTCCATGCGCCGCTCTCGGTTCGCAGGGCTCGCCATCGTTCTGTCCACCTCGCTCGTAGGCTGCAATTCTGGCCTCGCAGCGCTCTTCGGTTCGGGGAACGATGACAACAACTCGAACGCGCCGAGCTCACTCAGCGCCTTCGCGGTTGAGGCCTCGCAGCAGAGCCCGGCGACGGTGCGCTTCCGCGTGATCGATGCAGATGGTGACGCGGCCTTGGTCACGCTGTTCTATCAGCTGCCCGGCGGCGCAACCCAACAGATGACGCAGCTCGCTGGCGCGGAGAATCCGCAAGCCTACGCCGGGTCTCCGTCGGGAACGGAACACGTCGTCTCGTGGGACTTCGCCGCGGAACCGGACTTCCCTTCGGACGCCAGCTATATGGCCGGCGTGAACGTCTGGGCGCAGCTCGACGGCACCTCCGTCATCGTGCTGGGCGCGAACGCGAGCTTGCTCGGACTCGGCAACGATGCGCCGGAGGTGACGAACATCCAGACGCCTGCCGGCGAGGGATCGGGCGTGATCCCGATCGGCCTCACGCTCTCCGACACCTCCACCGACCTCGTCGCGCTGCGCGTCGAGTGGCAAGCGGTCGGCGACACGCAGTGGAACCTCGCGCGCCCCGGCGGAACGAACAGCACGCCGACTCATGCGATCTCCGGCCTGAGTGCTCCGCCCGAGGGAGTGTCGGTCAACTTCTTCTGGGACACGGGTGTCGATCTACCGCAGCTCGAGCGCGACGTGCAGCTGCGCCTCACGCCGAATGACCCGACGGTCGAGGGTGATCCCTACCTCTCGGACATCTTCCGCGTCGACAACAACGCAGCGCCGCTACTCGACCTCGACAACGGGCTCGTTGTGTTCGGAGGCGACGACAAGGTGGGTGGCATCGCGATTCCGTTCAACGTGCGCGACGCCGAGGGCGATGACGTGCGCGTGGTGTTTCAGTGGCGCACCGTAGGCCAGGCGTTCCCCGCGCTTCCGAGCGACCCCGCGGAGGTCTTTGCGATCCAGGCCGATCCGCAGCTGCGCGCGCAGTACCACGTTTGTTCGACTCGCGAGTCATGGATCGAGGGGCGCGTCTTCACGGTGGACGAAACGCACGTGCGCCTGCCCGAGATCGGCACCGCCGAGCTGCCGCTGTCGAGGAATGTCCTTGCCGGTCGGCCGATCGAATTCCTGCGTAACACTGAACAACCGGTCGAGGTGACAGCCGCCTGGTCCGCGAACGACCTCGCGCACGTGGTCGCGGCGGTGCCCGTGGGGGACGGGCTCGACGCGCTGGTGCTCGAGGAACCCGGTTCGGCCAGCTGGCGCGTGCGGCGCGTCGCGCTCGCGGACGGCACCGTCGGCGCCGAACTGGCCAGCGGTTCCGGGATGCCGACGGCGCTCGCGCTCGATGCGCGCGAGACAGCACTGTTCATCGGTTCACTGCAGGGCGGCGCGTGGCAGATCCAACGGCTCGACCTCGGCACGCTCGAGCTTGGCGACGTCGCCAGCGGTCCCGAGCTGTTCGCGAATGGACCGCGCGGAATCGCTGCGCTCTCCGCCGCCGAAGCTGTCGCCTCCGTCGACAACTCGCTGGTGCGCGTGCGCTTCGCGGACGCGGGGCCGGTCGTTACGGTCGTGACCACTTCTCTCGCGGAGCCGTGGGGCGTGGCGCGCGATCCCTTCGACGAGGGCGCCGTGCTCGTCGCGGAACACGCCGCGGACCGTGTGACCAGCGTCCGCGTTGCGGACGGCGCACGCTCGGTCGTCCTCGCTCCCGACCCCAGCCCCGCTCCGCGCGAGCTGCAGCGTGGTTTCCCCGCGCCGCGCGGTATCGCGCTCGACCGCGGCGGCGAACGCCTGCTCGTCGCGACCGACGACGGCGTGCAGCGCGAGCTGCGCAGCCTGAACCGCGGCTCGGCTTACGACCTCGACGGCACGGGATACGCGACCGCGACGGCCTACGTGGTCTGCGAGCTGCCCGCCGCGGCCGGCTCGAGCCTCGCCGTCGGACGACACGGTCTGCGACTGCTGACCTTCGAATCATCGGATGAGTTGCTGGCGATCGGTGGCGTCGAACAACGCCGGACCATCGCGAGTCTCCAGACGAACTCCAACGTTGTGGTGCTCGACCGCCCGCTCGATCCGCTCGTCTCGAACGGCAAGCGCTGGAGGTTGGCGCGTGCGGGCATGCACTACGGCTCCAGTACGGGCGGAACCGACCACAGCTTCGCCTGGGACTCGCGGGACGTGCCCACCGGTGCCGGCGTCATCTTTCGCGCCGTCCCTTTCGACAGCGAGTTCGGCATCGACTCGCAGACCAGCCTCGAACGCCCGCTCAGCGCGGCGCTCGGCGCGCGACGAATCTCGTTCCTCGACTCGGACGTCGATCTGCGCCCCGAACCGCACGCCGTCGACTTCGACGGCGACGGTGACCTTGACGTCGTCGTGCGCGAGGGCCTCGCCGTGTCGGTGTTTGTCCAGGAAGGGCCTGGGCGCTTCGGGGCGACCGCCGTTCCGCTGGGCATCGAGCTCGGTCGTTCGAGCCAAATCCCGTTGCTCTTCGCGGACCTCGACGACGACGGCCTGCTCGACATCGCGCACTGTGCGATCCGAACGATCGAGCCGGTGATCCCCGAGCTGGAGGATGGGGACCCCGAGCGCTGGTGGCGCAACGTCGAGATCTTCTACGGCACCGCGCCCGGCGTGTTCGAAACCGAGCCCCTCGTGATCGAGATCGACGAGGCGCGGTACCGCTCGATCATCTACTTCGGCGAGTTGCAGGCCCTGGATCTGAATCAGGACGGAGCACTCGACCTGGTCATGACGAGGCCCGCGTCGCGCGTGGCCGATAGCGCCGGATTGGACCACGAGGGACTGCTCCTCCTCGAGCGCACCGCGCCGCGCACCTATGCGCCCGCCTCGGTTGTCGCGAAGCTCGATGAAGAGTCCATTCGCGCCGCGACGGTCTCCTTCGCCACCGATGACATCGACGGCGACGGGATTCGAGACTTCTTGTGCGCGCAAAACGGCGTCACCGCAGGTGAAGAGGCCGAGGGTGGAATCACCGTGCACTTTCGGAGCGCGCAGGGTGATGTCGGCGGCGAGATCGTGACCCTCGGCGAGCTCTCGGTCCCCGAGTTCCCGGACTTCGGCCTGAACACAGGCGGGGTGCGCTCAGTCGCCCTGGCCGATCTGGACCAGGATGGCGACCTGGATGTGATCGCGAGCCTGGGATCGGCAGGCTTCACGGGACCCGGCTACTCGGTTCCGAGCCTGGTGGGGGTCGTCGCCGTCTACTTCCAGGAGTCTCCCCGCGTGTTCAGCTCGGAAGCGCTCGTGATGGGCAACTCCGACCTGAATCAGATCAACCGGTTCTCCGCCGGACTGACCGTCGCGGACTTGAATGCCGATGGCCTGCACGACGTGATGACGATCTCCGACGTCGGAGTCACGGTGCACTTCGCCACGGCGCCCGGAGTGTTCGGCGCGACACCGCTCTCCTTCCTGCCCTCCGAATCGTTCGCCAGCTCCAACCGTGAATTCCCGCGCACTCGTCCCTGCGACCTCGACGGGGACGGCGACCTCGACCTGCTCGGTCAGGATGTGATGAGCGGCGAGGTCTACGCGCTGCTGCAGGTCGGCGCCGGCATCGAGAGTCTCTCGTCCGATCCCCTCATCTTCGAGCTCGAGGGCATCACCGACGGGTCGACTTTTTCGGAAGTCGTCGACCTCGATGCCGACGGAGACCTTGACGTGATCGCCGCGAACACGGGATTCGGCGGCAACTTCAGCTCGAACACGCTGACGCTGTTCGAGCAGATTGCTCCCAGGTTCTTCACGTCCATTCCGCAGTCGCTACCGGCAGACGGATCGATGCTGGCTCCCGGTCCCGTGACCGCCGCAGACCTCGACTTCGATGGTGACAACGAGATCGTCGCGATCAGCATCGGCACGAACGAGGTGCAGGTCTTCTATCAGGATGCTCCTGGGATCTTTGCGGACAGCCTCAAGCTGCCGGGTCTGGTCACGCCCCTCGAGCTGAACTCCGTCTTCGACCACCTCGGTTCCTTGCAGATCACCGATCTGGATCTCGACGGCGACCTCGACATCCTCGGCGCACCCAATGTGCAGAATCGGCTGGTCGTCTACGAGCAGCTGCCAGGCGGTAGCTTCGAGGCCCTGCCGAGCATCGATCACGTGCTGGAGTCGGGAATCCAAGCCGCCGGAAGTCCGCGTGGCGCGCAGGCTGCGGACCTCGATGGGGACGGGGTACAGGAGCTGCTCTTCGTCGCGGGAGACCAATCCCTGAGCGATGATCCCGAGACGAAGGAAACCGAGACATACCCGGAGTTGAGCCAGATCGTGGTGTTCGAGGGCGCTGGCGCACTGGGGCCCGATCCGCAGGTCACGATCCACGAACCCGCGGGCGACGCGGCTCTCGTCGTGTGCGATGTGGACGGCGATGGTCTCCTGGATTTGGCCGCCTTCGGCGCGCTCGATCCCGACGCCGCCTTCGGACCGCGTGTCCTGCGCGTCCTCTATCGAACCGAGTCCGGGCAGTACGAAGAACAGCAGTACGCAATCCCGGGAGCCGCGGCGGGGTCCGCAGCGTTCCTGTACGGGACCGCCCGCACCATCCAGTTCGTGGACTTCGACCAGGATGGCGACCTCGACCTGGCGACCCTCGAGGGAGGGAGTAGCATCCTGTCGTCCACCCTGAAGTTCCACGAACAACTCGCTCCGCGCGTCTTTGCCGCCGAGCCGATCATGACCGGCCCGTCGGGCAAGTTCATGACCATTCGAGACGTCGATGGCGATGGAGAACTCGACGCGACGGTCACCGATTACCCGTTCCCGATCGGCGGACGAACAACCATTTCCTGGGGGAACCAGTGATCCAGCCTCGAACCATGATTGAGCAGCTATTGCACGCGGAGCTCTCCAGTCGGCTCGACCAGCCTGGTGCAGGCGTTGTGCCGGAGTCCGTGTGGTCGGCGGCTCTCGCCGTTCTGAACGAAGATGGTATGACGCCCGACGAGGAACAGTCGCTCGAGGCGCAAGCTGCGGAGAATGCGCTCGATCCCGTCGCGCGCCTGCTCGGCATGCGCATCGAACGCGCGCTGCGCGTCGGGCTCGATGCTGCGGGGGTGGGCGAGACGGTGGTGTTGCCCGAAGTGCTGGTCATGCGTGCACCCGAGGGAGTGTCGCGCGATGACGAGGGCCGCATCCTCAGCGCAGCCCTCGCGCGCCTGCGTGCGGGCCTCTCGGCGAACATGAAAGGGTCGGGCGACCGTCTCGTTGTCGTCGCGGCGCGACAGCTCTACGACAAGCTGAAGCAGGTCATGCCCGTCGGACGCGTCGGCGGCAAGCCGCTGATCGAGTACTGCGACGATGGACCGCGCGAGGGCGGAACGACAGCGCCGATCGAGATTGTTGCTGGCGAAGTGACGCTGGCGCCGCTCGAGGACCGTGCGACGGTGCACCTGCGCGC
>Ga0164313_10005715_pt1 | contig 11004 bp, 11 predicted proteins | sample GuaBasSedimGuay4_FD_113735 | JGI IMG/M metagenome (GOLD analysis project Ga0164313, IMG submission 113735) | Subseafloor sediment microbial communities from Guaymas Basin, Gulf of California, Mexico - Guay4, Core 4569-4, 0-3 cm | ecosystem: Environmental > Aquatic > Marine > Hydrothermal vents...
GAATCACATCATTTTGTGCTATCGCCTTAAGGTCTTCGCGTCCGGTGGAGCTTTTCGCTAGTCGGAGACAAATTTAAGGGTTTTACAAGATAACCACTTACCTTAGTGGGGCTATTTCACGTATACCTTACGGAGAATTCTCATGAGCGGCAACAAGGTCGCGGAAGAAAGGGTAGTCAATCCAACGGCCGCGGCCACGACGAAGCATCTCTAACTTGTAGACATGTGAAGGGGCTACATTCGCTATATTTACGTCAGGTCCAAAACGCTCAATCAATGCAATCTGTTGAATTGGAAATTCTCCAGTATCAACTTCAATGAAAATGCTGTCCATCCAGAGAGCCGATTTCATTGCTTCCAGTTCATCCGGTCTTTCAGCCGCCAACAGGTCAAATTCACCCTGTTCCACAATTACATGATGTGCGCCGATGGATTGGACGCGCTGAATTACAGCTTCGAGTGCAGCAAGATCCATGGGCTTTTCTGGATATTTGTGGCCATACTCAAAAACAACCTCCAACCCGGCATCTATTAACATGCTTATATAATTATCGCGCTCATCCTCTTTCAGAGTGATGTAGTTTTCAGAGACCTCAATACCACCAAGATTGAGGTATTTTAGTCGCTCAATCAGCCCGTCAATCTCATTTTTCAGATAAGCATACTCAAACAGCAAACCACCAGCAAAGGTTTTAACTCCGGCTCCGTCATACTGGCGCAACGTTTCCTTTAGGTAGCTGTCTGGTAACACGATTGCGTTAAGCGTGGCGATCTTTGCTACATCAACAAAATTACCCATCACCTCAAGGAAGTCGGAAAGACCGTATCGGCCCGTCCAACCAGAGATGTCCGGACCGCAATCTATAATCATGGTTTGGCCGTGACGGTTGTTTCGGTCGTCACGCGGGTGGTTGATTGTCAGCATGGTCTATTCTCCAGGTCTGCTGAAAATTTGGATTTGATTATTCAGCGGTAGACGTAATGTCCGCGTAAGGGAGGCTATTGTCTATGAGAATTCACGCAATATATCTTCGATAATTTAGAAGAATGAAAATCTAAGGATTAATAATAATTCAGATTGTCAACGAAATGTTGTGCTTGTGATTTAATAATCTCAATAAGTCGTTGCACCTCATTGGTGTGCTTGACTCCAAGTGGGTAAAGCAAGCCAAAATCCATATAGGTTCTCGGAACGATCGGAACCATCCTGACCTTCGCCCCGAAGGCTACAGGGATCATCGCATCTGTGATCGCAACGCCCAGGCCCTGGGCGACAAACCTGCAGCATAGCAGGGCTTGTGATGACTGGATAGGTGATTTAGGTTTGACTCCAACTTTGTTCAGTATGGTTGCAACTTGCTGCCCTAAAAGAGTGTCCGGGGCCATTGAGACGAAGCGCTCATCGGAAAGTTCTTCCACATGAAGTGATGTACGCGAAGCGAAAGGATGTTCAGGGTGAAGAACGGCAACAACAGGGACACTGTATATTTTTTCAGTCTGTACTCCCGAGTGATGGGCGGGAAGAGCGCCAAGGCCGATGTCATATTTTCGACTTGCGACCCAGTTTTCCAGAAGGCGACGTGGCTGCACTTCGATCGAAACCTCTTTGTCGGGTTGTTCTTCAAGAAATCTGGCTATTGCCGGGGCAGCAATACTACTCGCCATGCGAGGCATAGCGATAATTCGCATTCGGCGCTGCGTTCCATTCTTAATCTCACGAACTATTTCCGGAATTTGTTCAATAGAAGAGAGTATTCGCTCAGCCTCACGATAAAAGGCTTCCCCATCCAACGTGGGAATCAAGCGGCGTTTCTCACGAGAAAACAGGGTTAGCCCCAGTTCGGCCTCTAAAAGTGACAGCTGTCGGCTCAGTGCAGACTCGCTAATGTACATGCTCTTGGCAGCGGCACTCAATGTGCCGGTAGCCATTATCCTTGTGAATGCCCTGAGGCCCTTTATATTCATTAAATCAATTCGAATAATTCGAAGAATTGTTGCTGTTATTGCTATAGACAAAAGATACTACAACCCTGCATTCTTAGTCAATAGGCTTCCCGCTAGAGGTGATGTGCCTCAGCACCGGCGCTAAATAATGATTAAACCAAAAGTGGTCTATGCAGCACGTAACCCCAAGAGATTAGATTGGAGAGAATACTATGAAAACATTGAGAAATATAAGCAAATTACTAAAGGTGGCCATAGTTGCCAGCACCTTTATCAGCACCACCATATTAGTATCCGGAGCTGTCCAGGCCGAAGAGTACCCAACCAAGCCTGTTAAGCTGATGGTCGGCTGGTCCGCAGGCGGCAGTACTGACGTTTATGCCCGTTCACTGGCCAGTTTCGTTAATGACTATTTGGGTATGCCCATGGTTGTGGTGAATAAACCTGGCGCTTCTGGCATGATTGCGGGAAAGGCGGCAATGGCTGCGCGACCCGATGGGTATACACTTTATGTGCAAAGTGGTGGCACGTTCGTTACTAGAATGCGGATAGATGGTGAGAAATCACTAGTGTCAGCCTATGACGACTTTCAACCACTAGGCAGTATTGGCAAAGTGGTTACGGGGTTAATTGTACCGATAGATAGCCCATTTCAAACGGCTGCAGATTTAGTTGAGTTTGCAAAAGCCAATCCCGGTAAGCTTCGCTGGGCAAACCCGGGACGAGGTAGCTTACACACGCTTAGCGGCAGGATATTCCTTAAAGGAAATGATATTCAAGCACAAGACGTACCCTTCAAAGGAGGCTCCAAAGCTCGCAACGCGGTGGCCGGAAAGCAGGTTGATTTTGGTTTTATGGGCATATCGCTTTTGGCGGGATTTGGAGAAAAGCTTCGGGCATTGGGTGTGACTGACGGTCAACGTGATGCAATTTACGTAGACGTGCCCACTTTCGGCGAGCAGGGCTTGCCACAAATGGCTATTTCCAGTCCGTTGATAATTTGGGGCCAAAAAGATCTTCCAGCCCCAATAGTAGCTAAATTGACCAAAGCAATCGCTGAAGCAGCACAGAGTAAAGGTTATAATAAAATGGTCAGGAAAACCGGTGTCGCGGGCTTTTATTCTACCCCTGAAGAGTCGCTCGTCATGGTTAAAGAACTGGATGAAATCGTGACGCCGGTGGTCAACGAATTTTTCCATAACTAAGAAGGGCAGTTGCCTGTTATCTCAGGCTCAGATATGCATGTAATTCTGTTTTTGGACTGTTTCAACTATAGCCATTCGGTAAATATGAGATAGTGAGAAATCCACGGACCGATATCGTCGTTGCTCTTATCATCATATTGGTGGGTATATTTTTTCTATTCCAGTCTTCGATGATTGAAGCCTCTCACTATCAATCAGCGGCGGAGGCCATGGTCGGGCCACCTTTGGTTCCAACCGTGGTCTCCTGGCTAATCATTGTTCTTGGGAGTCTGGAAATGGCCATGGCTCTGTTTTCCTACAAAAGATCCGCACAGCCATCTTCTTCTCCTGAATATGATGGCCATGAGCCCGCACACACGGTGCTTTCGGTACCGGTTATCGTCCGGATTGTAATGACACTAGGTATTGGCTTCGCCTACGTCTGGTTGCTCTCTGCGACGGGTTATATTATTTCTACTGCAATCGTTCTGGCGTCGTTACTTCTTTTATTTGGTACCTACGGCATAGGGAAAATTACAATTTTAACCCTCGCTGGAACGGCGACATATTATTTGATATTTATCCGGCTGATGGGCGTTTATGATCCGACTGGCTGGCTCATAAATTTTACGTAGCAAGGTTAAAGGTTAATCAGCGATGGATATCATTAACGGCTTTGTTTTTCTATTCTCCAACCCTTCCGCGCTGATGTTTGTCTTTATTGGCGCATTTACGGGTATTGTGGCCGGCGCTATTCCTGGATTAACCGCATCTGCAGCCATTGCCATGCTAATGCCCGTGACCTTTTACCTTGACCCGTTGGCGGCGCTGGCTTTCCTTTACGTGGTTGGCAAGTCAGGTCGTTTTGGAGGATCCATCGCCGCTATCTTGTTCAATACACCCGGCACTACAGCATCCGCAGCGACCATGCGTGACGGTTACCCCATGACCCAACAGGGCAAGGTAGGCAAAGCCCTGAAAATGGCAACAGTGGCTTCCGTTTTCGGAGATTTTTTCGGTGATATTGTGCTGATCTTCGGTGCTGTTTTTATTGCAAGCTACACATCGAGGTTTGGGCCGCCAGAATACTTCGCAATTTATATGATGGCCTTCGTGGTCATTGGCAGTGTGGTTGGAAAATCAATTACCAAAGGCATCCTCTCAACCCTGTTGGGTATTATTGTTTCTCTGATTGGACTTGACCCGATAACGGGTGATGTGCGAATGACTATGGGCATATTTGAGCTAGAGAACGGCTTGGCGCTGGTTCCGTTACTTATTGGCATGTTCGTGTTTTCTGAAATTCTGGTACAGGTGGAAAAAATTGGGGATAAGGATGAACTTAAAATTGCTGACATGCATTCCGAAGATCCCGGCGCGAATCGGCTAAGCTGGTCCGAAATCAAGAGTGTAATTCCTATTATGCTTCGCTCTTCCGGCATCGGGTCAGTCATCGGCATGATGCCTGGGCTCGGCTCTGCGGTTGCGTGTTTTGTAGCCTACGGCGAGGAAAAGCGGCGATCCAATGACCCGGAAAAATGGGGTACCGGCATCATTGAAGGTGTTGCTGCGCCGGAAGCCTCTAATAATGCCGTTTCGGGGCCGAGCATGATCCCGCTGCTGACACTGGGTGTCCCGGGCAGCACCATTGCGGCGATCCTGATAGGCGTTTTCATGATCCATGGAATTCAGGTTGGACCATCAGTCTTTCAGACCGATCGCGAATTAATCTTTGGGCTATTTGCTGCTGGTCTGTTAGGTATAGCTTCGTATGGCTTAATCGGATATTTTGGTGGGCCGTTAGTGGGGCGGGTCATCGCCTATTTCCCGCCACGCCTGATTTATCCGTTTATTTTCCTTACAGCCTTCATTGCGTCTTATTCAGCTCGCCAAAGTATTTTTGACATTGGTCTAGCCCTGATATTTGGTGTTGTTGGTTATTTTATGCAACGCACCAATTTCAGCGCTCCTGCATTTATTATAGCCTTTGTTCTAGCAAAAGGTGCCGAGGAGGCATTCCGCCAATCACTGCTGCTGTCCGACAGCGGTCTTGGTATTTTTCTGGAACGACCCATTGCTATCGCCTTTTTTGCATTAGGGCTATTTGTTGTAGTGGGTCGTGTGATATCAGTGACACGGTTGAATCGCAAAATGTCCCGGGCCAGGAGTGGTAGTAATTGAAATATAATTGGAATTTTTCGCAATGACTTTCGGTGCCTATGGTGGGTTAAGCTGGACCAAATACTGTTTTTCAAACACAGGAAATACAAATGTCAGAAATTGATGAAGAAACCCTTTACGCTAACATCGTCGGGCATGTGCCACCCGAAATTTCCAAAAGAATTAAAGTTGGAATGAAGGTGGACCCAAAGCTGACGAAGATGTTTGAAGATATTCGATTGCATGTGATGAAGCCGGATGCCCTGGATGACAAGACCGTGCAACTGCTTTTGTTTGGAATGATGGCAACCCGGCTGGTGGGCCCACCAACCCGATACCATGCAATAGCATCTAAAATGGCCGGTGCTACGATAGAAGAGCTTAATGCGGTGGCCGGCCTTACTTTGCTTACGGGTGGTATGCGGTCTTACAATACTGCAGGTGCTGCTATCGCCGACGCTTTTGCCGATGAGATTTCTTGAACCCGTATATTGTCGTTTTGACTTAATGCTTCATGCGCAATGCCACTACTCCTGACACGGTAAGTACCGTGGCAAATACCTTTACCGTGTCCAGGCGTTCTTTGAGGAAAAGGATGCCCAGGAGTAAGGTAAAGATGATGCTCGTTTCCCTCAATGCGGTTACCAACGCGATCGGCGCTATCGTAAATGCCCAGGTTACAATGGCATAGGCGGTAAATGATGCACCGCCACCTACCAGGGAGAGGCGCCATTTTTTTCTTACCATTGTGCGTATAAGCCCGGGCTTTACGGCCCTGATTATCAACAGGAAGATAACAGAATTTATCAATGACAGCCAGCCATAGAACCCCAGTGCTGTGCCCGCTTCTCGTGCACCTAAGCCGTCTACCAGCGAATAAGCCGCAATAAATACGCCCGTTAATAAAGCTAGAAAAGTGGCTTCAATATTACGCTGGCCATCACTTTGGCGGACCAGCGTGAGGCTTATAATGCCGATGCCAATCGTCAGTATGGCAGACATTTCCAACCACGAAAGATTGACCCCTAACAATACAACTGAAACGACTGCCACTAGAATTGGGGCCACGCCACGCGCCAACGGATAAACCTGGCTTAAATCTCCAACGCGATAGGAGTTCAGGAGAAACAATTGATAACCCACGTGCAATAAAGCGCCGCCGAATAAATACGGCAAAGACTGCTCACCGGGAAGCGGTGCATATACAATGGCCAGTACGGCAAAGGGTGAGTGGCCTATTACTACCGCAGCCATACTAAGAAGCTTATCTTCTTCCCGTTTGACCAGAAAATTCCACGACGAATGTAACAATGCCGCAAGCAGAACCACCAGCATAACCGGGAAGGACACAGGCTAACGCCATGTACGAGATATAACTGGCTAAGCCGTTGCGCGGCTGAGAATCACATCATTTTGTGCGATCGCCTTCAGGCCTTCGCTTCCGGTCGGGCTTTCCGCTAACCAGGGAATGACAATGGTTTTGCCCGGATGATCTTTATCAACTTGATTGATCAACCCTACTTCGGACTGGCTGCGCTGAGCCAGTATGGGGTCTTTCGTCCCGGTCATGGCAAGGCTCTGGTTGATCACCCAGGCATACGGCTTTATACCTGCACGGCCCAGGTCATCCTGGAGCTTTGATGCTTCAGACACGGGGGTTGTTTCTGCCAGCGTTGCGATCAGAATTTTTGTGAAATCGGGGTCCTGTAAGCGCATCAACGGCGTTGTGAACGATGTATCGCTCGATATACTGCGTTCAACTTCACGATGGTATGAACCGGTTGTATCAAGTAACAGCAGGGTATGGCCTGTGGGTGCGGTATCAAGCACAACAAAGCCGGAACGTGCCCTAGAGACGGTGCGCGAAAACGCACGAAATACGGCAACTTCTTCAGTACATGGAGAGCGTAGATCTTCTTCCAGCAGGGCCAGACCCTCTTCATCGAGGTCTTTGCCTTTGGTTTTAAGCACGTATTCAATATAGTCCTCGACTTCCTGCTTAGGATCGATTCGACTTACTTCCAGGCCCGTGATGCCCGATCCAACCACTTGCTCGATATGGGCTGCAGGGTCGGTGGTGCTGAGGTGAACGGGAAAGCCGCGCGACGCCAGTTCATACGCCACCGCAGCGGCGATTGTGGTCTTGCCTACGCCGCCTTTGCCCATCACCATGATCAGGCCCTTTTCTGCTTGCGCAAGATCCTCTATCAAGCTGGAGAAGGACATTAAATCATCCGCCAGTGGCGTTATGTAGGAAGGTGTTGATGAATCAACGGGCTTTACCTCAGGGTTATACAAATCACGCAAAGCATCAATGCCCACGATGTTGTGCCCCTGTAAGCCGATCTGAGTACGCGGTAACGTAGCCAGTGAGTCCGGCATGGATTCCAGTGCCTGATTATTGCGTTGCTCATAGGCATGCGCAACGGCATCGTTTTCATCACTTGCGTGGAAAACGCCATTAATGATCAGGTGCTGGTTTGCGATGCCCTGTTCGCTGAGTTCTCTCCCGGAACGCGCCGCTTCATCCAGGGCAATTTTGTCCGCTCGACTGACCAGCACCAGGGTGGTTTGTTCAGCATCGCTTAGCACACTCAGCGTGGCGGCGTATCGTTCGTGCTGCTGGGTTAATCCGGACGCTGGCCCAAGGCAGGTTGCGCCGCGTAAATTGTCATCCAGGAATCCGGACCAGGCTGCCGGTAGATTCAACAATCTGAGCGTATGCCCGGTCGGGGCGGTATCAAAGATGATGTGGTCAAAACTGTTAATAATCGACTCATCAACCAGGAAGGAAGTAAATTCATCAAACGCCGCAATTTCGACGGTACACGCACCAGAGAGTTGCTCTTCCATCTGCGCAATCATGGAATCGGGTAACTCGCCGCGATACGGGTCGATAACGCGGCTGCGATAGTCTTTTGCAGCCCGTTCAGGATTGATATTTACCGCGAAGAAGTTGTCTACATCGCGTATGGGAGTTGGCTCGCCGCCTATTTTGGTGTTTAGTACCTGGTCAAGGTTGGAGGCCGGGTCGGTGCTTATCAACAAAATGCGTTTTCCAGCGTCCGCGAGCGAAAGCGCGAGGGCACAGGAAGTGGAGGTTTTGCCTACCCCGCCCTTGCCGGTGAAAAACAAAAATGGCGTTGGATTATTTAGAATCTGACTATTTAGTTTGGTCAACGGTCTTTCCTCAGCAGCTTGAGCCGGCGGCACAGCCACAGCTCGTTGTGTTATTGTCTTTAGCCGGGTTCTCTGTGGCCAACGATTTTGATTCTAAACCCGCCAAAGCCTGAAGTTGTTCACGATTTGGATAGCGGCCGCGACTGACGACTGCCCCGTCAAGTACCAGTAATGGCAGACAGGATTCGCCATGTTCATTAATCTCGGTTTTCACCACCGGGTCACCTATAAAAGCAGCGGGCTCTTGCGCGAGGTTAAATCGTTGGACGTCGAGTCCCTGCTTTTTCAACCACTCCGTATCGGCGGTAAAATTGATCAAAACAGTATCGGCATCTACACCGCAAACGCCTGTTTCGCAGCACATGGCGGGTTCAAAAATAGCTAGTTTAGTCATAGGTCTCTCCACGGTAAATGTAATGAATGGTCCCCGGGCATGCCTTCAGACACACCCCTGGACTGAATTGAATGATTTTCTAATGTTATCGGCAAAATGTGGTTGATCAAGGTCAAATTATTCAATTTTGCTTTCCAGCAACTCGCTGTTTAAAATTTCGGGGAAATCTGTTGGATCCAGGTACTTGAAGTACTCATCCAGATACGGAACCGGCCCGTCCGGGCAAATGAATACACAGTTGATATCTTTATTGTTATTGCGTAATTCATCTAATGTATTGTTTTGTATTCTTTTTTCCAGGAATTTTAACAGGCCACATAAAGCAAAACCTGAGCTGGGGCCGACTACGATACCATTGCGACTGAGCTGCATACTCTTTCTGTAGGATTCAACCGTGTCAATTTTTTCGATGTGGTCGACCTGTTTTTCCCAATCAAAGCCGATGAGCTCCAATAAGCCTTTGGTGCGCACACCGGGCACGTAGCTCGAATCTTCACGCATGACGCCGACGACCTGAATGGCGTCATTTTTCTTTTTTAGCTGTTTCGCCGTGCCCGTAATTGTTCCGGTTGTCCCCAGTCCTGCACACAGGACGTCGATTTCACCATTGGTTTGTTTCCATATCTGTTTTGCGGTCCATTTTTGGTGTGCCATCGGGTTATCGGGGTTATCGTATTGCCCGGGGTTGATCCAGCCTGGCTGTGAACCTTTCTCTCTGGCCTTGTAAACGCCTGCCCTGGGATCATTAGCATCCGGTAGCGGCGGCTCCTGATTAACGATCGGCTGGACGCCAAAAAACAATAACATCAGCAATTTATGCTGAGATATTTCATGCGGAACGTATGAATAGGTATTTTGAACGCCAAATTGTTTCGCGGCTAGTGCGATGGAGAATACTGTATTGCCCGACGAGTTCTCTATGGTGTTTTCCACCTGCTCAAGCTCGCCGCGTTGATACAGACCCTGCATCATATTAAAAGCCGGAAGTGCCTTTACATTGCCCAGTGGTGAAAAGGTCATGAGTTTGGCAAAGATACGAACTCGATGACTGGCAAACGGGTTTAGAGTTTCCGGTAATTCAACCATGGGTAGCATTGGGTGTTTACCAGGATCCAGAAATTTCTCGATGGATTTCTTACCCTTAAATACATTGTATTTGCTGCTCATAGCTTTACTTCTGATGGATGGGTCATACGATGGTTGGCGCTGGCAATGGACACAGGTTAAAAATCCTAATGGTGCAATATTTTGGAAAGAAATAACTGAGCGCGTTCGCCCCTTGATTCGCCAAAAAAGGCATCCTTTGTACAATCTTCTTCTATGCGTCCCTCATCCATGAAAATCACGCGATCGGCAACATTTTTAGCAAAACCCATTTCATGGGTAACCACCATCATTGTCATTCCTTCCTTTGCAAGCTCTACCATAACATCCAGGACTTCATTGATCATCTCAGGATCCAGAGCAGAAGTGGGCTCGTCGAACAGCATGGCAACCGGGTCCATCGCCAGGCCCCGCGCGATCGCAACGCGTTGTTGCTGGCCACCTGAAAGTTGCCCCGGATATTTTTGCGCATGCTCCGAAAGCCCGACCCTGTTCAGGAGTTCCATGCTGCGCTCCTCGGATTCTTCTGCAGTTCTTCCGAGTACTTTTTCCTGCCCTAACATGATGTTTTTTATCACCGTGATGTGCGGGAATAATTCAAAATTCTGAAATACCATGCCAATGTGCGAACGCAAACTGGATAGATTAGTTTTCGTACTTCCAACCGAAACATCATCAAAGGTAATGGTACCTTCCTGGAAAGGCTCAAGCCCGTTGATACATTTTATAAGTGTGCTTTTACCTGATCCTGATGGGCCACATACAACCACTACTTCACCCTTCTCAACCGAGGTGGAACAGTCATTTAAAACACGAAAGGTGCCGTACCATTTGCTCACATTTTTCAATTCAATCATACTGAAAATCTCTTTTGTAATTTGCGTATGGACAGTGAAAAAGACAGGCACAGCACGAAGTAAACGACTGCGACCGTAGAAAATAACTCTATAAGGCGATTTTCCCGGGTGGCGACAATTTCAGCGTTAACCAGAAAATCGTGCAGCCCAACTACGTAAACCAGCGATGTATCCTGAAACA
>Ga0164313_10005716_pt1 | contig 11002 bp, 9 predicted proteins | sample GuaBasSedimGuay4_FD_113735 | JGI IMG/M metagenome (GOLD analysis project Ga0164313, IMG submission 113735) | Subseafloor sediment microbial communities from Guaymas Basin, Gulf of California, Mexico - Guay4, Core 4569-4, 0-3 cm | ecosystem: Environmental > Aquatic > Marine > Hydrothermal vents >...
CTAACGACCATTCACCATCTATTAAATTAACTGGCCAACAGGTAAACTGGATAACCGGTTAACTAAATACGTATTGCTTAAACCTCAAATTCTATATTTATATTCAATAAAAATTTATAATTTTCCTGCTTTGTTGGTAAAATATTTCTTATATTTTTTAAATTTTTTTAATGTAATCAGAAATATAGTCTACTATCTTCTTGGCTGAATTTTCATTACCTAACTCTCTGCTCTTTTTAGCCATTATTTCTAATCGATTTTTACCTTTCAATATATCGAGTAAAACCCGGACTAACTCCTTATCGGATAAATCCTTTTCAAAAATTAATATTGCAGCTCCTTCTCTTTCAAAAATTTTAGCGTTAATTACCTGGTGATCATGAGTAGCATATGGGTAAGGTATTAAAATTGCCGGCAAACCATAAGCGCTAATCTCAGCTAAAGTTGTAGCTCCTGCCCGGCAGATTACTAAATCAGCCAGAGAATAGGCTTTTTCGATATCGTGCAAATAAGGTTCTACCGAAAATATTTTATGGCCCTCTCCCAACATTCCTATAATGTTATCATAATCGTCTTGCCCGCTAATCAATAAAATTTGCCAACCGTTTTTTATAATCTCTTTTATTAAATCGATGCCTTCCAGAACAGCTCTATTAATTGAAGCTGCTCCCTTACTACCTCCTAACACCAATATAGTTTTTTTTGAAGAATCAAGATTAAATTTTTTATACTCTCTGTCTGTGCTCCGTTTAATATTTTTAAAACGTAGGGGATTGCCCGTAAAAATCAATTTTGCTTTACTGCTAAAATATTCTTTTGACTGATTAAAACTTAAAAATGTTGCTCTGGTAATACGAGATAAAAATTTATTTGTAATCCCGGGTATTACATTCTGCTCGTGGACAAAAGTTGGAATACCTAATATCGCGGCTATTAAAACAACCGAACCGCTCACGTAACCCCCTGTTCCAATAACTATATCCGGTTTATACCTTTTTATAATTTTATATGACTGAAATAAAGAAATTAGAAAAATAACAATGGCCGTTAAATTTTCAAAACATATTTTCCGTTGGATACCCCGAGCCTTAATTTTTTTAATTTTAAAACCTTCCCGGGGAATAAGTTTTGATTCCAGACCTCTTTCGGTTCCCACAAATAAAATATCGTTTTTTATGTCTCTATCTTTTATCTCGTAAGCTAAACTAATTCCAGGATATATGTGCCCTCCTGTTCCGCCACCCGAAATTATCACCTTTAGTGCCATCAATTACGCTCCCTATTCTTTTACTTTATACCGGGAAATATTTAATAAAATTCCCGCGCAAAACATATTTACAATTAGAGATGAACCTCCATAGCTGATAAAGGGCAGGGTAATGCCGGTGGTGGGAATCATCTTGGTCACTACTCCAATATTTATAATGCTCTGAAAAACTATCATTGAGGTAATGCCCGCTGCCAACAAAGTCCCAAATTGGTCAGAAGAATCTAAGGCTATCCTGAATCCACGCCACAACAATATTGTAAAGAGAATAATTATTACCACAGTGCCTATAAACCCTAATTCCTCACCAATTATAGAGAAAATGAAGTCGGTGTGTTGGTCGGGAAGATAGAAATATTTTTGTTTACTCTCTGCCAATCCGATTCCAAAAATTCCTCCACTCCCTAAGGCTAATAAAGATTGAATTATATGAAACCCGCTATCCAAAGGGTCTTTCCAGGGGTCCAAAAAAGAGAGCAATCTCGTTCTTCTATATTCTTCTCTCGATAATATCAAAATTCCCAGGGGAATGGCTGCAGCTATCAGGGCATAAAGCTGAACTATCCTGGTCCCCCCAATAAATAACATAATAAAAGAAATGCCCAAAATAATTAAGGAAGTACTAAAATCTGGTTCGTTCAAGATTAATAAAAACATTACTAACATAATAATTAAAGGGGGCAATACCCCCCTAATAAAGGTTTTAATATCTTTTACTTGTTTTCTGGTTAAAGATTCTGCCATGTATAAGATTAAAGCAAATTTAGCGATTTCGGAAGGCTGAAAAGAAAAAAATCCTATCTTAATCCATCTTCTTGCTCCACCGGCAGTCCTCCCTATACTGGGAACATATACCATCGATAGCAATGCAATGGATAAAATTAAGATAGGCAGAGTAAATTTTTTATAATAATGATAATCAGTATATATAGCGAAAAAAAATGCTATTAAAGCTATTATAACATAAATTAATTGTCTTTTTAAAAAATAATAACTATCTCCATACCATTTATAAGCCATAATGTAACTTGAACTAAAAACCATACATATGCCAACAGCCACAAGTAAAATTACTACTATAAAAAGCCATAAATCAGGAGATCTTTTTTCTACTAACATCTAAATATAACCTCTCATCAACGTATTGCGTATTGCGTATCGAGTATCGCGTTAAAGAAATAACATAGAGCGAAAAACGAAAAGCGCAAAGCGCAAAACCATAATTCAAAATTCAAAACTTGCAGAGTCTTCCAGTCTGCCCGTCCACCGGTCTTCCGGTCAAATTGTGTAATATGTAACGTGTAATAAGTACCTGTTCTTATAATTTCAGAAATTTAATCTTATTACTCATTACATATTACTTGTTACTGTATTTTATACGAGATACGAGATACGAATTTATTCTGGCTTCTGGCTTCTGTATTCTTTCTCTTATTAGCTCGATACGCGATACGCAATACTATATGCTTGCTATTCCAATAATAGCCAGTATTATTCCTGCTATCCAAAACCTAATAATAATTTTAGGTTCTTTCCAGCCACAAAGTTCAAAATGATGGTGAACAGGGCTCATCTTAAAAATTATTTTACCCCTTAATTTTACCGAAACAACTTGAAGTATCACTGATAAAGTTTCAATCACAAATATCCCGCCTATTATCAGTAAAAATAATTCTGTCCTGGTAAATATTGCCACTGAGGCAAGTGCGCCACCCAGGGCCAGAGAACCAACATCTCCTAAAAATATTTGAGCCGGAAAGAAATTATAGACCAAAAAGCCGAGAGAAGTAAAGGCAACTATTAGTGAAAAAAGAACCATCGATCCCATATTTTGAATATAGGCAATTAAGGCAAAACTAAACATCGAAATAATTATCAAGCCGGCTGCCAGCCCATCCAGGCCATCGGTTAAATTTACCGCATTAACCGAACTTACCATTACCAGAACCACAAAAGGAACAAACATAGCTCCTAATTCTATACTATTTTTCAAAAAAGGAATATAAATTTCTGTTCCCAAATCAGTGCCTTGTTGAACACCATAAGCAACTATTAGAGCAAGGGCAATCTGAAGAAGTAACTTTTGCATAGTAAGAAGACCTAATGACCTTTTTTTAAAATATTTTATCAAATCATCAACCAAGCCGATAAGTCCGAAGCCGGCAGTAATGATTAGCGACCATAAAACATATTTATTGTAAGGAACAAGGAGTAAAACTATTATTATCAAAGTAAAAATAACTATTACTCCACCCATAGTAGGTGTTCCCGTTTTATGTTGATGAAGATCCGGCCCTTCCTGACGTATTTTCTGTCCCATATTATGTTTTTTCAGGTAATTTATAAAAAGCGGCAAAGTAATAACCGGGATTAAAAACGAAATTAATATTATTAGTGGCCAGTGGGTCATTATCTCCTCCTTAGGCAGGATTATTTTTTTGATACTCTTTTTGTAAAAATTCTACAATCTCTTCCATTTTCATTTCTCGAGAACCTTTTAATAGGATAAAATCTCCGGGTTTGGTCAGACTTAACAGCTTTTTGGCTAAATTTATCTTCTCATTTTTCTCAAAAGAAAAAACTCTTACTTCCGCCATCCCCTCTTTTTTGGAAGACTGTGCAATTATCTTTCCCCCCGACCCTAGGGTTATCAATATATCAATAGGTAATTTTGCTACTTCTTTTCCTATTTCTCGATGGTAAAAGTCGGTCTTTTCTCCTAATTCCAGCATATCTCCCAAGATGGCTACCTTTCTATTGTTTTGCGCAACTTCTGCTAAAGTTTCTAAGGCACTTTTTACTGATAATGGACTCGCATTATAGGAATCGTTCAGTATTTTAATACCCCTGTAAAAATTGCTCAATTGCATATGAAGATCTAATGGTTTAAAAGAAGATAAACATCTTTCGATTAAATCTAATTCTATTCCCAGGGCAAAAGCAGCCGCAGCAGCGGCAAGGGCATTATAGATATTGTGCCTTCCCAATAAGGGGAAATATATTTCTTTGCTTATATTATTTTGTACTACAAGGGTAAATTTCGTTCCTTTATCGCTGACTATTCTGATATTACGAGCCATAATATCACTTCTATTTTCAATTCCAAAAGTATATATCTTCTTATCTTTAACAATTTCCAAAGCCTTTAAAAAATAGAGGTCATCTCTGTTTATTACGGCTATACCGTCTTTGTCTAATGATTGTAATAATTCCGACTTAGCCTTAAAAATATTATCCTTTGAACCTAACAAACCGATATGCGCCTCTCCGATATTAGTAAGCACTGCTAAATCAGGAGTGATAAAATTGGTAAGAGTTTTTATTTCGCCCAAACCTCTCATTCCCATCTCTGTCACCAACAACTTATGTGATTTGTTAAGCTGCAGCAGAGTAAGAGGAATTCCGATTTCATTATTATAATTTCCTGAGGATTTTAAAAGGGGGAATTTTTGAGATAAGATATGAGCAATAATTTCTTTGGTAGTAGTCTTTCCATTACTGCCGGTTACACAGATATTAAAAGTGTTAAACTTATCCTTATAGTGTTTGGACCAATCCTGCAAGGCAGAAAGAGTATCTTTTACTTCTATGATAATTTTATTTTTATCTATTTGCTCATTCTGTAGTAAAGCGCTCGCACCTTTACAGACTACTGCCCCAATCGCGCCTTTTTTAAAAGCTTCAATAATAAAATCATGTCCATCGAAATTGGGTCCAATTATAGCAAAAAACAAATCGCCGGGAATTAAAATTCGGCTATCTGTAGAAATCCCTTTTATTAAGCAACCCTGGTCTCCCTGAATTATCTTTCCCGAAACAGCTTTTATCAATTCCCCGATTTTACAATTTTCCAACCTTTTATCTCCCTGTTAAAATATTTTTCACTACTTCTTCATCATTATGATGGATAGCTCTGTTATGATAAATCTGTTCATTTTCAGGCCCTTTTCCAGCTATCAACACTATATCTCCTTCTCCGGCTTTTTCCAAAGCATGTTTAATAGCCTCTACCCGATCAGTAATTATAATATAATCTTTATCTGTTTTTTTAACCCCTCTCTCAATCTCTTGGGCAATTTCCATAGGGTCTTCACTTTTAGGATTATCTGCAGTTATTACTATGTAATCGCTATATTTCCCTATAACTTCCCCCATAGTAACCCTTACCTTATTATATTTCTCTCCACCATGTCCGAATACCGTTATTATTTTATTTGAGGCAAAATTACGTAAATTCCCCAATATATTTCCCAATCCATGGTAATTGTGGGCAAAATCTATAATAATAGTATAATTCTGACCATATTCAAGCAACTTATATCTTCCCGGAGCTCCATAAAATTCACGAAAAGCTTGAGAAATTACACCAGGAAAGATCCCTTGAGAAATAGCTGTCGCTATAGATGCCAAAGCATTATATATGTTGTATATTCCACCAAAATTTAAATATATTCTAGTCCATCCCAAAGGAGTTTCTACAATAAAGGATGAATTTTTGAGATTCATTCTTATTTTCTTGGCTCTAATATCAGCCTCTTTTTCTATTCCATAAGTAATTAAGTTAACCTTATTACAATCTATAAAATCTTTACTGTGCTCATCATCAATATTAATCACTGCAAATTTTTCATATTTTTTTTTCTTACTGTCATTTAAACTTAAAAATAATTTTTTCTTCGCATTTAAATAATTAGTAAAGTTTTTATGGATTTCGAAATGCTCCTTGCTGATATTAGTAAAGATAGCTACATCAAAATCGCATCCTTCTACGCGGGATAATTGTAAGGCATGGGAGGACACTTCCATTACTGCATAATCATTCTTTAATTTAACCATTTCTTTAAGCGTCTTCTGTAAATCTACTGATTCCATAGTAGTCATCTGAGAGGAGTTAACATTGTCACCGATTATATTTTGTGCAGTGCCCAGAAGTCCTGTTCTATAACCTTCTTCCTGGAAAATGGCTCTTAACATATAAGCAATAGTAGTTTTACCGTTGGTTCCGGTTACTCCAATTAATCTTAATTTTCGTGAAGGAAAACTGTAAAATTTGTTAGCTAAAATTGCCAGGGCTTTACGGCTATCATCTACCCTTATTATGGTAATGTCCCGCCTGGGAGGAATTTCTTTTTCTACTAAAAGTGCAATAGCCCCCCTATTAATGGCTTCATCGATAAAATTGTGTCCATCAGAAGTAAAACCTTTTATGCATATAAATAAAAAATCTCTCTTTATTTCCCGAGAGTCGTGATAAATTCCTTTTATATTTAAATTTAAATCACCAATAATTTCTTTAGTGTCTAAATTTGTTATTAACTCACTCAATTTCATAAAAAATACCTCGGTATTAATTTACCAATTAACCAATTTACCGATTCGCCAATTGAACTAGTTAGATAGTTAGTTGGTTAACTGCTTCATTAGTTACCCGGTTTAGCGGTTAACTAATAAATAATACACTTCTTCTCTTTTGTTTTTTTTCTATGTATTATTATACTCGACACAAGCTTATTTTAGTATTATTTTATCAACTTAATTTCTTTTCTTTACACATTACTGTATTTTCCATATACTATCTTATCTTTTAACCTCTATCTTCCCTTTTTTTAACTAGTTGACCAAGTAACCAGCTAACTGATTAATCAACTAATTAACCATAAACGAGATACGGTTCACGGGATACGAGATACTTATTCTGTTGGTACCGATAAGTAAGGAAGAACCTTGGAAGCAATCTCCTGAAAAACCGGAGCAGCTACTGTCCCACCGTAATAACTTCCCTTGGGTTCATCTAATAAAACCAAGATAGATATTTTAGGATTCTCTGCAGGAACAAAACCTGCAAATAAAGAGCTGTATTTATCTTCAGAATATTTACCGATAGAAAAATCAAATTTTTGAGCAGTCCCGGTTTTTCCTGCAGCCTGATATCCTGCAAGCTTAGCCCTAGTCCCGGTTCCGTCATTCACTACTTGTTCTAATATCTTGGTCATAGTTAAGGCAGTATCAACCGATACTACCTGTCTTACCGGCTTTGGTTTAAATATTTTAATTTTATTTTGCGCTGAATCCAATATTTCCCTCACTATCATCGGTTTCATTAAAGTCCCCCTATTCGCAATAGCCGATATAGCCATTATCAACTGAATTGGAGTTACAGAAATTTCTTGACCTATAGATAGGGATGCCAGAGAAATTTTTGACCAATCCTTTGCACTTCTTACCAGGCCATTTATTTCACCGGGTAAATTTATTTCAGTCAATGTCCCAAACCCGAATCTTCTAATCGACTTTTCAAAAACCTTTTCATCTAATCTTGTCCCGGTTTGAATTACTCCTATATTACAGGAATTTTTTACTATATCTGTAAGATTTTGAGAACCATGTTGGTGTATATCGTGAAAAACAGTTCCATTGTATTTTGTCCACCCTTCACAATAAAATTGATCATTTAAATTAACTACTCTTTCTTCCAGGGCTGTAGCTATGGTAATAACCTTAAAGGTCGATCCCGGCTCATAGGCATCAGTTAATGCTCTATTTCTCCAAAGATCGCGAGAATATTGATTAAAATAATTGGGGTCATAAGAAGGTTTTACTGCTATTGCTAAAATTTCCCCGGTTTTGGGTTCTACTACAATAGCGACTCCTGCTTTAGCCTTGGATTTTTGAAAAGCTTTATCCAAAGCTTCTTCAGTGATGTATTGGACAACTTCATCAATAGTTAATACAATTGAATGCCCATCCTTGTGAGCAGTTGGCTCTTTAATGCTTAAAGGTACCTTGCCTCCTATAGCATCTCTTTCTAAAATTACTAAACCAGGCAAACCTTTTAGTTCTTTATCAAAAAATGATTCTAAACCTTCCAAGCCTTGATTGTCTATTCCCACAAATCCCATTAAATTAGACGCCAAATAATTCTTGGGGTAATATCTTTTGCTCTCATCTAAGAAATCAAATCCCTCTAATTTTAGTTTCTTAATCTCTGCAACTTCTGTTTCTTTTAATTTCCTCTTTATCCACACAAAAGATTTTTTCTGATTTAATTTATCCAGTACGTCTTTTGTTTTCAAATTCAAAATTGAAGATATTTTTTGGGCGGTTTCTTGAGGATTTTCAACTTTAGGGGGAATGGCAAATAAAGATTGGACATTAATATTCACGGCTAATTTTTTATAATTTCTATCATAAATATTACCTCGTTCTCCCTCGATAGAAAAAGAAGTGAGGTGTTCTTGTTGGGCAATTTCTTTAAATTTATTACTTTGAATGACCTGAATGTTATACAGCCTATGAATTAATGAAAAATAAAGAATTATAAATACTATAAGTAAAAAAATAATACGTTCTTTTTTTTCTTTGGAAAGCAACAATTATTTCCGCCCTCTTTAACCTATACTGCTACAAGTATATTATTTTAGTGCCCCTAAAATCAAGTTATTTATATTCTTTAGGTCAAAACTAGCCCAAAAATTCCTTTCCCTTCCATAATTGTTACTGATTACCCCAATATCATTTCCGGAATTAATTTCGGGAGCGGGACTTGAAGCAATAAATTTAATTTCTTTTGGTCTAATCATTCCTAAATGATTAAAAGCAATTTTTTCAATTCTACTTAAAGCAGAAAGAGTCTCTGCGGTAAGTTCAAGTTTTTTATTTTCTTCCTCTAGGGCTATTTTTTCATTTTCTAACTTTATTAATTTGTATCCCAACTCTGTTAAAATAATGTTGTTAGAAATATAAAAAATTACTATAGAGGTGACAAGAATTACTAAAATTAGAAATGAACCAAAAACAATCAAGGCGTTCTTGTTTTCGTAATTACCGGTAGCTACAGCACTGCTTCCTCTCATATTTTTATCACCCCTTTACTTTTTTATTTTCTCTGCCACTCTCAATTTAGCGCTTCTTGCCTTAGGATTATCCCTTACTTCCTCCGAAGAAGGTCTAATTGGTTTTTTAGTTATAATTTTCAATCCGTAATTCCCTTGGTTTTTCCCTTCTCTCTCTACTTCTTTGAATAGGTGTTTAACTATTCTATCCTCCAGTGAATGATAAGAAATAACACATATCCTTCCTTTATTCTCTAAAACTCTAATTGCCTGATTCAGCCCCTTTTCCAAAGCCTCAAGCTCCTGATTTACTTCAATCCTGATGGCCTGAAATACCCTGGTTGCAGGATGAATTCTCCAGGTATGCCTCTTTTTGGTCTTAGGAAGAGATCTTATTACTAAGTCGGCTAACTGCTTGGTTGTAGTAATGGCCTTCTTTTTTCGTTCTGTTACAATTAAACGGGCAATTCTCTTGGAAAACCTTTCTTCTCCATATTTTTCAAATATTTCAGCTAAATCCTTTTCAGAATAACTATTGATTAAAATATTAGCGTTAAATTCTTGAGTTAAATCCATCCGCATATCTAAATAGTTGTCTTCTTTAAAACTAAATCCTCTTTCTTTCTCTTTTAGTTGGTGAAAGGACACCCCTAAATCAAAGATTATCCCCGAAATTGTTTTAATCTTTAAATCAGATAGAATTACTTCTAAATTTCTGAAATTACCCTTAACTAATTTTACTTTATCGATATAACTTTCTAGTTCTTCTTTTGCTGTTTCAATTGCCTCTTTATCTTGGTCAATTCCGATCAGTGAACCCTGGGGATAAATGTTCTCCAAAATGGCTTTGGAGTGCCCTCCACCACCTAAAGTGCAATCGATATAAACACCTCCTTTCTTTAAGTTCAAATAACTTAAGATCTCTTTTGTTAACACAGGAATGTGAAAGAAACTTGCCATAGATTAACCTTCTTGTTCGTATATTCTTTCGGCAATATCTTCGTATGAACTTTCAACCTCTCCAAAATATTTTTGCCATACATCTTTACTCCAGATTTCTATCCTGTCTAAAACTCCGATAACCATAATTTCTTTATTGATCTGAGCGTAATCTCTCAAATATTTCATAATAATGACTCTGCCTTGATTATCCATGGTGCAATCGGTAGCTCGGGAAAATAGTATTCTTTTAAATGCCCGGGCATCTCTCTGGCCCAAAGGGAGCAGCTTCATTTTTTCAGACAAATTTTTCCACTCTTCCAGAGGATATACAAAAAGGCAAGTATCAAGACCAAAAGTAATAATAAAATTATCACCCAAAGATTCCCGGTATTTTGCCGGGACAATCAATCTTCCCTTTTCATCTATAGAGTGTTCATACTGCCCTAAAAACATAAAATCTCCTTTATATTATATCCTCCACTTTACTCCACTTTGCTCCACTATATATAGTATACTACACTCTTTTGAAAAACCCTCTTTTTTTTTGAAAATAATTTGATTTTTTTTAAAATAATTAGAAAAACCGCATATTTAGCGTCTTTTCTGCAATAGACACACTATTTTTCAGCGTATTTTTAGGGAAAATAGGAAGGAAAAGTTAAAAATTGTCATTCGTGAGAGGTATCTGAGGAAATAAAAAAGACATACAATAAAAATTTTTACCGTATGTCTTTGTATCAATCTATTTTGATAAGTAGATCGTATAAGCCGAGTTCTGTCCCCTTATAAAATCAGTCGTTAGTGAATAGTCGTTAGTCATTAGTGTAAAATACAAGTTGCAAGATACAAGATGCGAGTTTATTTAGTTATCCGGCTAACCATCTTCACGAGATACTATATGTTCTCTTATTCTGACTTCTGAATTCTGCCTTCTGGCTTCTATTCTCTTAATTAGATACGA
>Ga0164313_10005717_pt1 | contig 11002 bp, 8 predicted proteins | sample GuaBasSedimGuay4_FD_113735 | JGI IMG/M metagenome (GOLD analysis project Ga0164313, IMG submission 113735) | Subseafloor sediment microbial communities from Guaymas Basin, Gulf of California, Mexico - Guay4, Core 4569-4, 0-3 cm | ecosystem: Environmental > Aquatic > Marine > Hydrothermal vents >...
ATGGTGGCCAGTAGCTCCTCGAAGTGGCTGGGCATGGGAATCCTTTCAGGACAAACTGGAACCGGATGCAGGAGTCAGTCCAAATTAATTCACATTGTCCGTTCGGCAAACCTCTGTTATCGTGTTTCACTGCAAAAATTCCATTTTTCCCGGAGCCGGATGGAGCCAACAGCTTGACCGAGTGGATCCGCATCAAGGGCGCGCGCCAGCACAATCTGCGCAATGTCGACGTCGATTTTCCCCGCGGGGTGATGACCTCGGTTTCGGGCGTGTCAGGGTCAGGGAAGTCCTCCCTCGTGTTCGACACCCTCTACGCCGAGGGCCAGCGGTGTTACGTGGAATCACTGTCCACCTACGCCCGCCAGTTCCTGGCCCGGCTTCCCAAGCCGGATGTCGACTGGATCGACGGGATCAGTCCCGCCATCGCCATCGAACAGCGCAACGCGGTGACCAGCGGCCGCAGCACCGTGGGCACGGTCACCGAGATCAATGACTACCTGCGGGTATTCTGGGCCCGGGTCGGCAAGGTGATCTGCCCCGATTGCGAGGTGCCGGTGGATCGGGAATCCCCCGAGACGGTCTGGCGCACCATCCGGAAGGATCAATCCGAAGGGGCCATGGTGCTGGTCTGCTACCCGCTCACTCTCTCAGGGGAGGGTTCGGCCGAAGGCTGGTGGGAGCCGCTTCTGGCCCAGGGTTTCCAAAGGGCCGTTTTGAACGATGTGGTCCTCCGGTTGGACGATCCGGACGTGAAGGATATTCCCCTGTCGGAAACCGAGACCACGATCGACGTGGTGGTGGATCGTCTGAAATTGACGGCCAGGATCCGTTCACGTTTCATTGAGGCTGTCGAAATGTCCTTCGGTCAAGCTGGCGGGATGGCCGTTGTGCGGGGCCTGGACGGCGCTTGGCGCACGGAATTTTCCAATGATCTGCGCTGCAACGGTTGCAGCCGCATCTTCCCCGAACCGACGGCCCGGCTGTTCTCCTTCAATTCCCCGGAAGGCGCCTGTCCGGCCTGCAAGGGTTTCGGTAACCGGCTGGAATTCGACGAGGAAAAGATCATCCCCGATCCCGGCTTGACCGTGCGCGACGGAGTGGTCAAACCCTGGAGTACGGAAAGCTTTTCCCGTAATTTCACCGGTCTGCTCCGTTTCTGCGCCCGCAAGAAAATTCCCTCGGACAAGCCCTTCCACAAGTTGACCCGCCGGCAGCAGCTGTTGATCATCGAAGGGGGCGACAAGACCTATCCGGGGATCATTCCCTTCCTGGAAACGATGCGCAGGGAGATGAAGAAGGGTCACCACCGTTTTTTCACGCGGCGTTACATGGGGGACACCCTGTGCCGTGCCTGCGGCGGCAGCCGTCTTCGCCCGGAAGCCATGGCGGTCAAGGTGCAGGGCATGGATCTGGGCGTTATCGGGGCATTGTCGGTCGAGGACGCCCTTGCCAAGGTGGAGAAAATCCGGCTGTCAATGACCGCGAAGGCGGTTGCCGGCGAGGTGCGGGATGAAATCCTCCACCGGTTGCGGTTTCTGAACCGCGTCGGGCTGGGATACCTGACCCTGGACCGCCTGACCCGGACCCTGTCCGGTGGCGAGGCCCAACGCATCCATCTGGCCAATGCCCTGGGGGCCCGGCTGGTCGACACCCTGTACGTCCTGGACGAGCCGACCTGCGGCCTGCATTCCGGTGATGTGGACCGGCTCATCGAAACCCTCGACGACCTCGTGACCGGGGGCAACACGGTGGTGGTTGTCGAACACGATCTGGCCGTATTGAAGGCCGCCGAGTATTTCGTGGAACTGGGACCCGGGGCCGGCACGGGCGGGGGAGAAGTTGTCTACCAGGGTCTTCTGGCCGACCTGCTCGAAGACGGGGATACCTTGACCGCCCGCCACCTGCGAGGGCAGGTCCAGCTGCGCCAGGCAGGGCAGCGCAAGGACAAGGCCGACCGCTGGTTGACCGTGAAGGGCGCGCGTCTGCACAATCTGCGGGATATCGAGGTCAAGATTCCGCTGCGCCGTTTTGTCGCCTTGACCGGGATTTCGGGTTCGGGCAAGAGCAGTCTCATGAACGGATGTCTCTACGATGGGTTGACCGCCCGGGTCGCCGGGGGCACGGGCCGTGCTTTTCCCTTCACCTCGATCCACGGCAGCCACGGCGTGGGCAAGGTCGTGCGGGTGGACCAGTCGCCCATTGGCAAGACCAGCCGGTCGAACCCGGCCACCTATCTCCAGGTTCTCTCCCCGATCCGGGACCTGTTCGCCGGGGTCCAGGAATCCCTCGCTCGCGGTTACGCGCCGGGACGTTTCAGCTTCAACACCGCCGGTGGACGGTGTACCAATTGCCAGGGCATGGGCTACCACCGGGTGGAGATGCAGTTCATGGCCGACATCACCGTACCCTGCGAGGATTGTCGCGGCAAACGCTTCAACTCCAGCACCCTGGAGATCCGTTACAAGGGATTGAACATCGCCCAGATCCTGGAAATGACCGTGGATGACTCGCTGGCGTTCTTCGGGGACGTGGCAGCGGTGAGTCAACGCCTGTGGCTGCTGAAAAAGGTGGGGTTGGGTTACCTGACCCTTGGACAACCGGCCCCGACCCTTTCCGGCGGGGAAAGCCAGCGCCTCAAGGTGGCCCGGGAACTGGCCATGCCCTCCGGAAAACACAACCTGTATCTGCTGGACGAACCCACCACCGGGCTTCACGCCGAGGATGTGCTGGCCCTGGTCAAGGTCCTGCATGAGCTGGTGGACCGCGAGCACTCCGTGCTGGTGATCGAACACAATCTGGATCTCATCAGCCAGGCCGACTGGGTCCTGGATCTGGGTCCGGGGGGCGGCCGCCATGGCGGACGCGTGGTTACCCAGGGCACTCCCGAGGAGGTCGCCCGTGACAAGTCCTCCCTGACCGGTCAATACCTGGCCCGGAAGCTGGCCGGCGCCTCTTGACGCTCCTTTCGGAACCGCCTTGGCATATCCCTTGCAAATCCCTTGACGGCATTATCCTGCAATCCTCGGGTTGTTCTATAACTCCAAGTCATGCAGGAAGATAGGAGATAGGAGTCCGGATCCCGGATTCCTGGAAGGGGAAAAATTGCCAGCCGTTGCCAGGAACAATGACCAGAAGATACCCGGTTCGGTAACGGCGGCTGCCGTCTCCACCGAAGCGGTCCGTTCCCTGGCCCATGACCTCCGTTCCCCCCTTTCTTCGCTGTTATCCTGCCTGAATCTGGTGTTGAGCGGGGAGGCGGGCGATCTCACGCCCGACCAGCGGCGCTTCCTGGGCATGGCTCGGCGCAACATCGACCGTCTGGACCGGATGGTCCAGGACATGCTGGATGTTTCCCGGTTGCCGAGGGGATCTTTTCCCGACAGGCGACAGGAAGTGGATCTGGGTCCGATCCTCAAGGAGACCGTCCGCCTGCACAAGGTGACCGCGGCCCGCCGTAACCTCGAGATTGATGATTCGGGACTGCCGAAGAGTTTTCCCGCCCGGGTGGATCCCGACCTGGTGGTTCGCATGCTGGACAACGTGCTGGGCAACGCCGTGAAGTACACCGAGCCGGCCGGCGGTCTGGTGCGCGTCTGGCTGGAGCCGGGTGCTGTATACCCGCGGAGTTTGATGGGTAGACTGGCCCGTCACTGCAGCCTGCCGCTGGCCAACTTCAACCTTGTCGTCCAGGACAACGGCCCGGGCCTGAGTCCCGCTGTCAAAAGAAGGATTTTCGAACCTTTCAACCGTGGGCGATCTGTCCTGGGCACCCAGACCGCAGGGACCGGGCTGGGGCTTTCGATCACCCGACGGTTGGCGGAATCCCTCGGAGGTCAGGTCCGGCTGATCAGCTTGCCGGGACGAGGCACCACCGTCTGGCTCAAGCTGCCCCGGGATCCTGCTTCGGAACATTTTCAGAACACCGTGAATCAGCTGGCCGAGGCCCTGGCCCAGGGCGCAAAGCATGGAGTCAAACCCCTGGTCGGCGTGCTTGATCTTCGGCAGGGCACCGGCAGGACATCCTCCACCAGCCTGAACCTGGAGGGATATTTCGACATGGAACCGTCGGATTTCGCCACCGCATGGGAACCGGCTCCCGGCCTCTGGATGACCGCCGTCCTGGATCCGGTGAACTGGAGCCGGCGCTGGACACTTTTCGCCGCCCGCACCGGTGGTGGGCTGGAGGCAACCCGCTGGGAATATCTGGCTGGTGAACCCGGGGAAGATCTGACCGTCACCGGGCCGGCAGGGGTACAACCCGAAACAATGGTCAACCCGGTCCTCGACGGGCCGATTAAATGGTGAGTATTGGTCTCTCGGCCCAGTCCCGATGCAACGGAGGATAGATGATGGACCGCGCGTTACGGATTCTCGTGGTGGATGACGAACCGGATATCCTGGAAACCCTCGAGTACAGCCTGGAGAAGAGGGGTTTCGAGGTTGCCACCGCCCTGGACGGTCTCGAGGGCCTGGACAAGGCCAAACGCATGCCCCCGGATTTCATGATCCTCGACGTCATGCTGCCCGGTTGCAACGGTTACGAAGTCAGCCGCATGCTCAAGGAATGGATGGAGAACGATCCGGAGGCCAAATCCTTCCCGATCATGCTTCTGACGGCCCGGAAGGTGGATTCCCACGACCGCGAAAAATTCATCGCCACCTGGTCAAGGGCTGATGCCTGCATCTACAAGCCCTTTGAACTCGAAGAAGTTGTCAATACGATCACCGAGTTGACCGAAAAAGCTGCCAGCTGACCCGCCTGTAGATGATTCCCTGGCCGCCATCCGGCGGCTGATCCTTCCGATGGGTCGAGAAATCCCGTCAGCGGCTTGACAATCGATTCCCTGCGGTGTTTTATTCCCTTCCCGCTGAAGCGGAAACAGTTTGGAGCCTGGGTAGCTCAGTTGGTAGAGCACATGACTGAAAATCATGGTGTCGGTGGTTCGATTCCGCCCCCAGGCACCACTCTTGACCGGTAAATTTCCAGGAGCTGGTGTAGCTCAGCTGGTAGAGCAGCTCACTCGTAATGAGCAGGTCTGCGGTTCGAGTCCGCACACCAGCTCCATTTACCAGGATAAATATTGCCGGATTTATGAAAAGCCCACGCCTGTGCGGCTTTTTTTTGCTTTATTGTGGAAGACCCGGAAGCTAGGATGGCATCCGTTGCACCAGGAATGATAAGTGTGGAAAGGAATCCAGAATGCCTTTGCGAGTCAGTATTTCCGGGATTCGGGGAGTGATCGGGGACGGTCTCGACGCAGTCACGGTCGCCCGCTGGACCTCCGCCTTCGGGGCCTGGCTGCCCGACGGTCCCGTCGTTGTCGGCCGTGACAGTCGGATCAGCGGTCCCATGGTCCTGGATGCGGTTGCTGCGGCCCTGGCCTCGACCGGGCATGATGTGTGGGACATCGGCATCGCCACGACACCGACCACCGAAATCGCGGTGCAGCAGAGCAATGCTGTCGGTGGAGTGATCATCACCGCCAGCCACAATCCTCAGCAGTGGAACGCCTTGAAGTTCCTTTCCGGCAGCGGGCTGTTCCTGACGGCGGCCGAGAACCGTGAACTGCGCCAGAGGTACGAGGAGGGATCAGGGCACGTGGCGTTCGACAAGCTGGGCAAGGTCAGCCTCCGTACCGGCTCCGACCGGCAGCACCTCGACGCCATCTGTGCCGTGCCCTGGCTGGATGTGGACCGGATCCGCAGCCGGAACCTGCACGCGGTGGTCGACGCCGTCGAGGGGGCCGGCGGCAGTATCGTCCCGGCCCTGCTGGAAACCCTCGGGGTCCGCTGCACGCCGCTCTTCTGTGAAATGTCAGGCCGGTTTCCCCATGATCCCGAACCGACCCCCGCCAATCTCGGGGATTTGTGCGCCGAAGTTCGCGCCCAGGGTGCCGACCTCGGCTTTGCCGTCGATCCGGATGTGGATCGTCTGGCCCTGGTCGATGGCGCAGGCCGGGCGCTGAGCGAGGAGATGACGCTGGTGCTCGCCGCGGATTTTCTGCTGGGAAAAACACCCGGTCCCATGGCGGTGAACCTGTCCACGACCGGTCTTGTCGAAAAGGTCGCCGCGGGGCACGGCCAGATCGTGCACCGGACTCCCGTGGGGGAGGCCAACGTCGTGGAGGCAATTCTCGACCACGACTGCATCCTCGGTGGTGAAGGCAACGGAGGTGTCATTTATCCCACCATCCACGCCGGCCGGGATGCCCTGGTGGGCATCGTGATGATCCTGCAGGCCCTTGCCGAAAGCGGACTTTCGCTGGCGGAGATGGCCGATGCTCTACCCCCGGTGGCCATGGTCAAGACCAAGGTGGACAGTGACGATCTGGTTGCCGGGGACGATCTGGCCCGTCTTTTGGCCGGGTTGGGTGAAGGTCGGATCGATGACCGCGACGGCTTGAAGTGGATCGGTCCGGACGCCTGGGTGCACGTGCGTCCCTCGAATACCGAACCGGTGGTGCGCATCATCGCCGAAGCTAAAGACGAGGCCTCTGCCGTCGAACTCATCAACAGGGTCCGCAAGGGCCCGTGATATGTCCCGGGAGATCGGCCGGTGACTTTTTCCGGATACGGGTTTATCATGTGCAGAGGAAATTTTGATTTTTGACCTGGATCTGTTTTTTGCGCCTGGTTTTTTCACCTGACTATGCCGAACTGCGCCTGAAACATGGAGGATTAGCCGATGTGCGGAATAGTTGGAGTCGTGGGAAGCCCGAATGCCGCCTCGATTCTGCTCGAAGGTCTCAAACGACTGGAATACAGGGGTTACGACAGCGCCGGAATGGTCATCATGACCCCCGACGGTCAGCACCTGGTGAAAGAGAAGGGCAAGATCGTCAACCTGGAGGCCGCTCTCAACTGGGATGAGCTCAAGGGAACCTGCGGAATCGCCCACACCCGCTGGGCGACTCATGGCGCCCCCAACCAGATCAACGCCCATCCCCACGTTTCCGGGAAGGTCGCCCTGGTTCACAACGGCATCGTCGAAAACCATGCCGCCTTGAAAATCCAGCTGACCAACAAGGGACATGAGTTCGTATCCCAGACCGACACCGAGGTCCTGGCCCACCTGATCGAGGATTTCTACGACGGCGACCTGGTCAAGGCGGTGCAGCTGGCCCTGGGCGTTGTCGACGGCGCCTTCGGGATTGCGGTGACCCACCTCGACGAACCCGACCTGATCATCGGCGCCCGGCGTGGCAGCCCACTGGTCGTGGGGGTAGGCGAGGGTGTGAACTACCTGGCCAGCGACGTGGCCGCGATGATGGGTCACACCCGCCAGGTCATTTACCTCGACGACGGGGAGATGGTGACCCTGCGGCCCGAGGGCATCCATACCACGACCATCGACAACGAGGAGATCACCAAGGAGATCCAGGAGATCACCTGGGACCTGGACCAGATCCAGAAGGGCGGCTACGAGCACTTCATGCTCAAGGAGATCTTCGAGCAGCCCCAGACCATTCGTGACTCGTTCCGGGGGCGGATCCTGCCCGGGACCGGGGACGTGAAACTGGGCGGCATCGAACTCACCGACTGGGAGCTTCGCAACATCCGGCGCATCATCATCCTGGCTTGCGGAACCTCCTGGCACGCGGGCCTGGTGGGTGAATACCTGCTGGAGGAATACGCGCATATTCCCGTGGAGGTGGAGTACGCCTCCGAGTTCCGTTACCGCTCTCCGATCATCGAACCCGGTACGCTGTGCCTGGTGATCAGCCAGAGCGGCGAGACCATCGACACCCTGGAAGCCATGCGCGAAGCCAAGCGCAAGGGTGCAAAGGTTCTGGGTATCACCAATACGGTGGGCTCCACAATTGCCAGGGAAAGCGAGTGCGGCGTCTACATCCATGCCGGCCCTGAGATCGGGGTCGCCTCGACAAAAGCCTTCACCAGCCAGGTCACGATCCTGGCGCTGATGGCCATCCTGTTCGGCCGGCGCACACACCTGAGCGCCGACCGGGGGACCCAGATGCTGCAGGAACTGGTCAAGCTGCCGGATCTCGTGCAGAAGGTGCTGGACCAGTCCGATGCCATCAAACAGATCGCCGAGGTCTACGCCGGTCACAAGAACTGCCTGTACCTCGGGCGTGGCGTGAACTTCCCCATCGCCCTGGAGGGTGCCCTGAAGCTGAAGGAGATCAGCTACATCCACGCCGAGGGTTATCCCGCCGCGGAGATGAAACACGGACCCATCGCGCTGATCGATCCCGACATGCCGGTTGTGGTGATCGCGACCAAGGACGGCAGCTACGACAAGATCGTCGGCAACGTGCAGGAAGTGCGCGCGCGGGACGGCAAGATCATCAGCATCGTCACCGAAGGCGACACCGAGATCGCCGCCCTGAGCGACCACGTGATCACTATTCCGGAGACGATGAATTTCTGGACGCCCTTGCTGTCGGTGATTCCGTTGCAGCTTTTTGCGTACCACATCGCCGTTATTCGTGGGGAGGATGTTGATCAACCGAGGAATCTGGCCAAGGCGGTGACGGTGGAGTGACCATCGGTGGGTTTGTTTGTGAGGACAAGGGGCCGTGACATCCTGTCACGGCCTCTTTCGGGTTACGGTGCCCTCCGCCATCCATAGCTACGGGAACCTCCACACGCCTCACAAACCAACCCACCGACGGTCACTGCACCAACCACCCTGGCCAGATTGCGGTAGTAAGAGGGGGTGGGTTGATTTATGGTGTTTCCTGGCCCTGCCAGCAGGGGGGGCGGTATTAATTGTTAAATGAGAGAATGGGTTTGGATCAAATCCCGGCCCGGCAAAATGGAGCTGTCATGACCCGCCAAATCATCCAAACCGATAACGCTCCTGCGGCCATCGGACCCTACAGCCAGGCCAACGCCGCGGGGGGATTTCTTTTCACCGCGGGGCAGATTCCGCTGGATCCGGCCACCATGGAAATCGTGGGCACGACCGCGGCCGAACAGGCGCAGCAGGCCTTGACCAACGCCAAGGCCGTGGTCGAAGCCGGCGGGTTGACACTGGACGACGTGGTCAAGGTCACGGTGTTCATCTTGGACATGGGCGAGTTCGGTAATATCAACGAGGTCTACCAGGCGTTTTTCAGCGCCGAACCCCCTGCCCGCAGCGTGGTTGAGGTCTCGCGTCTGCCCAAAGATGTGCTGGTGGAAATCGAAATGGTGGCCTATCGTTCCTAGTACCCGGCCAGTTCAATTTGCGGGAATGAGTGTCGTCTGGTGACGGCCGGGGACTTCAAATCCTTTTGTCGGGCGCGTTTACCGTCCGAGGTGGGTTCGATTCCCACACATTCCCGCCACTTTTAAATTCCCGCCCCGAATGACCGGAGATTGCCTTGATCCGCACCCTAGTGATCGCCAATCCCTATTCCGGTAACTCCCGCAAACGGCTATCCTTCGAAGAGGCCGCCGGGCTGTTGCGGGAGATGGACCACGAGATCACGGTTCACCTGACAACGGGGCCCGGCGATGCTGTGGTCCAGGCCCGTCTGGGGGCTGACCGTTTCGATCTGGTGGTTGCCCTGGGTGGTGACGGCACGGTGCACGAGGTGGCCACCGGGCTGTCGGGAACCGGTTGTCCCATGGCGGTGTTGCCGTCCGGTAGCGGGAACGATTTTGCCGTGGGGATCGGCTGCCCCACCCTGGAGGCAGGGCTGGAGGCCATCGGCAGCGGACAGGACCGGAACCTGGATGTCTGCGCCCTGGACGGCGAGGTGTTCTTCAATTCCCTGGGACTTCTGGCCAGTGGCCTGGTTTCCGGGGGGGCGTCCCATCTCTGGCGATGGCTGGGCGGTGCACGCTACACATTGGCGGCCATCGCGACCCTGGTGAAATACCGGGGGCAGGAGGTGGTCTGGGAGATCGAAAGGAATGAAGGTACGGAAACCATTTCCGATCGTTTTTTCTTTGCCGAGGTCTGTAACGGGCCACTGACAGGGGGCGGTTTTCGTTTTGCCCCGGACGCGCGTTTTGACGATGGACTGCTGGACGCCTGCCTGATCCGGCCGGTCGGTCCGGTAACCGGTTTGAAACTCTTGCCGGCGGCATCGAGCGGCAAGCGTCTCGACCACGAAGCGATCAACGTGGTGCAGTGCCCGCGCCTTGTCTTTACCTGTGCCGAACCGGTGGCGGTGCACCTCGACGGCGAGCCGAAAGTCATACCGGCCGGCCGCCATGTCATCGAGGTGGTGCCGGACAAGTTGACCGTACGCATGATGGCGCCGAAACAGGTGACCGCTTGACCACAGAAACGGAAGAAGCAGAATGAAGCACCGCTTGCCAGCGATTTCGGGATCTGCCGCCGGCCTTCTGGGCCCCGGGCTCCTGGTCCTGTTTCTTGTGGCGACCGCCGGAGAGGCAGCGGGGCAGATGGTGGCTGACCTGGACAATCTTCCTGATCTTCCCGATTCCACGATGACCGATATCCAGGCGGAGGAAATGCCCGAGCCGACACCCGGCGCCCTGGAGATCGAGGAGGTCGACCTGTGGTCAACCGGGGTCAACCCCACCGGCGCGGTGCTGGCGACCCCCCTGTTTCCGGGTTGGGGCCAGCTGTACTCGGACAACTTCTGGAAGGCGGGCCTGGCTTTCGGCACGGAGATGTACTTCTGGACCAACATCCTCAATCGGGACAGGCAGGCGGTGCGGGCGCGGGATTTCGCCAACACCTTCCCAACCGACGATCCCAATTATACCCGCTACAACGCCATAGCCGAGGAGAGCTGGGAACAGATGCGGGACTTCGCCTGGTGGTCCGGCGGTGTGCTGCTGATCATCGCCCTGGACGCCTACGTTGGCGCCCATCTGTTCAATTTCGACCAGGATCCCATACCTGTTCCCGATCGCTGGGATGATACCTTCGGTCCTGCCGGGCAGGGCGTCCCCTTCAGTGATCCCGGACCCACGCTGGTGGTTTTCCAGTGGCGAAAGAAGTTCTGAGCCCTATCTTTGAGGGCTGTCCACCGATTTCGAGTAAATTCCTGTCCCAATTGCCGGAGTGAACAAGAAG
>Ga0164313_10005718_pt1 | contig 11001 bp, 2 predicted proteins | sample GuaBasSedimGuay4_FD_113735 | JGI IMG/M metagenome (GOLD analysis project Ga0164313, IMG submission 113735) | Subseafloor sediment microbial communities from Guaymas Basin, Gulf of California, Mexico - Guay4, Core 4569-4, 0-3 cm | ecosystem: Environmental > Aquatic > Marine > Hydrothermal vents >...
TGACTCTAACTTCCGGTGATTACGTACACATTAAAAATTCAGAAGTAGCAAAGAGAGTTTCAAGACTAACAGCAGAAGACACAATTGATGTTGTTAAATCAACAACAAGTAATGTGGATTACTTATGGAATGCAAAACAATTATACACCAACGACCTAGTTGAGTTTGACGTATCTGATGTATCTGCAAGTCACGGAAGAACAGCAAACACTATTTGGAGATGGCAACACGCAGACGCTGGTTCAGAATTCATAGTGACAGCGAAAGTTTTTGGAACACCATCGCCATATCAGATAGATGACTTTGACAATACATCATCTGGGTCAAGTGCATCTTTAGAGCCGTTAAGCATAGACGTTGGTTCAGCAACCACAGCACAGCAATTCAAACTGCGAGTTAACTCTACACCAACTCAAGGAGAGTACTTTCATTTCCAAGTTTTTGGCGGAGATACTTTTGCGGTTTGGTTTAATGTAGACTCTAACAACACACTGCCTTCTGGAAGCCCGTACAATTCATCAATAAAAATAATACAAATTGATATATTAAGTACAGACACATTAGATGAGGTTGTTTCTAAAATAGCAACCACTCTTTTAGCAAACGTAGATTTTAATAGTAATTTCAACGGAGAGCAAACAAGTGGAACTACATTTAACGATGTTAATGTTGGTGATGTTCTTAGTGTTTACGGAAACCTAAATACATCTTGGAGTTATGGAAATAGAAGTTTATCTGCTGGTGATAATAAAAACCCTGGTTGGGTAGTAGTTGGTGTTGATTCAGCATCTGCATATCTAGATGTTGTAAATCCAAACGGGGAAGCAATGACAGAAGTATTAGGTGGTGGAACATTACAAATCACTCCTACGCCAAACATAGAATGGCCAATAGCACATTCAGCAAAAATAGAAATAGATAACATAGTGGTTGCAGCGCCAAATGGTAATATGGTTTTAACTTCGGTTGATTCACATGGACTGCGTATTGGTGATTCTATAGATATAACTTCCAATGGAGCAGCACAAACAACCACAGTGCTTTCTATTACAGCACAGAATATATTCACAGCAACAGACACAGCAACAACGACAGCAAACACATACAGCGGTGGATATACAATCAGAACAGACTTAACACAAACACAATATGGAATGGAAGAAATTGGATTCAATGATTTATTCAGGTTGTATGTTGTATCTGGACAATCGCCATTATTCACTGATATTGGTGTTGCAGTTGACGATACAATAGTGATATCTGGGTCTACATTTAAAGCCAACAACAATGGTACCTTTAGGATATTAGGTGTAGATAATGATTCAGTTATAATTCAAAATACAGCTGGGTCTAACGAAATAGACAGTAAGATATCATTCAACTTTAGAAACCTACCCACTTCTTGGACAAGCAACAGCAATATACTAACCGGTTCTACTGGTACTTTTGTAAATCTATCTATTGGTGATTGGGTTAAGAAGACAGAGGACGAGGATTCACTACTAATACAGGTTACTGGTTTTGAAGATGGTTTGGGTGGTTCAACAACAGCAGACGTTGCATTGCTGGTTACATTAGGTCAGAATTACTCTGGAACAAGTGGACAATCTGTTGGTCTTACTTGGGACCAAGCCAATAATGTTGGCACAGGGTTGTTGTTAGATAACAAAAACGATATCAGAGTATATGATGGCGATGCTTCTAAAATAACAGACACACTGTTTGTGGATAATATATCCTCTACTGATTGGTTCAGCAATAACAACTCTGGAAACTTTGTGATATCTGGACTTGGAACAGACAGTCAATACAGACCTTTGATTAGGATATCTAATAATCTTGGTACGACACAGACAAACAGACTCTTAAGCATATCAACAATTGGTTTTTTCATTGTTGAGGGTGCTGGTAATAAATACGAATCTTTAAGAAAAGTAGAGTATTCAGCGATTGCCAGCGATGATGTTAACAAAAGAACATTATACCTAACACCAGCAGCAAAACTAGACAAGATAGCCAACGCAAACGGAACAACAATCTCACCTGTTGGAAAACTAGATTACAATGTTGATGTGGCGGCGGGTATTGATGGTTATACCTACTACACTGGGTTGCTTAGAACAGTACAACGAACAGTAGATGGTTACGAACCAGACCTACTGACATACCCTGGCAGAAGAGCGGTTGGTGGTGCTGTTGAAACATTAGCACCACTTAGCAAACAAATATCAATCTCAATCAACATCACAACAACAGATGGTGTAAATACAAATGAGATTAGTAATGATGTAAAATCTGTCATAATAGAGTATGTGGGTAGTTTGGGTGTAGGTGAAGATGTTATTATTTCAGCAATGACAGTTGGTATTATGGAAATAACTGGTATTGAAGCTGTTGTATTTAGCAACCCAAATCCAAGCACAGAGCGTGTGTTTGTTAGCGACAATGAAAAAGCAAACATATCACCAACAGACATATTTGTATCTTAAGGTAAGCCATGAGCAAAAAGACAAAAGTAGATAGACTGCATGACCAAATGCCTGCAGTGTTTAAGACTAAAACAAACCCAAACTGGAAATCTATAATAGATGCTCTTGGCGACAATGACCAACTGTTAGTTGACTTAATGGAGGAGATTAAAAATCAATTCTTCGTTAAGACAGCAAGCAAGCCATATATCGACAGGCTTGGTGGTAATGTCAAAGTATCCAGACCAAAGCTACTCGGCATGGACGACCAGACTTTTAGAAAGTACATCCCAATACTCGCCTACCAACCCAAACAAGTAAAACTAATAATGGACCAACTTCTGGATGTTTTCTTCTTTAAAGAGAGTACTACGGCATTCACCGAAACGATAAACGAAGAGTTTTTCTATCTTAAAGATGGCTGGAAGCTCGAGTACGAGATAGATTCAAGCAACACAGAGCAAATCACATTCACCACTGATGACTTTGTAGATATAAGCAATGCAACAGCACAAGAAGTAACATCAGTTATAAACAGAAAAGCGCAGTTTAGTTTTGCTGTGGTTTTTGAAGATAGAATTCGTAAAAAGAATTTTGTACGCGTGTTTTCCAATACAGTTGGTTCAAAAGGGTCTGTGCAAATCATTGGTGGTTTGAGTTTAATCTCGCTGCAGTTTAAAGGGTATAATGAAAACTCTGGAAACGGAAGCAACACAACCTGGAACATCACAAAAATTGGTGATACAACCACATTAACAGCAACAGGTGGAGTTTCACCAAATCTCAGTGGAGTTGCAGTCGGTGATATTGCACTAATAGACCTGCCTGGAAATGAAGGTAGTTTTGCAATAGAGAGTATTGATTTATCAGACAACTCTTTTAGTGTATCTAATTTGTTTTCAACACCTGGAACATTTGACCATTCTTTATTACCAGACACATCTGTGAAGTTTATGTCTTCAGAGCGTATGGTTGTATATACAGTTGAGAATCGTGCTGTTGTCTGGGAAGTTTCACCAGGAGAGATAATTGTAGAAATGCCAGCTTCGCCACCAGTAGTGAAGAGAAATCTCAAAGGCTCTTTTCACATAAACGGTGTTGTTGGTAAAACTACATCAATGACAAGTAATACATTGGATTTAGACGATGCTTCAGACTGGCCTCTAAATGGTGGAAAGTTCGTACTAACACCCCTTGGAGAGATAAAGTCACACATTCTAACAAGCACTGAAGATACATTCACATCTACAACACAACAGAATCGTTTTGATATACAGAAGAAATACAGCTATACATCAAAGGTTGGCAATGTGTTATCTGGAATCACACCAGACTTACCTGAGATAGCAGATATATATGAATACAACCTAATTGATGCGGTTCGGTCAAACAATATAGTTACATTCCAAACAGCAACCCCACACACAATGATAGTCGGTGAGGGGTTTGCATCTCAAAACACTACATCACAACTAAGCACTTTAGGCTTAAGAGTGGATGTTTTACTATCTGACACTGCATCAGACGTAGCTTTAAAGACAGCAAACATAATAACTTCTCTTTCTGGTTTTACAGCAGGTACAGTATCTAACGTTATCACAATCACAACGACAACAAATATCAATACAACAAACGCAATAGACATAGACACAACATTTGGCATAAACACAGTTCAAGAAGGTAGCATTTCACAACCAGAAATAACAGACATAACAACAACACTTGCTGGTGCTGGCTTAGACGTTGTTGGTGATGGTTTGAGATTGGAAATAACAGACAACACAACAACATACCATGTATGGTATAACGTAGTGGATGGTATCAATGAGCAAACCAATGCTGGATTATCTGAACTTCCAAATGGCTTTTCAGTGGTGAAGGATATAATAGATTCTACGCATTTTACAGCACAAATGTCAGGCGAGGCTGGTACCGCTATTGACGGTCTGGTTCGGGCAGAAAGAAACAAGACAGCTATTGCTGGGTCATTTGCTACATTAACAACATCACAGCTGGATACTGGCATTTTGGGGGCTCATATCTGGGATTTAGATGCTAGTTTTGTGCTGTCTTCACTAACATCAAATATTAACGCAGATATCAAAGCGGGAAGCATAGTTCGGTCTATAGACATTGATATACCAAACAACATACCAGATGAAGAAGGTTTTGTTATATTTAGTTTCGGAACAGAAGCACAAGAAGGTCCAGTCAGGATGTTTGGTAAACCAAATGATTCGACCATTCAGTTGGACCCAGCGTACATATTCCAGAACAATCATAATTCTGGTTCACCTATAACTGTGATACGCAGACGTGGGGCACAGATAATGTCAGGTGCTGGGTCAGAAAGAGCAGGTTATATTGTAGACCCTGGACAAGCACGTGGAATACTACAGGAATTAATGAAACAGAGCAAATCAACAGGTGTATTCTTAAACTTCTTAATAAGGTTTCCAAAACAGCTATATTCAACTTTGGATGTTTATCGTTCATGTGAGGGTGGACTGTGGCCAATAACAGAACAGGACAAACTTGACTGCGAGGATGCTTGATATAATATAGAAGTGTTTTTATACCCACGAGATTTAAGATTGTTAAAAATGGTATTTTAAGGAGATTTTTGTAATGGCGGTTCTCTCACGCATCATATATGGCAGTTCGGAACGGATGGACCTCAGCGATCTGCTCAGCTGGGATTCACATACCGCTGCGGATTTCCAGGCACTGATAAAAACGTTTGTTGGTAGTGATACACCATACATTCACAAGGGTTTTGATGTAATTCAACCATCAGACGCCATTGGAACAGAGAATATATCGGTTCGTGTATCTGATTCTGTTGTATATCACCCACAATCCAATGCTGGCTCATTCTTCTTTGGATTAGAAGAAGGGCATGAATTTGCACAGCCATTAGTGCCAGAATTAAGAAAAAATGCCACCAACTTCGTATACCTATCATTCGACACATTTGACACAGCAACAGACAGTAGAGCATTCTGGGACACAGATGCAGGTACGGAAGGTGCTGAATTTAGTCAGAGTGTAGATACACAATCAGTACTAAAAGTAACAATTGGTGTAAGTACAACAACATTTCCAGATGGGACCATTCCAGTCTGTAAGGTTGTATTAGATGCCACTTCTATAATCTCTATTCAAGACAATAGAGATATGATGTTTAGATTGGGTTCTGGTGGAGTTGCACCAAACCCATTTTCAACATATGATTTCAGAGCACTACCATCAGCAGAGTATAAGAGAAACGAACCATTTCACACTATGTCAACAGCTTTAGATGCTAACCCATTCCAAGGTGGTGATAAAAACATCGAAACCATGAAAGAGTGGATGGATGTAGTGATGACTAGGTTCAAGGAACTTAGTGGTGCGACGTATTGGTATGAAGCTGGTGACGGTGCTAATGTAGAAGATATCTTTCATGATACTTTAGCGAGTACAATCCAATCAAAAGGCGAATGGTCTCATTCAGGTGTAATACCTGGACAGACAACATGGACAGAAGACATACACTATGTTTACATCAATGACCCAAGAACAGTGGTTGTTAGAGCAGACACAGTGCAAATACCAAACGATTCTGTTTTGTATATTGAAACGATTCGTGACACTAGCATCAACACCACACTAACACCAGTTTCGTGGCTTGCTGGGTCGAATGCCGTAACTGGTGTTGTTGGAAGTTTTGAAAATATCAAAAAAGGAGATTGGGTAAAAAAGAAATCCGATTCACATTCTCTATACCTACGTGTAGAAGAATTCTATGTTGGAAACACTATTGGTTCTGGTATTGCCACACCATCACTAGCTAGGACAATCAAGCTAAGTGATAATTATGGTGGTATCAGTGGAAATGCAATTGGCGACTATACCAAGGGCGAATACACCAGTGCAGATATAAACATCACGCCAAGAACAGACGCAGCAATACACAACATCGCTGGCGGATTGTATTGGATTGCATATCGGTCAGATACATCATTAGCATTACAAAGCATCACACCAACCACGCTGAGTTTAGATTTCTCAGAAGCAGACGGAGTACGAGTCAAGGTAAGTAGTGTTGGTCACGGCTTGATTGACAACGACCGTATTCATGTTTCAAGTGGTGCATATATAGGCGACCAAAAGGTACAGGTAGAAAACGCAAATGTATTCTACATAGACACAGCAGTAATAGCTACTGAATCATCAATCGATGCTTATTATGCGATTGTTGAAACATCACAAAGAACAACAGACGATAATTTTGTTTTGGAATCAGCAAATCACGGATTTCAATCCAGCAACTATATCACAATACAGAATACAGCATCATCATATGATGGTCAATATCAGATAAACGTACGTTCTGATACAGAAATACAAATCGCAATAGACACAATTTCAACAGACCCTGGTGTTTTAAACGATGAAGTGGTTGTACTTCCAAGATTAAATGTTAGAACTGAGTTTGGTACTGTTAAAGTAGTACAAGGTGAGTCGACTAATATTGGTGATGCAGATACAGCAAACCTACTAGATTTCATTGGCATGGAATCATTATCACAAACCAATCCGAACTACAATACGCCTGGTGGCTTTAATGCCCTCAACGGTTATCATAATTTCAACTCTGAACCAACAGACAACCTAACTGAAAGAGTTTCTAAACTCACTGCTATGATGGCAGACAGAGTACAAGAAAGAGGTATTCAGTTTCTTGGACGTGTTGGTATCACACAAGTTTCAAACTCACTGAACCAAGATGTTAGCGCAACTGGTTCAATAACCATCAAAAAGCCAAGCAGCCCAGACCAAATAATCAACCTAAGCGCTGCAATGCCAGCAAACTCTGTCGCAGTTGCTAATATAGACCGTGATGGTGGTACATCTATAAATCTAGTTGTCGAGAGTCTTAACAACACAACCTTATTAGAAGAAAACAAACTGATACTATTTTATAGGTACTCAGATGATAAGATTCACACTTGGGACGGTTCGATAATATCCCCCAACGAAATACACAACCTAGGAAAACCAGAAGACTCACAAAATAGAAACATCACAATGTACGTGCCTGGTTCTATTAGATTCGCACCTGGTCCTGGACTTATTACACTTGATATGCCCCGTGGAGCAGAAGAAACCAGCATTCAAACACTTGCTGGGTCACTGATAGCAAACAGTAGTTATTTTCTTTTACAAAACGCAAACAACGCAACACAATTCTATGCTTGGTTTAATGTCGATGCTGGTGGCACAGACCCTGTAATTGCTGGTCGTACTGGTATTGAAATAGCTATCAATTCAGCAGACACAGCAGACCAAGTAGCAACAGCTATTGCGGGTACTTTAGATTTAGAAGCTGATTGGAACGGAGCTAGTTCTGGTGATTTAGCCACGATTGCAAATGTAGATTTTGGTTTCACAACAGACATGGAAGACGGATTAGTAGCAACAAACATGCTGTTTACTGTGTTGTGTCAAGGCTACAAGCCAGAAATGACAATGCTTGTTCCAGGTTCTGTTAATGATAATGAATTTGACACAGACGCAATCAATCTTCTCGGAACACTTACAATTGAAAACCAGCAATCAGCCTGGGTTAAGGTTGATAGATACCAAGCTAAAATATTTAACAACACTCAAACCGACCCAACAGTAGTTGACAATGCTGCTAACGGTTCTATATACATTACACAAACAGATGTTGTTCCAGTTGACCAAGATACATTCATATTGTATTCAAGAGTAGATGATAATCTAATTCAACACCACAGAAGCTACACACCAGATTCAAATGTATACGATGAGTTTATATCTGTTGTTGCTGGACTACCAGCAGCAAATGAAATACAAGGACCAACACCAGCAGGAACTTTAGTTGTACTACCTGCAGATACAAGAGATTCAGGAACACCACAAGATTATTTGGTTGGTGCTGGTTTCTTAGAAGTTTATTTAAACGGTCAGTACTTAACTTTAGGTGATGATTGGTTTGAAGTTGGAGCTACTAAATGTGAATCTAATAAAATACAATTAAACCAAACCTTAAGTGTTGGTGACAGGTTATCATTTAGAATTGATGCCAATGCCGGTGTTTACTTTGCATCTGCTGGTTCTTCTAGCGGTGCTGGTACTTTACAAGATTCATATGACAATGGCAGAACAATAACAACACAACCTGGACAGCCAATACTGATTAGCGGCCCAGCAAACGAAAAGCTTGCTGTATTCCAAGGTGATATAGAAGTAACTGGTGTTATTGACCCAAAAGCACTAGCATTCACCCCAATACCATCAAATCCAATGGTTGTTTCCGACCGTGGATTGTGGACTAATACTTCTGATGAATTAATATTTGAAAGAGTGTCAGCAGCACCAGTTAATCTAATTACTGAGATGTACTATAGAGACGGTAGATTACCAATGCTCGCTGCTGTTGACATGGATAGCTTTGCGGTTGTTAACTTACCTGCACCAACAAATGCTGGTGATGCAGTTAACAAAAACTACGTTGATTCTATATTCTTCCGACATGATGGTGGTGTTCCGTTATCTGGAACCATGAATGCTGGTGGCAATCTACTAGTCAATCTTTCAGACCCTTCTGGAGCACAAGACGCAGCAACCAAAAATTACGTAGATACAGAAATCACAGCACTAAATATTGCAGACTATCTTAAGCACGATGGCTCTATAGCATTAAGTGGTGATTTAAATCTAGATAGTAATTTTATTAACAACCTACTAGACCCAACAAACCCACAAGACGCAGCAACAAAAGCATATGTTGATGCAAACGCTGGAGCTGCTGGAGTATATGCTGAATATGTAAACGGTGATGTCGCTACTATAAATGCTGGTGATGTTGTTGTGATGGGTAAATCACTAACACGAACTGTACTGCTAGCAAATGCAAGCAGTTTGGACTTAAGTGCTGGTACAATCGGTGTAGCTACAGAAGAGATTTTAGTTGGTGCTACTGGTAGAGTACAGTTGTCAGGTGAAGTAGTAGTTAACACTGTTGCTGGTATGACTCTTGGAGAGAGAGCATACTTATCAAACACTTCTGGTAAAGTTACAGATGTAATACCATCAGCGATTGGCTCTGTAGTTCATTCATTAGGTTATGCAGTTACAGCAAATGCAATCGTATTAAATACAGACTTAAGATTCCAAAACGAAAATACATATGAAGAAGTTTTAAGTGTATCGACAACTATTACTTCTGGCACTACACTTACATTGCCATTAGATACTAGAAACCTAAACATACAAAGAGAATATATTGTTGGTTCTGGTGATTTAGAGATACACCTAAATGGACAAAAATTAGAAGTCGGTGTAGATTGGTTTGAAGTTGGTACTAATGGTTCTATTAGCACAGATATAACAATACAGCAAGAATTAACCTCACCAGACAAACTAGAGTTTAGAGATACAGCACGAACCATGACACTACTGGCTGGTGGTTCTGGTGGTGCGAGTGTTCTTAATGATTTACTGGATGTTACAGCACCAACACCATCCAACAATGATGCACTGAGATACAACTCTACTTTATCTCGATGGGAAAACGTAGCACCAACTGTAGGTGATGTTACTGGAGCTGATAATGTTGGCGGCGGAGTTGAAGTATTCAAAGCCGAGACTGCTGGAATATTAGATTTTAGAACATTGTTTGGTGGAGAAAATATTGAAGTATCTACTATCGGCGACGGAATTCAGATATCTCAGATATTTACCAAGCCTTATTTTGTAGAGTATATACAAGGACAAGAAGCAACAACATTAGTGCTGTCTGCTGACTACGTACCAAATACAAACACTCTTGATGTCTACAGAAACGGTGTGTTGAGTATGAACCATTGGTCTGCTGGACTTCCGGTAGAAAGATACATGGAAAACTCTAGGTCAACTGTACAATTAGATATGTTAGCCCCACCAGCACCTGAAGATGTATTCACTGTAATTAATCAAAATGACGAACCAACATATAAAATTCTACTAACTAATAAACTTGGTATAATATTAAATGTACCTAGTTATACTGTCGGTGACAGTTCGATGAGAATTTTTAGAAATGGTGCACTTATGAATGATGCTGGTTTTGGTAGCACAGACACACAATACACAGAGACTTCTTCTACTGTGGTCACTTTGGCTGATGCTGCAACTACAACCGACATCTTTACTATAATTTCAGGTCCTATACCAACGTTTAGAGAACACCTAATAGGTGAAATTGGCACAGTAATATCGCCAATCACTGGATATACTATTGGTACTGGCGAATTACTAGTTTATAAAAATGGAATATTAATGATTAATACGTTGTCTCTTGGGGCTAGTATTGATAGATACCAAGAGTCTTCTACAACAACAATAACGCTGGAAGATGTAGCAGTAGCAACAGATGTATTTACTTTTATCAATAAATAAGGATTAGATTATGTCGATAAAAAATAACCAGCTCGAAAATGCACCAAGGTCGTTAGGTGCATCACCGACCACACCAAACACA
>Ga0164313_10005719_pt1 | contig 10999 bp, 11 predicted proteins | sample GuaBasSedimGuay4_FD_113735 | JGI IMG/M metagenome (GOLD analysis project Ga0164313, IMG submission 113735) | Subseafloor sediment microbial communities from Guaymas Basin, Gulf of California, Mexico - Guay4, Core 4569-4, 0-3 cm | ecosystem: Environmental > Aquatic > Marine > Hydrothermal vents...
ATCGAGCCAGCGCCTGCGAATAAAGTCACTTGTGTTAATGGAGTCGTTTCCAATAATGGGGTCAGCCAATTCGTAATCCGAAAAATGGTTATCGTCAAAAGCATTTTCTTCGTATTGGTATTGTTCGAAGTAACCATTTCCTTTTGTGTAATGTAGCGTTGTATTAAAAAAACAATGCCTGTTTAATTTCTGGTTCAGTACCAATTGGTTATTAAGTTGCGAGTAATTATCTACCTCGTCTTGCCAGGTGTAAAAATTATATCGGCGGTCAGATGTTAGTAAATTTTGCGTATGCTGTGGTCCAAACCCACTGGCTGCTGCATAGTCGAGCATACCCTGTACATCGTTTTCGAGGCGGATCCTGGGAACACCATTCCATGCTTGTTGGGTGTTTTCGTTGGCACCAAAAGAAAGAAACCGAAGTGTTGTTTTTTTTGAAGTATATCCGGCGGAAATGTAATAGCTGATTAGCTTTGAATCTGACCTGTCGATGTATCCATCGGATTTAATGTACGATAACCTGCCATTTAATGTCCAGTGTTCATTTAATAATCCGCTTCCCAATTTAACGGATCCTTTAAAAGTATTGAACGACCCATAACCTAGGTTAATCTGACCCGATGGTTGGGCATTCATGTCGTCGGTAAGCAGGTTAATGGATCCTCCAAATGCACCCGCACCATTGGTTGAGGTACCCACGCCACGCTGAATTTGAATGTTTTGTGCCGATGAGGCGATATCGGGCAAATCGACCCAAAAAACATTTTGCGACTCGGCATCGTTTACCGGAACACCGTTTATGGTTACATTAATGGATGTTTGGTCAGAACCCCGTAGTCGCAAATAGCTGTATCCTATTCCAGTCCCGGCATCCGAAGTAAAAACCATCGATGGGCTTTGGCTCAATAATTCAGGGATATCCTGCCCCAGGTTATTGGCTTCAATTTCTTTTTTCGAAAGGGTAGTATAAACCATGGGTGTATGTTCATCTGCCCGGGTGGCAGTAACACTAAATTCCTGTGTGGTTATCGGGCTGTAATACAATACAATTTCGACCAAGGTATCACGAAGCAATTCAACAGGCACCAACAAGGTTTCAAATCCGATGTAGGATATCTGAAGTTGATAATCGCCGGGTTTTAACCGTTCAAGAATAAACCTGCCTTCGCGGTTGGAAGAAGTTGCCAGATAGGTGTTTTGCAGTAAAATATTAGCTTCGGAAAGCGCGTTGCCGCTTTGGTCGGTAATCGTTCCGCTAAGTTTAATCTGTGACGACCCCGTATAAGGAAAAGCCGCAAGCAACAGCGGTAAAATCATCAGTTTGTAAAAACGTTTCATATCGTTCATTTTTAGTCTGATGGGGAAAATTTTTTATCAAAAAACATCATCCCTTCCCGGCATTACCCGGACAGGTTCGATGGGTATAATCTCAGCCTGTTTAGTAAGGCACCCCAATGAGATGCTGTAAAGGTATTTAAAAAAATCCAAAAAAAAACCGCGTTGCTCGTGCAACACGGTTTTTTTAAAAAAAAGTTAAATATTAATCTGCTTTATTAATGCGTTTCGATTTGGTAAAGTTTTCATTACCAATTTTAACAACATAAAAACCATCAGACTGATTACTCAGGTCTATTTTATAATTCAACGATCCGCTTACCGAAACGTTTGATTCATTATAAATTGATTGACCAATAGAATTTTGAACTTCGATATTCACTTTTTCAATTAACCCTTCGATAATAAATTCGAATCGGCCGTTTCCTAGAGTGTTAACCGTAAAAGTAACATCATTATAAATTTGATTTATTCCGGTAATAACGGGTTCAATAATTACAACAGTATAATCTTCTGTTTCACCGTAAGTAACATTTTCACAAGGATCGTTTATTCCATCCAGCCAGTTTGTTCTTGCTCGTAGCCTGTGCTCGCCTAAAGGTGCATCCTCTGGAATACTTAAAGAAGCAGTTGCAAGCGATTCCCCAAACGGAAAATCAGACACTACAATTTCATCGCTTTCAAAATTTGCGTTGTCATTAAAATCAATCCAAACTGTTCCAAATTGGTCAGCATAGCCTGACATTACAGTCCATTCATTATCGCTTCCCTGTTCAAGATTTGTACTTAAATTTGTAAAATCTGAATAACCGGGAACCCCATTATCATTTCCACAACCGGAAGGGTTGTCAATCTCACCGAGTTTAAATTCAGTAAACCCATCACCGAACGAGCAATTGGTTTCGGCCATACACATAAAGTGTTCAATAACAGTATAGTTTGTGTCGTTTGACAGGTCAGCATCATCGATCAACGAGGTGTAAGTTGTAATACCATAAAATCCAAGAAACGAAAAATCAACGGTTTCTGTAAAAGTAAATGAAACATTGTCATCCGGAGCCAGCTCGCCAACAAACTGTTCTTCTACAGGGATTCCATCATTAAGAACATAATAAACCATAAAGTCGCTTTGGGGCAATCCGCCAAAATTGTTAATGGTTACTACAATGTTTTCATTATCGGTTAGGTCGAAACCTGATGCCGGACTGGCTAACACAGATACGCCGATATCATTTTGAAATAAATGTTTTACTGACACAACTGTAGTATCGTTGGGATTGTATTCATCAAGTTCATATCCTGTATAAGCTTTTATAGAATAAACAGAACCTTCTTCTGAAAAATCAGCAGTTTGCGCAAAGGTAAATTCAGCTACTTCGGTAGTGTAAATGGTGTCTTCAAACATTTCTGTTACAACAGCACCGTCATTTACCTGGTAACTAACCGGAAAATTAAAAATAGAATCAATTCCGAAATTAAAAATAGTAACTTTAATGGAATCCGAATCGCCTAATATCCCATCTACAGGGTTGTTTACGGATGTAGCACCAACATCATTATTAAGAGACGGTGCAATTCTAAAGGAAGCAATTCTTGTTTTTCTTCCACCGTCAAAATATTCTCCTGTGTACCAAAATGTAGCATCATCGGTAGGGTCAATTGTCATTTGGGAATAATCGCCGTTTCTGCTCAAATTTGTTTGGCTATTTGTACCATCGATTATTGTTTCTTCTTCAAAGGTCATCTGGCCAAGAGGGTCTGCAGCATACCTTCCGGTGTACCTTAATGAAAGGTATGTTTCTGCACCTGACACATGATATGCCAGCGCTATATTTCCTTTGTAATCCTGGTGAATACTAGCACACCAGCGGTGATCTTCGTCAGGGGCAAAAGTACCTTCCTGGTACAATGTCCAATTCTCATCACCAATTTTCCTTAATTCAACCCAGCGAACACCAATGTGATCAACATTACCGGCATTAACATCAACGGCAAAGTTCATAACAATTGATTTGTGATCTTCAAATTCACGATACTGGGCCATATACATTACAATACTCGAAAAAGCATCTAATTTTTGGTTTGTTCCGGGTTGTTCAACATCTCCAGCTCCAAAAGGTTTAAACTCGGTATCGAACGCAGATGTTGGAATTTCAATAGGATCTGACATATTAGAATTATTGGAGTTTTCCCAATCGATACTCAATTCCCAAACTTTAATATGGTCTGCTGAAACACCTGTCCAGTTATCATCTTGCATATAAACAAAATAATTTGGGGTGCCTTCAGCAGGCAATGAAGATGAGGCATGGGTGGGTAAAACGCCAAAAAAGTTCCCGGGGTTTAGATCGGGCAATACAAACCCTTGAATGGAAGCATCCGGGTCTCCAGCTAACATTTTAGTTCTATCCATGGCATAATTCCGATTAGCACCACCAAATATATTTGCGGTTAAATAATACCCATCCTGCCAAACAGCAAATTTTGGATAATCCGGAAAACCAGGCATCGGAAATTCATAAACGTAGTACTCACCAACCGGATCCGGGGTTTGCGAAATGGCAATGATGATTTTATCCTGCCCTTGAGGGCCAAATTGGCTTAAAAACCAACGGTCGGCAGCTTTATCATACATTGCAATGGGGTCTCCGGTATTGTCGCCTCCCAATAATGAACCCAGGTCAACCGGACCAAACAGGGAGTTTCCTTCTTTATCGAAAATCTGGTATTCCATATTAATCATTTGTACATAATGGTTTGGACCAACAGCTCCTGAAGGGTCGGGTGGGAAAAACGGGCTCTCTATGCCTTCCCAGTTTTGAATGGGTGAACGATTGCTATGGCTTGCTTTTGTCTTTTGCCAAACAGGGTCGGTGCCATACGGTTTAGGATTGGGGTTTGTTACTTCGTGTCCCCAAATCTTGTTCTTTACAGTTGGATGTTTTCCATCCCCTTTTTTAGGGGCTTCAATGACCATATCCCGCAATGCGATTGTTTCGTGAAAGCTAGTTGCTTTTGCAACAAATACGGGTTTGTGGATGTCTTCAACCGAATTATCATTTGTTTTTTGCTGTCCAAAAGCCGGAAGCATAAAAATTAAAGATGCAATGAATAGTTTTAGTTTTTTCACAATAGATGTTTTTATAGGTGTTTAAATTAGTTTTAATCTCTTATTTCTATCTCACCAAGTGTAATCGTTATCCCTTTAAGGCAGGTTCCCTGGTGCCTTCTCGAATATTCGTATTTAAACCATACTTTTTGATTGTTTTTTGAAAATCGGTCTTCGAGTTTCATGGGTAAAAGCAACTCGCCAGTTTCCTCTTTTTTAATGAGATAAGTACAGCCTTTTTCTTGCGAATAGTCGATAATGGTTCCTTTTACAAACCCTTGGGCAATCATTTCTTTTTCTACTTGTATAGCTGCTATGTCTGTAGCTTCTTTTTGGCTTTTACAGGTTGCAAATGAAAAAGCCACTAGAAGCAAAAGGCTTATCCTGGCAATTTTTATATTTTTTATCAAAATATTTATCGGAAATTAGTAATTGGAATTATTAGTCGTTTTAATTTGGAGTCAATAATAATATAATTTGTTGAGAATTAATAGATTATTATACCTGCTCAATAGGATTCTTAAAAACCAGTTGGCTATCTAAATCTTTTTAGAGCATTAACAGCACACTGCAGGCGGTTTGTTCCACTTCCGGAAATGATTTCGAATGGTAGTTTCATAGTTTTTAACTTATTATGGTACAAATCGAATAATTCGAATAACCGACCTTCACTTTCCCTTAATTCGTCTTTCTCCCAGGGTAAGTCTGGGTAAGTAAGCAGGTAAAGGTCATATTTATGGTCATTCAAAGCGTTTTCAATTTTCCGGTTTACACTCCCGTATTTCACCTTACTCCAAATCCAAATCACCAATGGGTCGGTATCGCAAAAGAGAAATTTATTGGCTTTAGAAATCATTCTGGATTCGGCATCAACCTGGCCTTTTAAGATAGTTGCCAGGTCATTTTCCGAATATTTTCCATTGGTATGCCCCAAAAACTCGCGAGAATACTCTGGTACCCATTCGGTTTTGTAATGCCTGGCAAGTTGTTTGGCTAACACTGTTTTTCCGGTTGATTCAGGGCCGGTAATCGCGATTTTATACATGGCTAGAATTGAATTGTTTTTTCCAGTGATAAAAACCGTAAATGGCGATTAGGGTATAAGCAGCAAATAACAATGCGAAAAAATACCCCCCCCGACCGGCGTATAAAAAAATGGAAACTGTATCGATAATAATCCAGTAAATCCAGTTTTCGAGCAATCGTTTAGCGGTCATATAAGTGGCGAAAACCGCAAAAACAGTGGTAAAAGAATCTACATAAGTTGAAGCAGCTTCGGTATAGTTTTTTAGAAAGTATCCCAATAAAAAAGTTAAAATCAATCCGGTTAAAATTACTCTCAAATGCTTTTTTACCGGCCAGTTCTCAATGGTTTTTTCACTGTGTTTTAGTCCCCCGAATTTCCAGGTATAAAAACCATAAATAGCCATTCCGATGTAATAAAACTGTAAAATAACTTCAGCATAGAGGTTAAAATAAAAATACAGGGCATACATGGTTAAAACCGGTGAAGCAATGCCGAACAGCCAACACCATATATTGTTTCTGGAAGCCAGCCAGGCATAGGCAATGCTTGTAATTACTGCCCAAAATTCAACGGGCGTTATCCCTTGCCAGGTTAAGATTATCGAATCCAGTAATTCCTGCATTAATCTTTTAAATCGGCATTTACAACCTTTAAAATCATGACCACTGAACTATCCGTTTCCATTGCTTTTTTCATTTTACTGTTCAACAAAGGCATTAACACATCAAATTCCCCAAAAATTTGGGTGCTCATGTTGTTACGTCGGACATTAATCTTCGGATGATCTTGCAGCGAATGAATAAAAGCAAGAATGGGTTTTTTAAAAGTTTCACTCAAGGGATACATGCTGATATCAACGGAAATTTTCATAGTGCTGTTATTGTAGCTTTTAGCTAAATAGTTTCTGCAAGAAAACTGTTGTATTTTGGCGTGACTGATAAGAGGACGCCAGGTTTGAGGCGTGTGAAGTTTTGAAATTCAGGAGTTTACTGATGTAAATGACTGGATTTCGAGACGAGCACAACGAAGAAATTGGCGATTTCTTGCAGGCACTAAATAAGTAGTGCAGGAAGTTTGTTAAACACCAATTATTCCTTATTCGCTTTTTTAGCACGTTTTTCTGCTCTTTTTTCTTTAGCTGATTTAGCGGGTTCCTTTTTTACGGATTTTTTTGCATTTTGTCCTTTTGACATAATATTATGTGTTTAGTGCTTATATATTATTTCATAAAAATACTATTAATCCTTTAATTTTCTTTAGGCATGCTTTGCATGTAAAAAGTTATTTCACCCTAAAATTATTTTGGTTTGCTTGAAATCAATTCCACTAATTGCTGCTAAACCGTTTTTGTAATGCCTGATTTTACTTTTCCGGTATGGGCTGTGGTTTTATTTTCTATTAACATAATCTGGCATTCATCTACCGAAGATACCCGATGATTGATGCCTTTTTTTACAATAAAAACATCCCCTTTATTCATTACAAAGCTGTATTCTCCTTCAATTTCAAATAAAAGGCTTCCTTCGATAATGTAAAATAGTTCATCCTCTTGTTCATGATTGTGCAATGGAATTTTTTCCCTTTGATTTTGGCCACTTTTATATAAACATCATTTACTTCTCCAATAACCTTTGGAGAGAAGTAGTCTTTGACGTCATTTAAATAGTCCTTTATGTTCATCGATAAATAAAAATTATCATTTCCCCGAAAATAATGATTTTCTGGCTTTTCCCGTTTCCGACTGAAAGAGTCGCATTCTTGGCAAGAATCAATAAACAGTAAAAAAGTTGCAGCATTAAAAAGTTTATTTATATTTACATACTAAATACAAAGAATATTATGTATGAGTTACTCTTTATCCTTTACAAAATCAATATTAGTTGTCATTTTTATCTCGGATAAGATTAGACAAAAACAGTTTGAGTTTTTATCCACGGCAGATATTTCAAAATTTTTAAGTATTCCTAAACCAACTTTAGTGAAGATTTTACAAAATTTAAATATCGCTAATATTATTGAAACTAAAGAAGGAAAACAAGGCGGGATTCGATTGATGAAAGATCCGTCTAAGATTACCGTATTGGATATTTTAGAAGCCATGGAAAGAGGAAAGCCATTATTCCAAACCTCCTTTAACATTTTAGCAGAAGGTAAAAGACCTAATAATGCACAACAATCAATTAAAAATATTTTAGCTGACGCAGAAAGTGAATTAAAAAATAAATTAGCAAAAAAGACTATCGCAGAAATTTTGATTGAAATGAACAATTAATTTTTTTAGAGCAACTAAATATACACAATATAACGTAAATAAATAGCATGAAGTTTTCAAAATTCTTTTCCAATTTACAAGAAGCACCCTGGTATCGCACTTTCTTGAATCCTGTAATTAATGAAGTCGGTACAGAAGGAACGTTATTGGATATTGGCACAGGTTCAGGAAAATTGATTCAAATTCTTGCTACCGAAAATGGCATGGATTGTACCGGAGTAGATACAGATTCGGAGATGTTGGCTGAAGCGAGAAAAAAATTAGGAAATTTAGATGTCAAGTTAATTGAAATCTCTCCTAATACAAAATTGCCATGTAAAAACAAAAGCTTCGATTATATAGCCATTTGTAGTGTGTTATTTCATCTAAAAAAAGAAGACATCGATACCATGCTTAAAGATTCTTTGCAATTGTTGAAAGAAGAAGGGAAGATTATAATTCTCACACCTACAGGAAAAGGGAGTGTTTGGAAACTAACAAAGTACTTCTTTTCACTTAAAAACAGGAGCGTGTATATATGGTTTCGGGCTACTAAAAAACGTGCTAAAAAATGGACAGCCGAAAAGTATCTTTCTCAATTTGCCTCAGCGCATAAATTGAACTATAAAAGTAAAATTGTTATGAATGGCTTTGCCCAACTGGAAGTGATTGCGGTATAAATTTTTATTAAATCTAAATACAATGTATAATAGTTTAATCAATCAATATAAATTTAAAAAATAAAATTATGTATGTAATAACAGGAGCTACTGGAAACACCGGTAAAATAATTGCCTCAACTTTATTAGAAGCGGGTAAAAAAGTAAGAATTATTGCCAGAAATGCTGAAAAAGCAAAAGAACTAACCGACAAGGGAGCTGAATTGTTTCAGGGAAGTACAGATAATGTTGAATTGCTTAAAAAGGCATTTAAAGGAGCAACCGCGGTTTACGCCATGTTACCCATGAATATGCAAGCAGCTGATTATACAGCGTTTCAAATGGAACATGCGAATGCAATTGCAGATGCAATGGAAGCCTGCAACGTTAAATATGTTGTTTCTTTAAGTAGCCAGGGGGCACATTTGGATAGCGATTCGGGCATCATTTTAGGGTTATATAAAATGGAGCAGTTGTTCGATGGTATTGATGGGGTAAGTACGCTCAATCTAAGACCGTGTTATTTTATGGAAAATACATTGGGCATGATTGGTATGATAAAAGAAACAGGTATAATGGGTTCACCTATTATAAGCGATTTTTCTTTTCCTATTAATGCTACCAAAGACATTGCTGATTATGCCGCAAAAAGATTGTTGGCTTTAGACTTTGAAGGAAATAATCACCAGGATTTATTAGGTGCAAGAAATATAACTTATGCCGAAGTCGCAAAAGTTTATAGTGTAGCCATTGACAAACCGGATTTGAATTATGTGCAATTTCCTTACGCCGATTTTAAAACTGCCTTTATGGGAATGGGAGCTTCAGAAAGTGTGGCAGATAAAATGAATGAATTTTTGGTAAGGGTAAATGCAGGAGATGTATTTGTTGCCGAAAGAAATGATGCAAATACAACGCCTACAACCATTGAAGAATTTTCTCACACCTTTAAATTCGTTTATAATATGTAATTACAAAAGAAAAGTGCCCGAAAGGTTTTGGGCACTTTCTTTTAATAAATTATTAATCTTTAACATAAAAATAAGATGAACACAAAAACTAAAAACACTATCGGAAACAGTATCAATTATTTACTATCTACTGTACTTATTATCAGTGGAATATTAAAATTGGTAGGATTTGAACCCTACCAGGAAATGATTATGAAATTAAGCCCTCATTATTTTGAAAACATATATTTAATAGGTCTTGTTGCACTAACCGCAGGGGTTCTGTTTGCAATTCCAAAAACATTTACTTATGGATTTATTGCTACACTGGTTTTTCTAGGTGGAACAATATCTGCACATATGCAAATTGGAGATAATTTTATCCCTCAAATTGTATTTGTTTTTCTTACCGGATTAACAGCTTATTTAAAAAGACCAGAATGGTTTAAACCAAGGGAGACGAATGTCTGATACAATGTATAAATAGTGGCTAAGAAAGTACAAACCTCAATGGTTTGTACTTTTTTTGGTGTGCCGTGCATGGTAAATAGCTAGGTGGTGAGAGTCCACTATGGGGGACTGTAGTTTCCAACCGTTAGTTAAGAGCAAGGGTGTCGTGAGCGATTGCGAATCTGAAGGAAGCTTAAGACAAATTTCCGAACCGAGGAACACGAATATTATTAGACATACCTGACATGGATGAGTTTACCAAACAAAACAAAGTCCTAAAACTACACGGAAAGCCGGGGTGTAAATAATGCGGTTACATGGAAAGAAAGTTGTTAACCTTACCACGGGAGATCTCACAGACATAACAGACGCTAAGTCAATTGTGGTTGAAAAAGATTTATTGTGAGAAGTCAGCCAAAGTCATAGTACCAATTTAGCGACTAGGAATTGGGAAGGACCGAACCTTAAGAAGTGAGAGTAAATGAAAGTTACCAAATCAGAGGCAGAAAGCAGAACATATCGAAAGATAGCTACCAGCAGAAAGATAGGGCAGAACCTGAAGGATATTCTGGAGTGCAGACTTTTATGTGGATAACTGAAAACAACATCACAAATTTTAATGCAAATCCAGTCCGTAGGGTAGAAATACCCAAGGACACGAACAAAAAGAGGAAGCTTGGCATACCTACGGTCGTTGACCGTGTGGTACAACAAGCTATCCATCAAATCTTGTCGCCAATTTACGAGCGTCAATTTTCAGACAATAGTTATGGTTTTAGGTCAAAGCGCAGTGCTCACCAAGCTTTACAGCAATGCCAGTCAAACATCACGGATGGCTATAAATTTGCTGTAGACATGGATTTAGAAAAGTTCATCGATAAAGTAAATCAAAGTAAATTGATAGAAATAGTGTCAAGAACAATAAAAGATGGAAAGGTAATATCGCTTATCCATAAATATCTAAATGCAGGGGTAGTGGTAGGCGGAAAGTTTGAACCGACAAAATTAGGAGTTCCACAAGGCGGGCCTCTAAGTCCATTGTTGAGTAATATTATGCTCAATGAACTGGACAAAGAGCTAGAGCTGCGAGGACACCGTTTTGTCCGCTATGCTGATGACTTAGTGATTTTCACCAAGAGTAAGCGTAGTGCAAACCGAGTGCTTACTAGTATTGTGTTGTTTATTGAGAAGAAGTTGCGGCTCAAGGTGAACAAGCAA
>Ga0164313_10005722_pt1 | contig 10997 bp, 8 predicted proteins | sample GuaBasSedimGuay4_FD_113735 | JGI IMG/M metagenome (GOLD analysis project Ga0164313, IMG submission 113735) | Subseafloor sediment microbial communities from Guaymas Basin, Gulf of California, Mexico - Guay4, Core 4569-4, 0-3 cm | ecosystem: Environmental > Aquatic > Marine > Hydrothermal vents >...
ACTCTAATCGCCTGCGTGAAGTAGCCGCGGCCGAGAAGAAACCTGCATACCGCATACAATCGGCGGCTGAACTGAACCCAGAATGGTTTGAGGGGATTGCCAACGTCGGCATCAGCGCTGGCGCCTCAACACCGGAGGTGCTGGTAGAAGAAGTCATTACCAAATTGAAAGTACTTTTCGGTGCTACGGTCGAAACCTTGCCCGGTAAGGAGGAAAAAATCCATTTCCGTTTGCCACGAGAGATAGAACGCTAACGGCACAACTGAGACTTTCACGTCAACTCACTTTGCTGGTTGATCCTCAGTGACAGCAGAACCACCCACATCAGCATCCAACCAAATCCGGCGCCCTAAGCCACCCCTTCTGATAATGCTGCACCCACTTACACGTCTCTAAGGCAGCCATAGCAATCTTTTACCGTATCTGTTGGCACCCCGTTAGCATCCCCCACGCGCACGTCGTTTTTCACCCATTCCATAGCTAAACTCCCGGTGGTCACTGCCGCAATAAACTAATTAGCCATCAGGCTAAGCTCATTAGGGAGTATTTTTGGTTGGGTTGGGAACAATATAACTGGCACTCGTACGGGCGAACCGACATTGGCCATGTACGCAAAACAAACGAAGACGCCTACCTCGACCATCGTCAGGCTGGGTTGTGGGTGGTTGCAGACGGCATGGGTGGCCACGCTGCCGGGGATGTTGCCAGCCAGCTCATTACCGACACCATGGGGGAGCTTGGCCACGCCCAGGACCTGAATCAGTTTATTAACGAGGTGGAACAGACTCTCCTCGATGTCAATCAGCGGTTGCTCGAATACTCCGCCACCGAGCTCAATAACGAGACCGTCGGCAGCACGGTTGTCTCACTATTAGTGCACGAAAACTATTGCGCAATATTGTGGGTCGGCGACAGCCGCGCGTACCGGCTGCGCAACGGGCAACTAGATATGCTCATGCAAGAACATACCCAGGCGGAAGAACTTGTCGCCCAAGGGCTCCTTGCCGCTGAAAAGGCGGAATCCCACCCAACTTTTAACATTTTGACTCGCGCGGTGGGCGCGCAAAACCCCCTGTATGTTGACGTTGATGTCTTTCGAGTAGAGAAAGGTGACCGTTTTCTGCTGTGCAGTGATGGGTTGAATAAAGCAGTTAGCGACGCCGAAATTTGCACCACGCTAGTTAAAAATAGCGTTAATAATTCGGTAGATATTCTCGTCGACCAGGCACTTACCCAAGGTTCCAACGATAACGTAACCGTAATCGTGATAGAAGCCGAATGAGCCAGCCCTCTTCTCCGCCTGGGCAGCAAGCACCACAGCGCCGTGCAATAAACAACTGCCCGCGCCGTCATGTTTTTAAAACTATCCACTTCATTGCTTTATCAGCAACCCTCACTGACGTTGCTCACCACCCGGTTACTCATGCATTAAAGCGCAGCCATCACCGCGTTGGTTCGCCAACAGGGTAGCGAGATTTTGGAATTTCAGGGCACCAAAACGCTTGGCGATACAGGCTCTCTAGAAAGCCATCTCGTCGCCTTTACCCTGGGTCGATTAACCCTGCATCGACTACTTGTAGAGTTCGATTCGGCGATTTTAGCGGCCCCCGGTAACCGTCAGCAGATTTCTAGTTTGCTAAAAAACTACCTGTACCAGGGTGAAATCACCATTTCTGCTTATAAAGAAATTACCGGCGAAATCATTAATCAAATATCTCTTCCCACCGTATCCCCATCCGCCGAACCCTTTACCAAACAGCCGATAACGATAATCGATGGGCTGGCCGAAGATACAGGCACTAAAACGGCAGCCAACGACCTTAACATTGGACTTGATGAAACCATTTCCCCATCTCTCATCAACGATGGGACGGCTATCACGACCGGGGGTGACGACTCAATGTCTCTCGATCTGGGTGATTTCAGCGATCCAGCGGCTGTAATCATTACTGACATTGACTACGGAGTGACACTGGCCGGGATCAATGACGATGCCACTGACCAGGCCACAAAGGGGAGTATTCTTGAGAATTCCTGGCAAAACGGAGCACCGCCCAGCACCGGCAATTCCTGGTCAGATCCGTCCGGCTGGATTGATGATGGCGAGCCCCTCGGCGTTGGCTCATTACTCAAGGAACGTTTTGAACTTATAGAACGCCTTGGAGCCGGCGGCATGGGCGTTGTCTATAAAGCGCTGGATCGACGCAAAGTAGAGGCTCAGGACCGCCATCCCTATGTGGCGCTAAAAATCCTCAACGACAAATTCAAAAAGCACCCGAAGGCCCTGCAGGCTCTCCAACGAGAGGCAAAGAAGACCCAGGAACTGGCCCACCCCAATATCATGACTGTCTATGACTTTGACCGGGTCGGAAGCAACGTCTTCATGACCATGGAGTTTCTCGATGGAGCTCCCCTGGATGTCATCATCGGCAGGCGAAAAGGCAAACCTTTTCCCGAAGACGAAGCAATGATGATGATTGAAGGCATGAGCGAAGCCCTGGGCTACGCTCATCGTCGCAATCTGGTCCACTCTGACTTCAAACCTGGCAATGTATTCTTGACTAAAGAAGGGACCATCAAAGTCCTCGACTTTGGTATCGCTGCCAGGATAAACAACCCGGTCGCCGGTGATGAAGAGGAAAGCGTCGAAACCACCGTCTTCGATGTTAAACAGCTCGGGGCGTTCACACCCGCCTACGCCTCCTGTGCAATTCTGGAAGGGTCGATACCCGACCCTCGAGATGACATCTATGCATTGGGGTGCGTCGCTTACCAATTGCTTAGCGGCAAACACCCGTTTAAGCGAAAGCGCGCCAGTTTGGCTCGTGACAATGGCATGGTCGTCAAACCCATCCCAACGCTGAACCGTCGCCAGCAGAACACGTTAAACCAGTCACTCGCCTTCTCTCACGCCCAGTGCATGCCAACTATTGAACAATTTATCGATGGCATGCGGCGCAAAAAGTCAAAACTGCTGCCCTTCTCTATCGGCCTGGCTCTAGTACTTCTAGTGATAACAGTTGCGCTAAAAACAATCATCATTGACTACTTACAACAGCAGGAACACGGGCAGATCATGACCCTGCTGGTGAATAAGGATGATGACAAATTCCTCGATGGCCTCAGGAAGTTACTCAGCGCCGAGGAGCCCTTACGCAGCTCTCTAATTGCTGATGCCCGTGAAACCATACTGGCCTACTACGAGAAGCAAACTCAGCTACTCATCGATAACCCCCACGGTCCTTATAACTTTCCCAAAGCCTCTTTCCTGGTCAATGACGCCCGCACTCTCTATCCCGATTCGGCCCAAATCCAACGGATGCTCGACACTCTGAACAACCGAAGCACTCTGTTACTAAATCAATTAACCAGCCGCTTTAACGCTGCTCTGGCATCGGGAAACCTGTTAAGCAACCCGGATACTGATGACATTATCGAAATTCTCGACCGGGTTAAACAAATCAACCCGACCCACCCATTAATTGATGATCCGCGGTTACCACCCGCCTACGTTGCCAGAGCGAAAACGGCATTGAACGCCAGTGATTACCTATTGGCATCCGCATTCGTGATGAAAGGGCTCGACTACTTCCCCGAAAACGTCTCGCTGATCAACATCAGGGATGAGATCAATGCTGTGCGCCAGCAAGTAAAAACCAGCGACGCCGTGGCTACCTGGGTAGCACAAATTAAAGCCGCCCCGTCCCCAGTAACTATTGAAGACTTTTACTTAATTCGCGAACCGCTACTGGCAATCTCGGAAATAGAACCGCAAAACCACTTTCTATCAAAATACAAAAAAACCTTACAGGCATTTATTCCAGCGGCTAACAATCAATTTATCGAGCAAAAACAGTGGTCGGCTGGATACGACCTGTTATCAGAATTTGCTGATTTGCTGACCTCCGAACAGGTCATTGGGCAGCAACAAACCATAGTGGCCGCAAATAGCCTGTATGACCGCACGATACTCGACTTACTGACGCAGTTTGAAAACAGTTTCGCCAACAGTGAACTCAGCCTGACGACATTGGCATTGGCCAACCAACTATTAGCCCAACTAAATTCATACGCCCTCGCTGACGACCCCAACCTGCTTTATGCACGCAACCGTATCAGTTATGCATATCTAACACTGGCGCGCCAGGCTCGGGCTGATAACCGGTTGGCAGATGCCAGAAACTTAGCCCAACTTGCAGCCAAGGCGAATCCCGGCCAAATAATAGCCGAAGCGATCCGTGACGAGCTCATTGTTGTGAACATGCCGGATGGTACGGCAGGACAAAGGCAGGCCGACCAGATAGCAGAGCAATTTGATGCCCTGTTCGCCCAACGAAAACCGCGCCAGGAAGCTGCAACCCTGATTACGCTGTTAGATCAACTTGCGCTGACTGACCCGGTCAATGCCCACATTGCCCGGGGCCGATCCAGCGTCGCTCAGCGACTATCCAGTCACGTCACTACGATGATTGCAGATGATGACTGGAACCGGGCTCTTACCCACGCGCAAGCGGCACGCCTGTTACTCCCTGAACAGCCCGCAACCAGAGCATTACCAGCAAGCGTTGAGAAAGCTAAACCGAGTACTGAATTAGCCCGCAAACAACAACTGATAAGTACCATAACCGAGAAGTTGGCAATCCTGCTGACAGAACCCGCGTTCACTCCCCCGTGGGAAGCTGACATGGCCGGCAACTGGCGGCGTTTACGTCCGCTATTAGCCGACCGGCCAAAACAGCTAAAAATGGAAGAAGACAAAATTACTCAGGCAATTTTGACCGGTGTAAACCAGAGCCAGTCAAAACACCTCTTCGTCGAAGCAGCCCGTCGTTTACGCTCCGGTAAACGTATTCTTCCCGATAACCCAGATTTCAGAAAAGCACAGAAAACACTCGCACAGGACGAGGACAATTTCCAGAAACTAGAGAAGTTTCAAACGCAAACAGGGGAAATAGACGGCCTCAAACAGACTCTTCTCACTCAAATCGACGCAAGATCAGTTATCGAAGCTGAGGTCACACTTGAAAAACTGCGACAGTTACTTCCGGATGATAGTCAGTTTTTGACTGCTGAGATTACCAACGCGCTGGGTTCCGCTTATCTTGATCAGGCAAAAGCCCTCGCTGAACAAGGTGATTTTAGCAAAGCACTGGTGCTTACCGGGGCGGGACTAAAAGTCGTCCCGAACCAGCTAGGTTTACGGAATAGCCATGACCTTTACAAAGGTGAAGCAGCATTATCGAAATTAGCAGCCCAATTAGCCGACGTCCTACGGCCACCAAACCAGACTTCAGACACATTCAAAGCAAGTATCGAAACAATCAGAGAGCGTTCGCCAGTGCGCGCAGGCGCTCTAGTCACCCAGTTTAGCGATCTGTTTGCCAAACGAGCAGAAACAACAGCAGGGGTTGGCGATGCAGCCCGCCGAGCCTGGTTACTCCAGGGCGCCGATTTATTCCCCGACGACCCTCGGTTCAATGCGGTCAATACCAGTCTTAAGGAAAGACCCTGCACTGCAAAGGTTGTCGGTCAGGGCTTACTTAAAACTGGCGTTTGTTATGACGCCATTGGCAAGCACGCCCGCGGACCATTAATGGTGGTCATTCCGGCAACTCCACCGTATGCAATAGGTAAATATGAAATTTCGCATCAGGAATTCAAACTGTTTTGTGGCGATAGCCGGCGGTGCCCACCACAGGGTGATGACATGCTCCTGCCTGTCACTCAGGTTTCTGTCGGTCTTGCTGTTGAATACACTCAGTGGCTATCTCAACAGACTGGAAAAACTTATCGCTTACCAATAGACGAAGAGTGGATTTACGCGGCCAACGGTGACGGAATTATCAGCCAGGAACGCAACTGCCAATTAAAACTTGGCGGCACCATTGTCAAAGACACCCGCTTAATGCCTGTCGATTCAGGAAAAGCGAACGGTTGGGGACTACACAACCCAGCCGGAAATGTACAGGAGCTCACCGCTAGCAACACCGTTCGTGGCGGAGCTTACAGCGATACAATGGAAAACTGCGATATCTCCCTAAAACGCAACTATTCGGGAGTCGCAGATAAATTTACCGGCTTTCGGGTAGTTCAAGAAATCAAGGAATAGCCCCTATGCCCACTACTAAAAGTCCAGTTCGACAACTTGCCTGGGATTATTACCTGGGGAGAGTTGGGCCTCGGTACGAATACCTGCGCCAACGCCGCCTGCTGGTCGAAGCGATGATCAGCGGCAAACAGGTCTCGGCATCGTATGAAATTGACCCAACTATCCCAGAATTAGAACCCAATACACCGCCAGAAACACTAATGCCGCACGCTCGCGCCCACATCCCTCCAAATCAGCCGACATCGCCAAAAAAGGCGTTATCGACCCGCCGTCATTCTCTAATTTTTACGCTAGCATTCGCCGTTATTGCCGCCCTGTCCGGCGCAACAATCTACCTGGGCTCTGACAGCAAACAAAGCACTACCGCTACCCCGATAACAGCGACCTCCACCGTGAACGCTAATTAGATAAGGTAATTGACGATCCAAACCGTGGTTGTTCACCATGCACCCTGATGCCAATACCTCAACGAAGACTCCCACCGCAAGCCCGTACATAACTCAGAATTTCAGCATCTACTTTTAGTTCACAGCCGTTTTTAGTGGTCACTGAAACTGTCACCCGTCCCACTCAATTCATCTGCGAAACCTGATGTGGCATCTCTTTAACCCTACGATCCTGTTAGATTTTCCGATCGCTCCCAAGAACCTCATAACCACCCTGTCCCCCTTGGGAGAACATCTATTTACCCCTCGCAGATAAACGGGAAACTTGGTGATCTAAAGGTAAACTGCAACTTTGGCGGATTCTTTGACACCCCAAACCAGGAGCGGGTGGTTCCGCCCTGCTTATTGCTCTGCAAAGCAATAAAACTGAAAAATCTGCAAGAATAGTCGTCTCTTCTGCCCCTTCATGGTCGAATCAGCATAAGCTGCGCGCGCTGACACCTTGCCTGGAACACGGGCTAGCCATCATCTCTTTCTGGACTCAATCAAAAAATGGAAGCTTTATTTAGATCAATCATTACAGAACTTGGCGAAGACCCCAACCGTGAAGGGCTCCTCGACACTCCTAAGCGGGCGGCTAAAGCCGCTGCATTTCTGACACGGGGATACCAGCAGAACATCGACGATCTGGTGAATGGCGCTATTTTTGAGTCCGATACCGATGAGATGGTTATCGTTAAAGATATCGAACTCTACTCACTCTGTGAGCACCACCTGCTGCCCTTCATCGGTAAATGCCATGTCGCCTACATTCCTGATGGCAAAGTGCTTGGACTATCTAAAATCGCCCGGATCATCGATATGTATGCCCGCCGGCTACAGATTCAGGAGAATCTCACCAAAGAAATCGCCAACAGCATTGCCGACGTAACCGGTGCCAAGGAAATCGGTGTAATTATTGAGGCCAAGCATCTGTGCATGATGATGCGCGGGGTGGAAAAGCAAAATTCAGTGATGACGACATCGGTGATGCTCGGCGCGTTTCGAAATGAAGCACGTACCCGCAGCGAGTTTCTTACATTAATCAAATAGGCGACTGCACATGGCTTTCGAAACCGCTATCGCCGCTCACGAAGCCTTTTATCAGGCCCTGGGCAACGCTGATGTAGAGTTAATGACCCAGGTCTGGAAACCCGTTGACGATTCAGTCTGTATCCACCCACTGTGGCCACCACTAATCGGCCATCGCGACATTTTTGCCGCCTGGAAAGGAATGTTTCAAGCCAGTCCATCAATGACTGTCGAAACCGAAATTATCTGCGAGCAGTCAACTGCGCACGGTTGCCTTCACCTCGTCAACGAGACGCTCATCTCCGCGCTTGGGCAGACATCATCACCGGTGGTCGCAACCAACGCCTATGAGTTGACTGATAATGGCTGGCAAATGGTCTTGCACCATGCATCCCCGACTGCTGTAGAAAGCAGCGACCACGCGAACCAGCCGCTGCATTAACGTCGATGGCGACAACTTCAACCACCCAAAATGCAGCGACCAAAACTGCTACTCAAAATAATATCGATTGGCTAAGTCAGACTGAACTCCACTTCACCCAATCCAGAAAATACCGTACGAATATGGTCGTCCTGCTTGAGCGGAAACTGCCTCGTCAGTGAGCCTGCCATCACCCACTCACCGGCTTTCACCACTTGCCCGACCTCTGCGAGTTTGTTGGCCAACCAGGCGAGGGAGTTAAACGGATTACCCAACACTGCCGCGGCGTTACCCTCTCCAACCTGCTCGTCGTTTAACAACACGGTGGCGTTAACGGCGGCAATATCGAAATCATCGGTTAACGGCATAGCAGGCCCCAGCACAAAACCGCTCTGCTGAACATTATCTGCCAGCGAAACCGCTAACTGCGCCGTAAAATCGCCGCGGTTCTCCACCAGTTCCATCGCCGGATAGAGTTCCGCCACTGCCGCACGGGCAGTCTCAGCCGTGGCATTGGGTCCGGCAAGATCAGTCGCCATGCGGAAACAGATCTCGTTTTCGATGCCAGCGCTCATCAGTTTACTGGCATCACCCTGGCTACCACTGGCGATCATTCCAGATTCCAGTAGATACCCACACACCGGCTCATGAACATTGAACTGATCCTGAATTGCCTTTGCGGTCAGCCCCACTTTCCAGCCCACGTGGCGTTCTCCGCCGGCAACCTTCCGAGCCAACAACTCATGTTGCACCTGCCAGGCCTGCTCCATATCCAGTCGATCAAACCAGGCGGGTGGATAGTAGACACCCGTCGCCGCGCTGGCGGCAAAATCATCCGCAACCTGCTTCACGCTAAAACTCATCGATACACCTCTATTCTTAATTGGCTAGCTGGTTAGCGCTGTTACAACACCGAGCGAAGTTGCCCACCTTCCAATGGAATACTCAGGCCGTTGATAAATCCAGCCCGGTCTGAGGCCAAAAAGGCCACCAGGTCAGCCATCTCTTCCGGTCTACCCAACCGGCCGGTGGGGATTCTGCTCACACGACTGGCAATCGCATCATCCGGATTTTGACCGAAATGCTGAGCCTGCATTCGCGACACCTGCTCCAGACGCTCAGTATGAATCGAACCAGGTAATACGTTATTAATGGTCACGCCATCGGCGGCCACCTCTTCGGCGAGGTTTTTCGAGAAAGCCACCACCGCCGCCCGAGTGGTCGAAGAGAGTGACAGGTTATCTTCGATCTGGCGCACCGACAGCGCCAGCAGGTTGATAATTCGCCCCCAGCCCTGCTCACGCATGTGCGGCAACACTTGTCGAGTGAGTCGAATCACATTGTAAAAAACCTTCTGGTAAGCCTCGTCCCAATCATCATCGCTGAATTCGCTGGGCTGTCCCGGTTTGGGGCCACCGGTATTAGTAACCAGAATATCGACCCCACCCCACTGCTCTGTGGCGGCTTTAACAATCCGCTGGGCACTATCCGTTAAACTCAAATCGACACTGATGGTGGCAACCTGCTCCGGGGCGCTTACCGCAACCAGGCGTTCTCGCGCCGCTTGTAGCGAAGCCTCGTTGCGGGCGCAAAGCAGAACATTACAACCTTCTCGAGCTAACCCTTCTGCGATAGCCAGACCCATTCCCTGACTACTGCCACCTACAACCGCTGTTTTCCCGGCGATGCCCAGATCCATACATTTGTCTCCCGATTTAAATTGTTTTAAGACACCAGACTGCAGAAACTGATGCTGAACTTGATACACTTTCGCGCGTTAACACCCTAGCCCCAGGCCAGCCGGCAGGAAGCCAGTTAATGAACAATCATGCCAGATTGATGTTGCAGCAGCGATGATTGACCAATCTACCGTTCAACTTCATATGAGTAAAGGAAATGGACTACCGAATAGAGCAAGACACCATGGGCGAGCTGGAAGTACCCAGTGATCGTTACTATGGCGCGCAAACCGCCCGCAGCCTGATTAATTTCCCCATCGGCACAGAAAAAATGCCGATGGAGGTGGTCCATGCTTTTGGTGTCTTAAAAAAAGCAGCTGCCCTCACCAACGCTGAGCTTGGCATTATGGATAGCGCCACCGCCGGGCTAATTGCCGAAGCGGCTACCGAAGTAGCCGATGGCAAGCTTGACGACCATTTTCCACTCGTCGTCTGGCAGACCGGCAGCGGCACCCAGAGCAACATGAACTCGAACGAGGTGATAGCCAACCGGGCCATAGAAATCGCCGGTGGCGTACTCGGTTCCAAATCACCGGTACACCCTAACGACGACGTCAACAAATCTCAATCATCGAATGACACCTTCCCGACCGCCATGCATATCGCCGCCGGCCGCGAATTACATGACAGTCTGATTCCGGCGCTTGCCCATTTGCGTGACGCCATCGCCGCCAAAGCCGCAGAATATAACGACGTTATTAAAGTCGGTCGAACCCACATGATGGATGCCGTTCCACTGACCATCGGTCAGGAATTTGGGGCTTACGTACACCAGCTAAACGAGAATATAGCTGCGATTGAAACCTGCCTGCCCAAGGTCTATGAACTGGCCATTGGCGGCACAGCCGTTGGCACCGGCCTAAATACCCATCCGCAATTTGCCGATGCGGTCGCTGCAAAAATTGCTGAGCTAACTGGATTGCCGTTTGTGTCAGCGGAAAACAAATTCGCCGCCCTTGCCGCCCACGATACCCTGGTATTGACCAGTGGCGCGCTGAAAACCTGCGCCGCCACGCTGATGAAAATTGGCAACGATTTCCGTCTACTCGGCTCCGGCCCGCGCAACGGTATTGGTGAGCTACAACTCCCCGCCAACGAACCAGGCAGCTCGATTATGCCGGGCAAGGTCAACCCCACCCAGTCGGAAGCCATCACCATGGTCGCTGCGCAGGTCATGGGTAACGATGTCGCCATTACCATCGGTGGTGCCACAGGTCACTTGCAACTCAACGTGTTCAAACCGCTGATCATCTACAACTTGTTGCAATCGA
>Ga0164313_10005724_pt1 | contig 10995 bp, 6 predicted proteins | sample GuaBasSedimGuay4_FD_113735 | JGI IMG/M metagenome (GOLD analysis project Ga0164313, IMG submission 113735) | Subseafloor sediment microbial communities from Guaymas Basin, Gulf of California, Mexico - Guay4, Core 4569-4, 0-3 cm | ecosystem: Environmental > Aquatic > Marine > Hydrothermal vents >...
AGACGATGGACCTTGTGCAGGGCTTCGGTGCCCTGTCCGAGTACGGAGTTGACGGTGAACGTGGGAGGTGGCTCGCCAGCCGCGTTGGTGGGTAGCCGCACCGGGCCGATGCCTCCCTCGGTGGCGGGCTTCGTGTCGGCGGCGAGGTTCATCTCGAGTGCGCTACGGGCGAAGAATTTCGGCTGTCCAAGGACGTCGAAGACCGTGGGCGAGACAATTTCGAGGTCGCCACCGAAGGTTACGCCCGTGACGCGGGAATCTCCCGTCGACCAGCTTCTGACGAACTGGAGTTGTCCGAGATCATCGAAGACCCGAGACGGCGATCCGATGAATCCCGTCCTCGAGTTCGCTCTGACATCGTTGATCTGGAGACCGATCGGGATTCCGACCCCAACACTCCACTGCGTAGGCTCGGCCTGGACGTCCTCGGCGAATCCCTGGCCAGCGATCAGAGCCTGGAGGGAGGTGATGAGGATGGCGAGAATCTGGATGCGGTGAACGCATTTCACTCCTTTTAACTAGAAGCTTGTCGGGAGAATTGCAAGCGCACAGAATTTGCGATCAGAAACCCAAAGAATGGGGGAATTGCTGCCGACGGATCGATTGAGTAATACTCAGGTGATGTTTCGCAGCACGTCGGATCGTGTTTCTCTTGCTACTTTGTTCGCCTCTCTCCTCGCCGCCTTGCTGGTGGCGGGGGTAGGATTCGCACAAGCGGGCAGCGACGAGGATATCTGGGCTGGGGTCGACGAGATGATCGTCGTAGGCAATCCCGGCGGTGCGACTGGAATCCTGAAAGAGACAGGATCGATCACGGCTTTCAACGCCGAGGATCTAGAGGCCTACGGCATCGAAAACACGGCGGATCTCGCCGAATTTACGCCCAATCTCGAAATTGTCAGTCCGAGTGATACGACTGCGACGTTCTTCATCCGAGGAGTCGGTCTACAGGATCTCAGTTCGATTGCGGCGGGGGCCGTTGCGATCTACGTCGACGGCGTGCCGATTCAATCGCCGACGCTCCAGATTGCGCCGATCTTCGATGCGGCCGCCGTCGAAGTCCTCAAGGGTCCACAAGGAATGGGCAACTTTCGCAACGCGAGCGCGGGCGTGATCGCAATTCGCTCTCGAAAGCCCGATCTCGAAGTACCCGCTTTCGATTTCAAGACCAGCCAGGGCAGTTTTGTTAGTTATGATGCGATCGACGCCCATATACAAACGTACGATGGCGGAATCAGCGTTCCAATCATTCCGGGTGTCTTGGCAACGCGCTTCGCGTTTAAAGCGACCGAGAAAGGCGGGATCTTTACGAACCGCTGCGCGATGATACCGGGCGGTTCCGGTTCCGATATCTGCGGGGCAACGCGCTTCGCACAAAGTCCGCTCGACACGTCGGGTCTCAGCAAGTCGGTCGGAGACAAATCCGTCTTCTCATTGCGATCGAGCTTGCTCTTTGCACCGCCAACCGACGTCGATTTGGAGTTTCTCGGGACCTACTTTTTCAGTCGGCGAGATCAGGACGGAACCTATGGTCAGGCCGTCGGGACCGGCACTCTCGCCACGCTCGCCTTCGGAGGTCGGACCGCGCCGGGCGGCCTCGGAGTTCGACCCTACGGCGAGCGAGATACCATCGCCGAATTCCGGGCGTTCAGGGCCCAGGGCCTTTCGATCGCCCAAGCTCGAGCGCGGTTCTCGAAAAACTTCACGCGGACCCGCCCGCTCGATAAGAGGCCCTATGAAGGCGATTACAACAAAGACGGGAAACTCCGAGTCGAGATCATGGGCGGGACCCTGCACTCGTCCATGACACTGGGCGACGTCGAGCTGAACGCCAATTCGGGGGTTGCAAGGCTCGAAACCAGAGCCAATAACGATTCAGATTTCACCTCGATCACCCTCTTCGAGATCCTGGCCGAGGATCGCGTGACGCAAGTCAGCCAGGATCTAGTCGTGAGCGGCGAAATCGAGGCGTTTCCGGTGCGTTGGGAGGTCGGCGGATTTTTTCTCTGGGAAGATCTCGAGGGCCGCCGCGACACCGATCTCGCTCAGCTCGAGAATATTCGGGAGTTCTCCCAGGATACACTCAGCTACGCCTTCTTTGCTGGATTCAGCGTCGACCTCCTGGAAGACTTCACGCTCTCAGCCGGTGCTCGGCACAACACGGAGTACAAGCAATTCAAGATCACGAATGTCGCCTCTGCCCTCCAACGCACTGCGGAGGAGGAGCGGACCTGGAGAGAAGTCACGGGGTCGATCGAGCTGCTCTACCGGTTTTCGGAAGTGACCTCGTTCTATTTCAAGTTCAACCATGGCTTCAAACCAGGACAGTTCAATTCGAATGGGACGACGAGCTCCCTCGATGCGGGGACGACCGTACGTCCGATCGCACGACCGGAAACCATCGACTCATTCGAGATTGGAATGACGGGCTCGTATTGGGAAGATCGGCTCTACTTCAAGGGCGCCCTCTTCCATTACGACTATCAAGACTATCAGGTCTTCCTTTTTGCAGATGCGCTGAGCGGGCCACCGTCGCTCGAAGTCGTCAACGCGAATGACGCGCGCGTTCTCGGTGCCGAAGTGGAGTTACGGCTGCGCCCGCTCTCCGGCTTTGTTCCGGAAGTCATTGAGGGCCTCGAACTCAACGCCCGTTTCGGCTGGCTCGATTCGAAATTTCTTGATTTCCAGAGCAAGTCGTTGATCGATCCTCCCGGCGCGCCGCCACCGATCACGGTGACGAACGACTTCACTGGAAATACGCTCCTGAATTCACCTGAGTTCTCCGTCAGTGGCGGATTTAGTTGGGCCTTCGAACTTGGTCGCTACGGAACCCTGACCCCGCGCTACGACTTCAGCTGGACGGACGAGGTCTTCTTCGACCCGACCGAAGGACGTGGAAAAACTCGAGGCGCAGGTCAGTTGCCCGAGGGAACCCTCGGGCAATCCGCGTATGTGACGCACAACGTGCGTCTCGGGTATCGCCCGGCGGATTCCGGAATTGAGGTCAGTGGCTGGTGTCGAAACGTGACGGATGAGCGGTCGAAGACGTATGCGTTCGACGCTTCGAGGTTTCGAAGCGTGGTAATCAATTTCGTGGCCGATCCGCGAAGTTGCGGCGCAGATGTTTCATTCAGCTGGTAATCAGTCCCATTCCTCGATCCACCGACTATGGAATGGCATAACCGAGTGCTCGCAACTGATTGAGTTCCATCTCATCAATCTCGAGTTCCGGAACCCCCTCCTCCCAGGTCACCGTCTGGTCGCGATGGTTCAGCGCAAGCGTCTTGAGCCGCTCGACGGTCTCGGATTGTTCCGCTGCCAGATTCACTCGCTCGAGCGGGTCCTCTTCGGCATCGAAGAGAAAGTCGACCCATCGGCCCTTTTCATGACTCAGGACGTAACGAAGGGAACCCTCTGTCACGGCGATGGCGGGTCGAGGAGCGGAGGAGTTCCCCCAAGATTGGTCGAGATAGGCGAAATGGGGAATCAGCGGATCGTCTGGGTCAGCTTCGCCGTTCGCGAGGATTTCATTCCGCAGAGATCTTCCATCTACGCCATCGAGGGATGGTAGTCCCAGGAGATCCAGAACCGTCGGCCAGATGTCAACATTCGCGGTCCGGCGGGAAAGGACGACGCCATCCTCGAGACGGAATGGGAAGCTCAGAATGAAGGGCACTTCTGTGGTTTCGCGATGAACCTCGCGCGCATGTCCTTCGAAGCCCCGCTCGCCGAAGGCCTCGCCATGGTCCGAAGCGATGACGATGAGCGTTTTCTCGGTCAGGGCCAATCGGTCGAGTTCGTCGATGAGCGTTTGTACGACATAGTCCTCATGAAGAATCGCGTTGTCGTAGATGTCGGAGTTGGCGGTTCCGAAGAGCGCGGATTCTGCGTCATAAAGGTATTCATGGACGTCCATCATGTGGAGATAGAGCATCCACCGCTCGTCCCCGTGTAGCCTCAGGAACTCGACGGCGGTCTCGACCGTGTCCATGTCGGTCCCCTGAGAGCTCAGCGTGGGATTCTCGCGACGAATCGAAGGCGCGATCGGACGCGTGGATGGCTTCGCGTAGACGTCGAAGCCCTGCTCGAATCCGAAGTAGCCGCTCACCCAACCGTTTCGATAGATGCCGACGGTTCGGAAGCCGGCCTCTTCGAAGATCTCCGCGGGCATCACAGCATCCTCCGGAAGAGCATGATTGAATCGGGTTACACCGGTCCGCGGCGGATAGAGTCCTGTCCAGAGAGAGACCATTGAACATTTCGTCCAGGACGACTGTGCGAGATGGCGACTCGCACGAACACCGCTCTCGGCGATCGCGTCGAGAAAGGGCGTTGTATCTCGCGCGTAGTCGTACATGCCCATTCGTTCCGAACGCAGCGTATCGATCAGAATGAAGAGGACGTTCGTATCGTTTCGGTCGGCGAAATCGCGGATATCGTCGATACTTCCGAGGGGGCGATGGTCCAGATATCCGGAGTCCTCGGCGGTTTCGGTCGGAAGGCGGATCTGAATGAAAGTCGATAGATAGACCGCGATCACGATCAGGCCAGCGAGTATCCAGGGCCAACGTTTGGAGAGCAGGGTTTCGGTCACGGCGATGGACCCTAGCGCACGCACGCATCTGCGTGTAGCAGATGGGGGCCCCGTGCTACTCGATCTGGAATACTATCCACAAATGAATTTTCATCGTTGTCTCGACCTCATCAAGATTCGACCCGCTGCGAAGCGAAGCACGCCTTCGATTTCCGGCCGAAAGTTTCGCACCCAACCCCGTCTTGCGACCCTTCTTCTCTGTTGCGTGTTCGTGTTGTTCGGATGTAGCGAGACGGAAATGAGCATCGAGCAGATTCGGACGTTCCAGGCGCAAGGGTATTATGAACTTACGATCGACCCGCTCCGAGTCCGGATCGATCGTGGCGAGCGCGATTCCGAGACCCTTCTTCTCTACGGGATCGCACTGACGAGATCGAATTTGTACTCGCGGGCCCTGTGGCCGCTGAAGGAAGCGGCACGCGATCCCGAGCACTTTGTTCCGGCCATGATGCAACTGGCCGGTAGCGCCTACGCAACCGGCAATCATGACCTGGCGATCGAAATTCTCGGTGAAGTGCTCGACCAGGAACCTGAATTTCTTCCGGCTTTGCGTATGCGCACCTTCGCGCGTCTTCATTCGCGTCGCGATTATGAAGGTGCGCTCGAGGACGCGGAACACGCGATCGATCTTGATCCGCAGTCCACGACGATGCTCGCACCCCGAATCGTGGCGCTCTTCGGTCTCGAGCGAGTCGAAGAAGCGAAGGAGGCACTTGATGAATTCGCGGATCGACCAGTGGAACCGGATGCGGTCGAAGATGAGATGACGGAGCGGGTCCGGGCCCTGGCTTGTGTCGCTCGTGCCAAGCTCGCGGAGGAAGAAGGGGATCTCGAACTGGCGGGTGAGCGGTATGACGCGTGTGTCGAAGAATTTCCGGCACAAGGGATCGCGGTTCACGAGGCGATGGCGTTCTTTGGAACCGGCGAGAACGGCAAGGGTGATCGTTTCGACGAGATACTGAAGGCAGCCTATGAATCGGCCCCGCATGATCGAACATTTCGGATCGCGTACGCACGCCGCCAACAGCTGCTGGGAGATACCGATGTGGCCAGGAGTGTTCTCGAAGAGGCGTCCGTATTCGGATACCCCGGCGCAATGCTCGATCTGGCAGGCTTTCTGAACAATACGGGCGATGTCGAGGGTGCCCTCGAGGTGTATCGCGAAGCCATGGGTGAAGGTGCCTCCGGCGCAGCGTTCCTCCTCGCGTTTGGTGAAGCGCTGATCTCGGCCGGAGAATTTGACGAGGCTCTACTCGTGGCCGATGAGACGGGACCTGAGAGCCACAAGGCGTTCATTCGCGGTCGTGTTGCGCTGAAGAGGATGGAATACGAGAAGGCCCTTGAATATCTGACGCAGGGCGTTCTCTTGTGGCCCGACAACGCAGTCGCGCGATACTACGTGGCGCTCGCTGCAGAAGGCGTAGGCGAGTTCGATCGTGCCATCGAGGAGTATCGCAATTCGCTTCGGATCGATGCGAATGCGGCTGAGAGTCGGAAACGGCTCTCCATGCTGCATCTTGCCGAAGGGGATCCGTGGGCCGCGCTCTATATTCTCAACTACCAGACACAGAAGCGCGAGGCGCTGCACAATACGGACGAGTTGGCTCTACTCGAACTCGAAGCGCTCGCCTGGGTCGGTCGGGCCCAGCAGCTCCCGCGGGAGCTACAGGAACGTATCAGCCAGCCGCGATTCTGGGGAGCCGCGATTGCGGCACTCGCAAAGGGGATGGGACGACGGAACGGGGCCGCGAGTGCCGTCGCGCTGATCAAGAGTGCCGACCGATTGAATTTGGCATCGCCCGCGGCGGCCCCGGCCCTGCGCGAGCTCATCAAGAACCTGGCGGAGCTCGGCAAGACATCCGACGGGATCGAATATGCGCGCGCGGCCGCGACGACGAATCCACAGAACCCGGAATCGCAGAGCATTCTGGGGGGGGCGCTGTTGCTCGCCGGCAAGCTGGATGAAGCCGACGCGATGTTCGTTCGCGCGCTCACACTCGATGCGGCGCATCGCGCAGGGCTCGTAGGTCGAGCCAGGCTGGCGACGGAAAGGAGTCAGCCGAGTGAGGCGTTAGGCTTCTACGACCAGGTGGCCAAGGTCAATACAGAGGTTTTGCGAGGCCGTGCCGAAGCGCTTGCCCTCCTGGGGCGCGAGGCCGAGGCCGAGGCCGAATTGACTCGCGCGCTCAGCGAGTCGCCCTACGATGGTCCCGCGGCTGATCAGCTCGTCGAGTTGAAGCGAATGCGTGGTGCAGAAGAATCGGAGATACGCGCTCTCGTCGCACGCGCGACCCGATTTGGCGTTGGTGAACCGGCGAAGCCTTCACCCGAGAGCAGCGAGCCCGAGCCGGTGTCGCCGTCGAGCTGATGTCTTGCGGCTAACGGCGCCGGCCGCGCGGTTTTGCGGGCGGGCGAGGCTTCAGGTTCGCCTTCTCGCGGTAGAGTTCAGGCACGTCATTCGATTCCATCCAGGCGTTCGCGACAGCGGAGTCACGCTGGACCCAGGCGCGGCACAAGAACAGCACAGCTGTCCAGCGCTGATCGGAGTCCTCGATTCGCAGCGCAATCTCGAGGTTTTTCTCCCAGTCTGGCACGAATTCTGGATCGAGAAGCGCACGTTCGGCCGTCGCCTTCATGAGTTCGATGGTCGCAGGCGCCAGAGAAGTGGATGTGGCCTCTTCTTGAGCCAGCAGCCAGCGCCTGGCCTCGTCGGGGTTGCGGATATACCAGCCGGCAAAGGTCTGTGTGACTGCTTGTCTTTGGTGCGACGATTGCTCGAACTCGCCAAGCCAGGCAAACGCGGCGGGCGGATCCTGGCGGCTCCAGCGTCCTGCAACCCGCCGAAGCAGCGTCTCGGACGCGCCCTCTTCGACGAGCTTCCGAACCCAACCCGCCGCAACACTGGGCTCCAGCTCGGCGATCGAGGCCGCGATTCTCTGACGAATGTGGCGAGTCACGGTTTCGTCCTGGCCCAGAACGGCCTGGTCGGCCCATTGGATCGCTTTCTCGGGCCCGAGTTTCAACACTTGAAGTCGTGTCAGCGTGCCCAGCGCCTGTTGCCGTAGATTGGTGTCGGGCAGGCCGAGGATGAACGTCATCAGATCGGGTCGATCGGATTCGAACCATCCAACGATGATTGGTTGAAGCGTCACGGCGTAGGTCGGAAAGCGGCCGCCCTTCGAAGTGTAGTAGGCGTCGACGGCCGCTTGCGGATCTAGCCTGGCGAGCGCACGGCTTGCGGCGTAGATGATCCGCGGGTGCTCGGCCCTCCAGGATTCGCGCGCCCAGCCGAGCGTGCGTGCGGCATCGAAGCGAATCCACCACTCGATGATCAGGACGAGTTCGATGTCGCCGCGATCGAGGAAGGCAGAGTCGTAGGCTGCGATCACATCTTGCGCGGACTGCTCGGTCTGCGGGATGACGCGTAGAAGGCCTGCCAGCGCTTCGACTCGTTCGAGACGGTCTTCGAGGAGTAGGATCTGGCGAACGTCGTCGAAGATCGGTCCCGACGGGGTGTCCTTTCCGGAGTCGACACATCCGACGACGAGCGCGAGGAGTGCAAATACAATGAATCGAGATGGCCCCGAGGGGAGAATCCGACTTTTTGTGGGCGCGAGCATGTTAGATCCCTTTTCACCGACGGACCTGAGGTCAGTTTTCTCATTTTTCGGGTCCGCATCATGATATGGTAAATCGACTTTGAATGGAGCCAAGCCTCTGACCGGCTGGATCCATGCGGTCACATGCGGTTGTAACCGGTTAGAAAATTTGTGCTGAAGGAGAGATTGATGATTGAACAGCTCAGGGTAGGAATGATTGCCGCGGCCTTGGTCTTCGCGACCTTCTTATTGGGTGCGGGATCCGCGAGTGCGGACTTCTCGATCGCCGGCGAATGGTACGGGAATCGCGGCCCGACCGTAAACATCCCGGCCGGACAATTCGATGCGGCTTGTCCGCCCAATACCGCGTCCAATGTTCCCTTCGTCACGCCGGTTCCCGCTAGCCAACAGGTCCCGGCGCCCTGTGCCCGTGCCCAGAAACACGCATTCACCGTGCAGATTCCGGGCAACGGCACGATCACGGTCCCGTCGAACGCGATCAGCGTGCTCCCGCAGTCCGGTATCCCGGCCAATCCGCAGCAGGTACTCGGAGTTCCGACCGTCAATCCGACGGGGCTAGGTGCTTCTTTCAGGGTTCCGCCGGGCATCTTCCTTCGGGCGCAAGCGAGTCAGGTTCCGGTTCCGGCGAACGTGGCTGTCCAACAGCTCGACACGACCTTCATCTTCACGGGTCCCGCGACGATTCGGACGCCAAGCGTCATGTCGGTCGGCGGGCAGGCGCCCGGCGACGCGACCTCGACGCGTCGCATGCAGACGAACTCCTGGTCCAAGCCGGGCATGGGAACGCGACCCGCCGCCAACTTCAACTTTACGGCGACGACGAGTTCCGTGGTCACGCGCCGCGTGACCTACACCGCGAAGGCCAACAACTTTGGCGGCACGATGGGGATGCTTCTCGACGGCGGTGGCAAGGTCTATGTCGTGTTCGATTTCGTCACGAGCCTGCCTGGAAATGAGATTCTCCTTTCAAATGTCGGCGATTCAACCGTGGGGGGAATTACGGTCCATATGGGTCGCGGCTACAACACGACCCAGATGCGGACGGCCAACCCGGGCGTCATTTTTCCGACGTATAACGTTCCAATCCCGTGTTCGCCGAATGTGATTCCGCCCTCACCGGCGAATTGCGACTTCGTGACCGGCATCGTCAACAACCAATCTGGGTTTACGCCGAACCAGCCGATCGATACTGGCGCGGGCGCCACGACCGTGAATATCGGGTTCCCTTGGACGACGGGCCATGTCTCCGCCTATGCCAAGGGTTCACAAGGTGGTGTCGCACAGACGACGACGCTGACCGCTGTGGGCAACGACAGTGGTTCGACGCCGGGTGGTGTGCGAACGATTCAGCTGGTCGCCGGCGGTATCGCTCTGCGAAGTAGCTCGGACGGCATCGGTCGAACGCCGCATCTCGATACCATCACGGTTCAGGTACCGGAGCCCGGATCGACGATGATGCTCGCGGGCGCACTCGGCTTGCTCGGTGGCCTCTACAGCGTTCGTCGCCGCTTCTTCTAGATCTCGAAGAGCGCAGAAACTGAAATCGGCGAGGAGAGAAACTCTCTCCTCGCCGATTCTGTTTGTTGGTCCTGCTCGCCTATTTGCCCGCCGCCGCCTTCAGTCGAACCTTCCCGTCTTTGACGACGACCTTGAAATCGACGCGCTCGCAACCCAGTTTCTTCTTCACCGCCGCCTCTTGTTTGGCGATCGCCTTCTGGAGTTTTGCGGGCGTGAGCCCGCTCGTGTCCTGGCCGGTTGCGAGCATTGCGTCGCGATAGGTCTCGAAGATATTCTCGTCCTGTCCGCCTGAAGCGACCGAAGAGCTCTTGGCCTTCACCTCCGGCGCAATTTCACGTTCGCGGTCGCGCAGATCGGCCCTGAAGACGTGGCGCTTGTAGGTACCCGCTTCGATCTGGCGAAGCGTCGTATCCCACTGCCGCTTGAAGGCCTGGTAGCGACCATTCAGGCTGTTGAACTTGAAGCGAAGCGCGGTGTTCGTGATGCGTGTGTTCGAGAACCGAATGACGGTTTTCTGGACCTCGGCGCGAGCCATTGCGGGCTCCGTCGGGCGCGTCCCGAGGAAATACTTGTCGTAGTCCAGCTTCAGCTGGTTCATCTTGATCTCGAGGATCTTCATTTCTTCTTCTGGAGATGCGGCTTCCATCCAAGCTCGAATCGGTCCTTCAGCGGGATGGCTTGACGGGTTTCAGCCCCGAGCAAGAAATGCGCACGAGCTGCATGAGGCCTGCCGACGCTAGTAGTCGCCAGTCTCTCCATGCTCCGCGTTCGGGTCGATCTCGAGGTAGCGGCTCAAATAATGGACGCCGACATAGAAAGGCAGTGTGTCGGACAACGCGATCACGAGCTTGAAGACATAACCGGATGCGATGAAGACCCAGAGCTGAGGCCAGATCGCGGCGTTCGGATCGAGCGGAATTCCCTTCGCGTAGAAATGCGTGATCGTAATGACGCAGAAAGTATCGACGAACTGACTAACGAGGGTGGAGCCGTTATTGCGCAACCAGAGGTGACGGCCGTTGGTGAGCCGCTTCCAGAAATGGAACAGCGAGACATCACAGAGCTGTGCCGCCAGATAGGCGATCATGGATCCAACGACAGCACCCATCGTCAGATAGCGGATTCGAAAGAACGCAAAATCGTAGGCGTCGGTCGGCGGGAGCCCGGTCGAAACGTCGATCGTGGGCACCGGTGGCAGGGCGCCGCCGAGCCACAAGAAGGCGACGACCCAGGCGTTCAACATCAGGCCGACCCAGACGAGAA
>Ga0164313_10005725_pt1 | contig 10995 bp, 6 predicted proteins | sample GuaBasSedimGuay4_FD_113735 | JGI IMG/M metagenome (GOLD analysis project Ga0164313, IMG submission 113735) | Subseafloor sediment microbial communities from Guaymas Basin, Gulf of California, Mexico - Guay4, Core 4569-4, 0-3 cm | ecosystem: Environmental > Aquatic > Marine > Hydrothermal vents >...
CTGACCGTTGACGTAGATCGTTCCGCTGACCGCGACAAGTCCGCCAATGAGCAGGGGCCATTAGATGGGAAATCGCCGAGACCACTTACGGCCGCCGGGGGCCCGGAAGATGGCGTTGGTGCTGTTCTCTATGGTGACCATGAGGCTGATCGCCGAGTACAAGAGCACCGCGACACCAACCCAGGTGATGGCGGTCAGGTCGATGCGTTCGGCCTCGTCGTAGAGCTGCAGCACCCAGGCGCTGAGGGCCTGCCCATCGGACCCCTCGGAGGTGCCTTGCGCTGTCGTGACATGCATGTCCGAGAGGCCGAGACCCGCGAGGTAGTCGGCTAGGCGGTCTCTGAAACGCGACACTCCCCCAACGGCTCGAACGGCCATCGTCCCCACGACCAGAACCGGCAGGAAGCTGAAGAGAGTGCGGTAGCTCAAGGCCGCCGCCATCTGAGTCGCGCTGTCGCGGCGGAGCCGGCGGGCTCCATACCTCCCGAGGTCGTAGGCGAACCTCGCTCGGCGCTCCCACCGGTTGAGCTCGGAGCGCGGCTCGGTGACCACCCGTTTCAGCCAAAGAGTTGCCAGGGCGACGAATTCGGCCAGGTTCCGCGGCTCTCGCTCCTTCATCCCCCCATGGTCGCCCGGGGGATGAATAAACCCCAAGAACTCCGCCGGTTTCGTCGATTTAGAGCCGTTCGTAAGCACCGGGGAGGAAGACATCGGCCCACCGGTCGAGGTCCGTCAGGCCTTCATCGGCCAGGGCCTTCTGTGTCCGAGCCATCTCCTCGCGGGCTCCCGTGCCCGGGCTCAGTTGCGCTCGTCGGTGGTTGGCGAACCAAGCGTGCAGATTCATGTCCGTCGCGTGGCCACGTTTCATGGTCTCGGTCAGCAGGGAGTAGGCACGGCCTCGGTCTCCCAGAAGAGAGTGGGCGCCAGCCTCGATGGCCGCCGCCGCGACGTCGGCCCACCCGGCCTTTTCTTTGCGGAGGGTCTTTGCCGCCGCCCGCGCCGCCTTCACGCGTTTCGGCACGGCAGCCTCGTTCTGCCGGGCGCTCATGAGCTCGATGCGTCCGCGGAGGTCCCAGATGCTCACTCGGTAGAGCTGAAGCGTCAGCAGCATCGACTTCTTCACCATGCCCCAGGCTGCGTCGAGGCGCGCCCGGGCCCGGTCCGCGTTTCCTCGGTAGAGATCAACCTCGCACGACACGGTCAGGTGCCAGAACGAAAGCAGCGTGAAGCGGTCCTTGCTCCATCGGCCGATGGCGGCATCCAGCTCGCGTTCGGCTGCTCTTGGATTTCCCGCCGCGAGGTGAGACATGGCGCGGAACTTGATGCGCAGGTACACCACGAGGAAGAGGTCGCCTCGGGCTTCGGCGTCGTCGAGGACGTCTTCGAGTTCCGCAAAGAGAGTGGCCCATTCGCCGCAGCGGTAGAGGCTGTCGAAACGGACGATGTAGGTCGTCGCCAGCTGCCACGCCACCCCCGTGCATTCGCGGCGCAGCCGGGTCACCGCGGCCAACTGCAACTCGGCGGCAACCTTCCAGCGACCTTCCAACCACGCGGCGCCGCCGACGCACGAATCGGTGAGCGCCTTGACGAAGGGGTCATCGACGCCCCCCGTCAGTCGTCGCGAAAGCCTCTCGAGCTCGCGGGTGCGCACTTGGGCCTTGGTGCCAGCGGTGGCGCTGAAGGGAATCTCGACCGCGACGGCTTTGGCGATGCGCACTTCGTCGCCGGCATCGAGGCTGAGGAGCAGGTGGTGGGTCTGGAAGCCCCCGGCTCGAATCGGATCGATCATCGATAGCCCGATCGCGACGGACCATGCGACGTCGATTTTCAGTAGCTCATCTGGGTCCTGCGCCTCCGGATGGCGGGGGGTGAAGTCGAGTCCCCGCACCCGCAACTGGGCGCGCCGGCCGGCGAAAGCGGCCAGGGCCATTGCTGGATGGTTGGGCATGCGCAGGCCGACGGCAGCGAGGACCACTCCGAGGAGGGCCATGCCTTCGTCGAGGTGACCACTGAAGAGAAGCTGTTCGACCGCTTGGTGGCGCATCAGGAGCGCGTTGCGCGGCGCGCTTTGGCCCACGGCTTCAGCGGCATCGAGGTAGGCGTGGGCTGCGTCCGCCCCGAGGCCCGCGTGGCGATAGGCGTCGGCGAGGGCGATGCGCAGCCGGTTCAGTACCTGCGTCTCGCCGGTCCCGAGGTCGAGGGCCACGCGGTAGAGGCGAGCCGCTCGGGCGAAGGAAAGTGAACTCTGGGCCCGGTCTGCTGCGCGCACGCTGAAGGTGAAAGCGCGCTCTGGCTCGCGAGCGGACTGGTAGTGCAGCGCCAGGGTTTCGTAGTCTTCGGACCCTAGGTCTTCGAGGGCCCGTGCGAAGGAGTAGTGATACGTGCGCTGGCTCTCGGGAGAGAGGCTTGCGACCACGGTCTCGCGAATCCGGTCGTGGTAACACTCGAGCTCTTCACTCGCTCCGGTTCCCCGTGACTTCAAGAGTCGAGCCGCACGGAGCCCACCGACCACCGCAGGTGACAGACTTTCGAGGTCGAGGGCGCGGCGAATTACGTCCGGTCCGAGGGGGCGACCGCAGATGGACAGGAGCTCTACCAGCCGCCGGCTCTCACCAGGAACCGCGGCGACCGTCGCGCGGATCACGTCCGCGAGGCGGGCCGGGGCGGGGGGCAGGGGTTGGTCGCTCTGCAACAGTTCTTCACGAGACACCACTTTCGCGTGGCGTGTCAGAACGTCGATGAAGAGCGGGTTTCCTCCGGACTCGTGGGCGAGCTCACCGGCCCATCCGTGCGGGTCGCCATCGAGGAGCCGCGTCGCGAGCATACGCGAGCGTTCTTCGTCGAGCTCGAGGACCTCCAGGTTCGTGACCGGGAGTTCGGAATCCGCCGCGAGCACCTCGGCCAAGAAGGCGCTCCTCGCGGCGTCCTCGCTGCGGTACGTACCGAGGAGCAGCAAACTCGGGGCATCGACACCCACCAGAAGTCGGCGGAGCACGGCGGCACTCGTCGCGTCCCCCCATTGGAGGTCGTCGATGAAGATGACCAGGGGCCTGCGATCGGCGATCGATCCGAGCAGCTCTCGGAGTGCATGGAACCCACGTCGCTGCCGTTCCTGCACGTCCGGAATGCCCCGGACGGCAGTGGATGCCGCCTCGAAACGCCTCACCCGGCGCAAGACCGGGAAGAGCTGCATCAAGTCCGCGACGTGATGCGGCTTGATGCGTGAGATTTCCTCGTCGCTCAGGCGCAGCAGGTAGGCGACGAGGCTGTCGATGACGCCGTCGAGGGCTTTGTAGGGAAGGGTCTCCTGGGCGTAGCAGCGTCCCTCGAGGACTACGGTGGTTCGCCTACGGCCCGCTACCCCGTGCACGAAGTGCCGAACGAGGGCGGACTTGCCGATGCCCGGTTTGCCGTGCACCAGGACGGTTACCGGGTGTCCCGCCCGCGATTCTTCAAACGCCGCGCTGAGCTCCTCGAGTTCGTCTTCGCGGCCTAGAAGGGGGGCTTCGGTGAGCACTCCCAATGTGGGCGCCGCGTTTCGATCGAGGTCTGTTCCGATCAGATCGCGAACCAGGTCACCGTCTCCCCGATCGGCCGGTGGCCGGCTGAGCAGCTGGCGGCAGAGGGTGGCGAGGTCGTTCGGGAGGTCGTCGAAGCCCTCGTCGAAGGGCGCCTCCTCGGCTTGCTTGGCGTGGAAGATTCCCAGCGTGGGCCCATCGAAGGGGAAGTCGCCGGTGAGAGAGCGATAGAGCATGACCCCCATCGCGTACCAATCCGCAGCCTGGGTGACGGTGGCGCCGGCGCATTGCTCTGGAGCCATGTACCGTGGAGTCCCCGCGATACCGCCAGCGACGGTTTCGAGGCCGCCTGGCCGCGGCGCGATATCGCCGACCAGGCCGAAGTCGAGGAGGACGACTCGCCCGGTGGGGGTGACCATCAAGTTCGAGCATTTCAGGTCACGGTGCAGTCGCCCCGCTTCGTGCAACGCCGATACGCCCTCCGCGAGCTGGAAGAAGACGCGGCGCACTCGATCCGGGTCGATGGCCGGGCGGACCCGCCGAGGCGCCGCGGGTTCATGGCTCTTTCGTAACCCCGAGTTCGACCGATCCCGGGTCGCCGTCGCGGCGGGAGAGGAGATTGCCGCTGAATCCCAATAGTCGGTCTCGGGGGTCAGGGCGTAGGGGAGGGTGCTGCCATCGATGAGCTCCATCGTGAAGAACCAGATCCCCTCGTGCTCGGCGAGGTCGTAGAGCCCGACGAGGTTGGGGTGGCTGATCCCGGCGAGGCTGCGGAATTCTCGTTTGAAACGAAAGAGGGTGTCCGGGTTGATCGAGTTCAGGTACTTGAGGGCGACGGCCGTCTCCCGCTCCCGATCGAATGCCTCGTAGACGACGCCGAAGCCGCCGCCTCCGAGCCGTTTCACGATCTCGTACCGGTCCGGGAGCCGGTCCGAACTAAGCTCATCCTGCGTTGAGGTGATCATCTCGAGGGCAGCGGCTCTTCGTTGACACGGTCCGGCGAGGCCGCCGAGACAGGCCCGAAACGTAGGCGTGGTCGTACAAGAATACGGCCAGCCGAGGGCTGGGGATAGAGGGGGATGCCGGTACCGCGATCGATGATGCGGGCGTCCCGGGACGAGGTCACCGAGCTGTCCCTACGACGGGGCACCTCCGGGCGGAAGACTGGCTCAGCGATGCCCTCGGAGAGACGTGCCGCAGTGATCGAAGACGTCGTCATACCGGCCAAGTATTGACCGGCGAGGGCTTGCGGGGCGCCGGGACCCTGGCTACGATCGAATTCGCCACAGGGCCCGGGGGCAGCAGACCCGCCCCGGGTTGTTGGCGACGGACGGTTTGAGCACCATTGGAACCCCCAGGTAGCACCCTCATCGCGGTCGTGACCGCCATCGTCATCGGCGCGATGTTCTCGGCCCTCGACGCTAGCCTCGTCAAGCTCGGAGAGGTGCGCCTGCGGGCCCTCAGCGACGAAGGCGGCCGGTACGCCGCGACCGCGAAGCGGACTCTGGCGAACTTCGGCCGCATTCGGGCCCGGCTGAGGACCTGGCGCGTGCTCTCGTTGACGGTGGCCGCAACCCTCGCCGCCTATTCCGTGGGGCACCTCGGGGGGCTCTGGGCGGCCCTCGGCGCCGCCGCCGCGGTCGGGCTCGTCTATTCGGTGATCGTCGAGATAGGCGGGACCCTCGCTTCGCAACGGGCCGGGACCTGGACTCTCGCTGCCCTCCGGTATCTCAGGCCCTTCGAAGTCTTGATGATTCCCCTTTCCCTGCCTGTTCACATCATCGGTGAGTTCCTCGAAGAGAAGGTTGAGCCCGTTGCGGAAGAGAACATGGACCGCATCACTCAGATCGGCCTCGAACAGGTCATCGCCCGGGGCGAAGAAGCGGGGGCCCTCGGGGAGGAGCACGCCGAGCTCATCCGGAGCGTCTTCGAGTTCAAGAACACCGTCGCCCACCAGGTCATGGTTCCGCGCACTCACATGGTCGCCTTCGAGGCCGCCCAGAGCGTCGCAGCTGTCGCCTCGATGATCGAGGCGGAGGGGCATAGCCGTTATCCCGTCTACGAGGGCCGTATCGATCAGGTCGTCGGTATTCTCTATGCCAAGGACCTCTTCGCCCGCCTCGGGCGGGGCGAGGGGGGAGACCTGACGGTCGGCGAGCTCCACCGGACACCGGTGTTCTTTGCGTCCGAAACGCAGAAGATCGGTACCCTTCTCCGGGAGATGCAGCGCCGTCGCGTGCACCTTTCCGTCGTCGTCGATGAGTTCGGCGGCGTGAGCGGCATCGTCACCCTCGAGGACATCCTCGAAGAGATCGTGGGGGAGATCGAGGATGAACATGACGAGGGCGACCAGCTCGTCGAAGAGCTGGCTCCGGGTCGCTACCTCGTCGATGCGGGGCTCTCGATCTACGACCTCGAAGACCAGATCGGCCTCAAACTCCACGATGTGAACGGTGACTACGATTCTGTGGGGGGCATGATGATCGACCTCGTCGGCCACGTGCCCACCGTGGGGGAGGCGGTCGAGACCGGCCGCTACCGGCTCACCGTCCGGGATGGCGATCAGAAGCACATTCGTCGGGTCGAAATCACCCTCCTCGACCACGTCGCCGCGGAGTGAGAGGGCGCCGCGGGAGGTCCGTGCGCCTCCGTCGTTTTTAGCTATTCTCCCGCGACAATGGCCACTCCCCTCGTATCGCGCCCCATGGGCTTCCTTTCGGACGTGCACGGAAACATCGAGGCCCTCGATGCCGTCCTCGGCGAACTCCGCAGGATGGGCGTGACCGACATCTACGTCGCCGGGGACCATCTGCTCGGCGGGGACGCGCCCCTCGAGGTTTGGCGTCGCCTGGTGGATCTCGGCGCGATCTGCACCAGGGGTCCCGGGGACGAAGCCCTCGCGACGATGGACCCTTCGAAACTCGAGGCGCTCACCGACGACGCCCGCGAGCGCCTCGCCCGCTTCGTTTCCACGAGAGACGCCGTCGGCGAGCTCGTGCTCTCGCAACTCAAGAAGCTCCCGGAATCCATCCGTCTACCGATGGTCGACGGTCGGGAGCTGGTGATGACCCACGGATCGCCGGCAGACCCTCATACGGAAATCTCCCATGATTTGACCGAGGCCGAAGTGACCGCCCTCGTGCACGGGGACCCCGCGGACCTCTTCATCTGCGGCGCGACCCACGTTCCCTTCGACCGCACCATCGATGACATACGGGTGGTCAACGTGGGCTCCGTCGGGGAGTCACCGGAGGGCCGCGTAGCCCACTTCACGGTCGTGACGCCGGAGCTCGAGGCCGCCGAGGTCCACCAGACCTGGGTCGAATACTGAGCCCCCCCATTTTTGGAAAGCTTGGTGTGCGGCGATGTAGGATACGTTCTTCATGGTTCCCAAGCGGCAAATCAAGGGTCCGGCCCGGGCTCGGAAGTCGCCGGCGCTCCGGGAGCGTCGCTACGTGGCTCTCGACCGCCAGACCGAGGAGCTACTCTTTTCCAAGCTCGAGGTGCTCTCCGAGGGCAGTGTTCGGGACGGCGTTTTTTTCGGCAGTACGATGATCTCCATAGACCTCACGCGCGTTGAAGCGCACTTGCGGCGGCCACTCGGAATCGAGGGCCGGGCGGCGCTGCTCCAGACCCTCGATGGGTCCGTGCGTGTTCGGATTCGAGCCATGCGCATCGCCGTCGAGGAGGTCACCCGTCGTCACCCGGCGGAGACCCTCGGGACCGCCCAGGTCGAGACACACATTCAGATCTCGGGCGACCAGCTCCACCTCGACATCGACGTCGAGGTGCCCTTCGGCGTATCGTCGGCTGACAGCCGATGACCGAAGAACAGGACAACGTCATCCACGTCCGCTTCGGCAAGGACGGGAACGCAGAGGTGAGCAACGTCGCTCAGGCCGCGCCCCCTTCCGAGCCGGCTGCGCCGAGCGCCTCACGTCGTGAACGTCACGACGACCCCCTCGCGGACCTCTACAGTATGGATGAGGTCGCCCGGGTCTTCGGCCTCAAGGTGGGTCGCCTGCGCTATTGGGACCGGTCGGGGTTCATCAAGCCGTCCGGGCGGTCCGGCCGCCGACGCTTTTACACCTTCCTGGACCTCATCGGGCTGCGCGTCGCGAAGGGTTTGCTCGATGGTGGCATGACCTTGCAGCAGGTGCGGAAGAGCGTCGACGCGCTGAAGACCAATTTGCCGAAGGTCGTGCGCCCGCTCTCGGAGCTGCGCGTAACGACGGACGGAACTACCGTCGTCGTTCAGGGCGAGAACGGCACCTTCGAGCCCACCACCGGGCAAATGGTCCTCGATTTCGAGGTAAGCGCCCTTCGCGACGATGTGGTGCGCGTCCTCGATGAACGTCGAATCGGCGCCGGCGAGCGGCAGCGGGCCTACGACCTCTACCTCGAGGGGTGCCGCCTCGACGAAGACGATGCTACGAGCGGTCGGGCCGCCGACCTCTACCAGCAGGCTCTCGCCCTCGACCCGGCGCTCTCCAACGCGATCACCAATCTCGGCAATCTCCGTTTTCGCGAGGGGGACCTCGACGAGTCCGAGCTCCTCTACCAACGGGCTCTGACGGTCGACCCAGCGCAGCCGGAAGCTCACTACAATCTCGGCTTCCTAGCCTTCGAACGCGGTGATGCAGAGGCCGCCGTGCCACATTTCGAGCAAGCGCTCGAACAAGACCCGAGCTTCGCCGACGCCCACTTCAACCTGGCCATGGCCCTCGAAGAGCTCGGCCGGGGGGCCGCCGCGCGTCCCCACTGGGATACCTACCTACGTCTCGACCCGTCTGGTCCCTGGGCTGAAGTCGCTCGACGCCACCTGAGTCGCCCCGAGGCCTGACAGCTCTACTCGTCTTTGCGTCCCGGAAGGGGGGGCGGGACCGAAGACCGGCCATGTGACGGTGACGGCGGCGGCGGCGGGGGTGGGCGCATGCTTCCGGCGCGCGGCGGAGGTGGCGGGCGCCGGCTCCCGGCGCGCGGCGTAGAGGGTGGAGGAGGCGGAGGTGGGACGCTCGCCCCCTTCGTGTCGACGACCTCTTGGTCGATCTCCTCGAGGATGGCGTGACCGTCGAGCTCCTCGATGTCGTCGTGGTCTTCTCCGACTCCGTCGACCTCGAGCAGATCGATGTCCCCGGTCTGGAGGGCGAGTTCAGCCTCGTGCCCATCTTGCTCGGGGCTCTCTTCTATATCCGAGATGTCGAGCTCGGCCGTCACCGACGGCCCCGGATCCGCTTGGCTGACGTGCGGTGCCGTGACGTCGCCGGTGTCGAAGTCCAACGGAGAGCTGGCCTCTTCTGGCGAGGGCGAAGACTTCATCGACTCCTCGAAGGCAGACCGCTGCCCTGGGTCTAGCTCCCCGAGGAAATCGTCGGAGGTCTCGAGGTCGGTTTCGTCCTCGAACTCCATGCGCCTCCCGGTTGGAGCCAGGATGGGGCGGGGCGTCTCTTCGTCGAGCCTTCTGGGCGGGGGGGAGCTCTCCCCGGCCGGCGCAGCGGACGCCGGGGCGTCATCGACGAGGCCTTCGGGGACGAGGCCTTCGGGGACGAGGCCTTCGGGGACGAGGCCTTCGGGGACGAGGCCTTCGGGGACGAGGCCTTCGGGCCCGATCTCATCGGCCGTGAGACGACGCGTGCTGTGCTTGAGCCGGCTCACCGTATCGATTGCGTCTTCGTCGTCGGGTGCTTCGGTGAGTACCCGCTTCCATGCGTCGATCGCCTCCCACCGGTTGCCGAGATCCATTTCCCAGATTTGGGCGACTTCCTTGTAGAGCTCGACCTTCTTCGTATGGTCGGCCCTCGCGGCTTCCTTCTCGAGGACCAGCAGGAGGTCCTGATGTCGTCCGGACTTCCGCAGGCAGTGCTTCAGGCGCGGCGCGACCTCCGGGTCCTGGCGGCGAAGGGAGTGCAGACGGGTGAATACGTCGGCGGCCTCACTGTGGCGGCCGAGTTCGATTTCCAAGATGCGACCGCGGCGCTTCATCAGGGCGGCTGCGGTGCTCTGGTCGAGGGCCTCGGCGACCAAGCCCTCGAGGTGTTTCTGGAAGGCCTCGAGATGTCCATCTTGCTCGGAGAGTTCTTCGAGCTCATCGAGGATGGTGGTGTCATCGGGGGCATAGCTCGTCGCCTGGACCAGGAGACTCAGCGCCCCCGGGCGGTCCTCGAGATCGTCGAGGTGTACCTGGGCGGCGCGCTGCAGCATGACCGCGCTCGCTCCGGGGGCGTCTTCGGCGACCTTCTCTGCGAGCTCCCGGTAGATGCCCACGAGGGCTCTCTGGGCCGCCCCCGGGCCATGGGCCGGTCTCAGGTCATCGAACTCCCGCATCGCGGCTTCGATGACGCCGAGTAGCTCTGGGGACTTGCTGGCGAGGACCGCCTGCTGGACGAGGCCGAGGGCCCGGCTTCGGTCGGAGAGCGCGTCGTCGGCGAGGGTCGCGCTGCGCAGCAGAGCTGCGACTCGCCCTTCGTCGTCCTTGGCCGTGCTCCGCCGTCGGTCGTAGACGATGAAGAGCTCTTCTGCCCGTCCTGCCCGCGGCGCCAGCTCTTCGGCGAGCTCGAGCACCTCGTCGTCGTGCACCGCGAGACTGCAGGCTCGGAGGAGACGGTCGAGGGCCCCACTCGGGTCTTTGGCCTTCGTGTCGAGGAGGTGCGAAAGGCGTACGAGGAGTGCGACCTTTGTCTGGTTGTCCGGGGCCTGGCCGAGAAGCGTGTCGTAGACTTGGGTCACTCGGGGCCAGGCGCTCGCCGCTTCGCCTAGGCGATCGACGTCGTCGAGGACCGACCGGTCCTCGAGGTTGGTGGCGAATGCGCGGAGCGTGGCTTCGAGGGCGCGTCCCGCATCATCGAGGTAGTCCTCGAGCACCCCCGATGCGTCGAGCCAGCGGCGCCGCTGCTCTTCCGGGTCTTCCGTGCTCTGGGCGAGGCCCACGTAGAACTGCGCCAGCGCTTCACCCCGGGCGACTTCCCGGGCGAGGTCCCGGAGGGCCTCCTCGCATTCTTGATCGCCCTCGGCCGCATGTTCCGTGAGGCGTTTCCACGCGCCGTCCACGTCTCCGAGGTGCTCGACGCATACTCGTGCGGCTCGCCGGACGAGACCATTGACGACGTCCCGTCCTTGTTCGATTCCGGAGAGAGCATCGAGCGAGGTGAGCAGCTCTTCGTGTCGCGCGGCCGCCTCGAGGAGCGGAATGCGACGCCGTTGGGGAGCGGGGTCCGTCAAGTCGGCGTCTGCCCAGTGCCCGAGCGCGTCGATGGCTCGGGCCGAGTCGTCCAGCTCGTTTTCGTAGAGGTCCGCGAGGCGATGGGCGATGGGTACGCGCAAGCCATCGTCTTCGGTGATGGCCAGTTGGCGCTCGAGGGCCATCGACAGCTTCGAGCGGTTCCCCAGCTTCTCGGCCAGCGCCGCCATGCGCCCGAGGGCGCCGAGGTGATTGGGGTCGATGCGCTCGATGACGTCCGAGAGCACGGCCAGTGCGCTC
>Ga0164313_10005726_pt1 | contig 10995 bp, 6 predicted proteins | sample GuaBasSedimGuay4_FD_113735 | JGI IMG/M metagenome (GOLD analysis project Ga0164313, IMG submission 113735) | Subseafloor sediment microbial communities from Guaymas Basin, Gulf of California, Mexico - Guay4, Core 4569-4, 0-3 cm | ecosystem: Environmental > Aquatic > Marine > Hydrothermal vents >...
ACGTGAGAATCCTTCATGTTTGTGAGTCCCGGCAAACACCCGAAGGTTTGGGATCCCAAGTTTTGCAGCAGCTGTGATCCATGCTTTGATCATTTTTATATCTGCTTTCCGGCTTGACTCATCAGGATTTGCCAGATCATTTCTCACACCGGTGCCGCTGATGTCCAGGCCCAGGAGAAATGCCTTCCTTTTGAATTCATTGATATATTGATCTGTTGGAACTTCCGGGTATCCCAAAAAATAGTATCCGGTTGGATCGATGGCGTCAAAATTATATTCGGCACAAAAATCCAGAACATCATACAAATCTATTTTCCCTTCACGCAAAGGCTTATTGAAGGAATAGACATTCAAACTGATTTTAAATTTGTGTCCGTGTTTTTTGGATATGGAGGCCCGGGTTGATATGATCGGGGACATTCCGGTAACAGCCAATGGAACCGAAGCAACCAGAGGAACAACCAGCAGTGATTTCATAAAATCTCGTCTTGAACTCTGATTTTTCATGGGAAAGAATATTTTAGCGTATAAATCTCATTTATCTTCTAATTTAAAAAGCCACCTGGAAAATGTTCCAGATGGCCTATATATAAAGTACGCAAAGAAAGTTCAGATCTATGCCTGCCCGGTGGGTCCTCCAAAGTTCATAGGCATGGCAGGTCCCCCGGCGGGCTCTATGTTCTTAACGGGCCCATGCATTTTTTCGTACTTCTCGATGTTATCGGTAAGCGCATGCAACAGGCGTTTGGCGTGCTCCGGGGTAAGTATTACCCTGGATTTAACCTCAGCTTTGGGAACTCCTGGCATCACCCTAACAAAGTCCAGAACGAACTCCGACGATGAATGGGTAATGATTGCCAGATTGGAATAGGTGCCCTGGGCCACATCTTCCTTCAACTCAATGTTGATCTGGTTCTTCTTGGCTTTTTCTTCCATTGTATAACAATTAATCTTTTAGTGGCTCTACAACTTCCTCTTCTGTAGACGCTTCGGCATGACCTGCTGTGAGGCGTTCAAATTCCTCTTTAGATCCAACCACCAGATTATTGAAAACCCTGGCACCGGTACCGGCAGGAATCAGGTGACCCACAATCACATTCTCCTTCAGTCCGTCCAGAATATCCACCTTACCAAAGATGGCTGCCTCGTTCAGCACCTTGGTGGTTTCCTGGAAGGATGCAGCAGACATAAAGCTGGTAGTTTGTAGTGCAGCCTTGGTAATTCCCTGGAGTACCTGAGAAGAAGTTGCTGGTATAGCTTCCCTTGACTCGATGGGTTTCAGGTCCTTACGCTTCAATACAGAATTATCATCTCTTAATTTACGGGCGGTTATAATCTGACCAGGCTTATAATCGGGAGAATCACCCGGATCAATCACTACTTTCTTACCATAGATCCAGTCATTCTCATTCATAAAAATCCACTTATCAACCACCTGCTTCTCAAGGAATTTGGTGTCGCCCGGATCTACAATCTCCACTTTACGCATCATCTGGCGAACAATGATCTCAAAGTGCTTATCATTGATCTTCACACCCTGCATCCTGTAAACTTCCTGAACCTCATTCACGATATACTCCTGAACTTTGGTGGGGCCTTTAATAGCCAGGATATCAGCAGGAGTAATTGCACCGTCAGACAGCGGAATACCCGCCCTCACATAGTCATTCTCTTGTACCAGTATCTGCTTTGAAAGCGGAACCAGGTATTTCTTTATTTCTCCTGCTTTGGATGTAATGATGATCTCACGGTTACCACGTTTGATCTTTCCAAACTCAACTTCACCATCAATCTCAGAAACAACTGCAGGATTGGATGGATTCCTGGCTTCAAACAGCTCGGTTACCCTTGGCAGACCTCCGGTGATATCACCAGATTTCCCAATTGCACGTGGGATCTTCACCAGGATTTCACCTGCTTTTACCTTATCACTTTCACTCACAGCAATGTGAGCACCTACCGGCAAGTTGTAGTTCTTCACAAGTTCACCTTTGGTATCCAGAATCCTGACCAATGGATTTTTGGTACGGTCCCTGGTCTCCACAATCACCTTCTCTTTAAATCCGGTTTGTTCATCAGACTCTTCGCGGAAGGTAATCCCTTCAATCACATTGTCGAAGCTGACCGTACCGGCTACTTCACTAATTATAAGAGCATTGTAAGGGTCCCATTCGCATACCAGATCGTTCTTCTTCACCTTAGCTCCATCTTTGATATAGAGTTTGGATCCATAAGGTATGGTGTGTGTGGTTAAAGCAATGCCGGTATTCTCATCCACAACCTTCAGTTCAGCCAATCGACCGATAACTATATCCACCTTTTTGCCAGTCTCAGGATCTTTAGAGGCAACTGTGCGCAACTCCTCAATCTCAGCAATCCCATCGTATTTTGAAATCACATTGGATTCTGAGGTGATGTTGGAAGCTGTACCTCCAACGTGGAATGTACGCAGGGTAAGCTGTGTGCCAGGCTCCCCAATGGATTGAGCAGCTATTACACCGGTGGCCTCACCCATCTGTACCATTCGCCCGTTGGCCAGGTTACGTCCGTAACACTTGGCACAGACTCCCTTTTTGGATTCGCAGGTAAGTACCGAACGAATCTCAATGTGCTCAATGGGTGATTCCTCAATTATAGCGGCAAGTTCCTCTGTGATTTCCTCACCTGAGGAGATTATCAGTTCTCCTGATAATGGATGGTATACATCATGAACAGTAGAACGTCCCAGCACCCGCTCATAAAGTGTTTCAACTACTTCTTCATTCTTCTTGATGGCAGATGCCACAAGACCGCGTAATGTTCCACAATCTGGTTCCTGAATGATCACATCCTGTGATACATCCACCAGACGACGGGTAAGATAACCCGCATCTGCAGTTTTCAGAGCCGTATCGGCAAGACCCTTACGGGCACCGTGGGTAGAGATAAAGTACTCAAGTACCGACAATCCCTCTTTAAAGTTAGAGAGAATCGGGTTTTCAATAATCTCTGAACCGGTGGAACCTGATTTCTGTGGCTTAGCCATCAGACCACGCATTCCGGAGAGCTGACGAATCTGCTCCTTGGACCCCCTCGCACCTGAATCAAGCATCATGTACACAGGATTGAAACCCTGCTTATCTGAGCTCAATTGCTTCATCAGGGTTTGGGTAAGCCTTGCATTGGTGTGTGTCCAGATATCAATGATCTGGTTGTATCGTTCATTGTTTGTTATCACACCCATGTTGTAGCTTCCAACCACATCGTCCACCTGCTTGTATCCATCCACCACGAAAACCTCTTTCTCTGCAGGAATGATCACATCGTCAAGGTTAAAGGAGAGTCCTCCTTTAAAGGCCATTGCATAACCCAGACTCTTAATATTGTCAAGGAACTTTGCGGTCTTGTCGGTTCCTGTAATCTTCAGAACACGTCCAATAATGTCACGTAACGACTTCTTAGTAAGCAGCTCATTGATAAAACCGATCTCTTCGGGAACATATTCATTAAACAGAACACGACCCACAGTGGTCTCAATCATTTCGGTCTCACCGGTCTCACTTCCCAATTTGGGAATTCTAACCTTAATGATGGCATGCAGATCCACACGCTTTTCATTGTAGGCAATGGTCACCTCTTCGGACGAGTAGAACAGCATGCCTTCACCCTTCACCGGATCTGCCTTCATGGAACGCTTGGATTTGGTGATGTAGTAGAGACCCAGAACCATATCCTGTGAGGGAACAGCAATAGGCGCTCCATTGGCGGGATTCAGAATGTTGTGTGAAGCCAGCATCAGAATCTGTGCTTCAAGTACGGCTGCATTTCCAAGTGGAAGGTGAACCGCCATCTGGTCCCCGTCAAAGTCAGCATTAAATGCGGTACATACCAGCGGGTGAAGCTGAATGGCCTTCCCCTCAATCAGTTTCGGCTGAAATGCCTGGATACCCAGCCTGTGCAGAGTAGGTGCACGGTTAAGCATCACGGGATGTCCTTTCAATACATTCTCCAGGATATCCCAAACCACGGGATCCTTGCGATCAACAATTTTCTTGGCCGATTTAACAGTCTTTACAATCCCCCGCTCAATCAGTTTCCTGATGATAAAAGGCTTGTAGAGCTCAGCAGCCATATCTTTAGGAAGCCCGCACTCATGCAGTTGCAGCTCGGGACCTACAACGATCACTGAACGTGCTGAGTAGTCCACACGTTTACCAAGTAAGTTCTGACGGAAACGTCCCTGCTTTCCTTTCAGACTATCAGAAAGAGACTTAAGGGGACGGTTGGCATCGGTTTTCACCGCATTGGCCTTCCTGGAGTTATCAAACAGTGAATCCACTGCTTCCTGAAGCATCCTCTTCTCATTTCTGAGGATCACCTCTGGAGCCTTGATCTCGATCAAACGCTTCAAACGGTTGTTTCTGATAATTACCCTGCGGTAAAGATCATTCAAATCAGAAGTGGCAAATCTTCCACCATCCAAAGGTACAAGAGGCCTTAATTCCGGTGGAATTACAGGAACCACTTTAACAATCATCCACTCGGGACGGTTGATTCCCTTTGAAGCACGGAATGCTTCAACCACCTGGAGACGTTTTAATGCTTCGTTTTTACGTTGCTGTGAAGTCTCTGTACTGGCTTTGTGCCTCAGGAAGTAGGATAGTTCATCCAGGTCAAGCCTGGAGAGAAGTGAATGAAGGCCATCTGCACCCATTCCAGCCATAAATTTATCCGGATGATCATTTTCCAGTACCTGGTTCTCCTTAGGCAAACTTGCCAGGATATCCAGGTATTCATCTTCTGTAAGAAAATCAAGGTAATTTATACCATCGGCCTGCTTAATACCCGGATTGATTACCACGTACCTTTCGTAATAGATAATCGAATCCAGTTTTTTGGTCGGCAAACCAAGGAGATATCCAATTTTATTTGGAAGTGAACGGAAATACCAGATATGTGCAACGGGAACCACCAGCGAGATGTGTCCCATTCTTTCACGCCGTACCTTTTTCTCAGTTACTTCAACACCACAACGGTCACACACAATCCCTTTGTAACGGATGCGCTTATATTTCCCACAATGACACTCGTAATCCTTAACTGGTCCGAATATCCTTTCACAAAACAGACCATCTCTTTCCGGTCTATAAGTACGGTAATTGATGGTTTCAGGCTTAAGGACTTCTCCGCTGGATCTTTCAAGGATCTCTTCGGGAGATGCCAATCCGATGGAAATCTTTGTAAAATTACTGCTTTTTACTTTGGTGTCTTTCCTGAATGACATATATTATATTATTTATCGTTTCTAATACTTTTACTCATAAGGCCGAAGCCAGTAAGCAGATTAAACCAGGTTCATACTGAGTCCCAGTCCGCGCAGCTCATGCAGCAGCACATTCAGTGACTCTGGAATCCCAGGCATCGGCATAGGTTCGCCTTTTACAATGGCCTCGTAGGCTTTTGCCCTACCGATAACATCGTCAGACTTAACGGTCAGAATCTCCTGCAGAATATTGGCTGCACCAAATGCTTCCAGTGCCCATACTTCCATTTCACCAAAACGCTGTCCCCCAAACTGGGCTTTACCACCCAGGGGCTGCTGCGTAATCAATGAGTAGGGTCCAATACTCCTGGCATGCATCTTGTCTTCTACCATGTGGCCAAGTTTCAGCATGTAGATTACACCTACAGTGGCGGGCTGGTCAAATCTATCGCCAGTTCCACCATCATAAAGGAATGTCTTTCCATACCTTGGAACACCTGCCTCATCAGTAAGTTCATTGATCTGGTCGATTTTGGCCCCATCAAAGATCGGAGTAGCAAACTTTTTATCCAGATTCAAACCTGCCCAGCCCAGAACGGTCTCGTAGATCTGTCCAAGGTTCATCCTCGAAGGCACACCCAATGGATTCAATACGATATCCACCGGAGTTCCGTCTTCCAGGAACGGCATATCTTCTGAACGTACAATTTTTGCAACAATACCCTTATTACCGTGACGACCGGCCATCTTGTCTCCAACTGTGATCTTACGCTTCTTGGCCACATACACCTTGGCAAGCTGGATAATACCTGTTGGCAGTTCGTCTCCACTGGTAATGCTGTGCTTTTTCCGCTTGTAGAGGCTGTCGATCTCCTTGAACTTAATAATATAATTATGAAGGAGGTCCCTGATCAGGTCATTCTTATGTTTGTCTGTAGTCCATTTTAATGGATATACATTCATATAATCCAGTTCCTGAAGTTGCTTCTGCGTAAACTTGGTTCCCTTGGGAATGGCATCTATATTCAGGAAGTTCCTCACACCCTGTGAAGTCTTACCGTTAACCAGCTCAAAAAGCTTCTCAATGAGTTGACCTTTAAGCTCGGCTATATCTCTGTGATAATTCTCCTCAATTTTTTCAAGGATCTGCTTGGTAGCTGGCCTCGACTTGCGCTCCTTCATGTTGCGAGAGAACAGCTTTTTATCAATCACAACCCCATACAGGGAGGGTCCGGCTTTTAGAGAAGCATCCTTTACATCGCCGGCCTTATCACCAAAAATGGCCCGCAGAAGTTTCTCTTCAGGAGATGGATCCGATTCACCTTTTGGAGTGATCTTACCAATAAGAATATCACCTGGGGTAACCTCAGCTCCAATCCTGATCAGACCATTCTCATCCAGGTTCTTGGTTGCTTCCTCGCTCACATTTGGAATATCTGAAGTCAGCTCTTCCAGTCCCCTCTTGGTATCTCTCACTTCGAGTACATACTCATCCACATGGATAGAGGTAAATACATCTTCCCTTACAAGACGTTCGGAGATCACAATAGCATCCTCAAAGTTATATCCTTTCCAGGGCATAAAGGCTACCATCAGGTTGCGGCCAAGAGCCAGTTCACCCTGTTGTGTTGCATAACCCTGGGTCATGATATCACCCTTTGTAAGTTTCTGACCTTTGCGAACAATGGGATTCAGATTCACACAAGTATTCTGGTTGGTCTTCCTGAATTTAGGAAGCTTATACCTTTTAATATCATCGTCGAAACGAACGAATCGGTCTTCCTCTTCATATTCGTATCGTACTACTATTTCGTTGGCATCCACAAATTCAACCACACCATCCTCCTCTGCCCTGACCTGTAGCCTTGAATCACTTACTACATTTCTTTCAATCCCTGTTCCAACTATGGGAGCCTCGGGATAAATCAGCGGAACAGCCTGGCGCATCATGTTGGATCCCATCAGTGCCCTGTTGGCATCATCGTGCTCCAGGAATGGAATCAATGAAGCTGCAATAGAAGCAATCTGGTTTGGAGCGACGTCCATCAGAACCACATCATTCTTCTCAGCCAGTGGATAATCAGCCTCATACCTGGCCTTTACCTTGGGATTCACAAAAGTGCCATCCTCATTTAAAGGTGCATTGGCCTGCGCAATCAACTTATCTTCTTCCTCTTCAGCACTCAGGTAAACAATCCCTTTGTTAGCCAATTCTACCTTTCCACCTACAGTTTTCCTGTAAGGTGTCTCGATAAATCCGAGATCGCTAATCCGTGCAAAAACACAGAGGGAGGAGATCAGACCAATATTCGGACCTTCAGGGGTCTCGATAGGACAAAGTCTTCCGTAGTGTGTATAGTGTACATCACGTACCTCAAAACCGGCCCTCTCCCTGGAAAGTCCACCAGGTCCGAGTGCCGACATCCGGCGCTTGTGGGTCATCTCTGCAAGTGGATTGGTCTGATCCATAAACTGAGAAAGCTGGTTGGTACCAAAGAAAGAGTTGATCACCGAAGAGAGCGTCTTGGAATTAATCAGGTCAGTGGGAGTAAATACCTCGTTGTCACGTACATTCATACGTTCACGAATTGTCCGTGCCATACGTGCAAGTCCAACACTGAACTGGTTCATCAGCTGCTCACCAACCGTACGAACCCTCCTGTTACTCAGGTGGTCGATATCATCCACATCAGTTTTGGAGTTGATCAGTTCAATGAGATACTTAATGATCTGTATAATATCTTCACGGGTCAATACCCTCTGCTCTACAGCTGTATCAAGCTGCAGCTTTTTGTTTAGCCTGTAACGACCTACTTCACCAAGATCATAACGCTTGTCAGAGAAGAACAATTTATCAATCACGTCTCTGGCTGTTGTTTCATCTGGCGGCTCAGCGTTCCTTAACTGCCTGTATATATGCATCACCGCTTCCTTCTCCGAGTTACAAGGATCTTTCTGAAGGGTGTTATAGATAATTGCAAAATCATTAATGTTCGGTACATCCTTATGTAAAAGAATGGTCTTGGCTCCTGAGTCGATAATCTCTTCCACATGCCCAGGTTCAAGTACCGTTTCCCGGTCAATGATCACTTCGTTACGTTCGATGGAAACAACCTCACCGGTGTCTTCATCCACAAAGTCCTCGATCCAGCTTTTCAGTACACGGGCAGCCAGTTTTCTGCCCACCAGTTTTTTCAAGGCAGTCTTGGATACCTTCACCTCATCGGCCAGTCCGAAAATCTCCAGCACATCCTTGTCACTCTCATAACCAATGGCCCTGAGAAGCGTGGTAACTGGTAATTTTTTCTTACGATCGATGTATGCATACATCACATTGTTGATGTCTGTTGCAAATTCGATCCAAGATCCCTTAAATGGGATAATTCTGGCAGAATAAAGTTTGGTTCCGTTGGCATGAACGCTCTGTCCGAAAAATACTCCGGGCGAACGGTGCAACTGTGAAACAACAACTCTTTCAGCGCCATTGATGATAAATACTCCTCTTTCAGTCATATAAGGGACAGTACCCAGGTATACATCCTGAATTACCGTATCAAAATCCTCATGCTCGGGATCAGTACAGTAGAGTTTCAATTTAGCTTTCAGGGGAACACTGAATGTGAGTCCCCGTTCGATACACTCATCAATCGAATAACGAGGTGGATCGACTGTATAATCGATAAACTCCAGAACAAAATTGTTTCTGGTATCTGTAATTGGAAAATTATCCTGAAATACCTGGAAAAGTCCTTCAACTTTTCTGAACTCTGGAGTGGTTTCCAATTGAAAGAAATCATGAAATGATTTCAGTTGAACTTCCAGAAAATCAGGGTATTCCAACTGATTTTTAATGGAAGCAAAACTAATTCGGTCTTGATTTTTGTTTGGCATTGACATCGCGTTTTATTCCGTGGATTAAGGAATGAATTATTAAACTGCAAAAAGGCTTAGACCCTTGTTTACCAAGGATCTAAACCTGTAAGTGGATAATGCGATTGCCCTATTATTTAAGCTCAACTTCTGCTCCAGCTTCTTCTAATTGGGTTTTGAGAGACTCTGCCTCATCCTTGCTTACACCTTCTTTAACTGGTGCAGGGGAGGAATCAACAACTGCTTTGGCTTCTTTAAGTCCAAGTCCGGTCAGCTCCTTAACAAGCTTAACAATCTGCAGCTTGGCTCCACCTGGAGCTTTCAGGATCACATCAAATTCGGTCTTTTCCTCAGCGCCAGCGCCTTCACCGCCATCGGCGGGAGCAGCAACAGCAACTGCTGCAGCAGCAGGTTCAATACCATGTTCCTCTTTAAGAACAACGAGCAATTCATTTACTTCTTTAACGGTCAGTTCGACCAACTGATCTGCAATTTTTTTAACGTCAGCCATTTTTATTAATTTTTAATGTTATTAATTTTCTTTTTCTGATAAGGTTTTCAGAACTCCGGCCATTTTTGATCCGCTAGATGCAAGCGCAGACACCAGGTTTGTAGCAGGTGACTGAAGCAGCATAAGCAGGTCTCCCAGTAGCTCATCTTTTGATTTAATATTGGAGAGAACTTCAAGCTGATCATCTCCGATATAGATGGATTCTTCCACAAAAGCAGCCTTAAGAACCGGCTTCTCCATGGTCTTCCTTAAATCCTTGATCAGTTTGGCAGGTGTATTACCTGTCTCACTGAACATGATGGAAGTGGAATCTTTCAATACATCGTATAGATCATTAAAATCGCCCTCTGATTTCTCCATTGCTTTACGGAGTAATGTATTTTTGACAACCAGCAAACCGATCTCATTTTCAAAACATTTTCTTCTCAGATTTGACGTTTGCTCCGCGTTAAGCGCAGAAATATCAGTCAGATAGAAATGCTTTGCGTCGTTCAGTTTTTGAGCCAGATCCTCAATAATTACATCCTTTTCTTCTCTTCTCATCGTATTGAGACACTTTAGCGATTATTATTCTTCGATAGCTTTAGGATCTAACTTTATTCCAGGACTCATGGTACTGGACAGATAGATACTTTTGATATAGGTGCCTTTTGCTGCAGTAGGTTTTAGTTTGATGATCGTTTGAATGAACTCACGAGCATTTTCAACTATCTTCTCTGCAGTAAAGGAAACTTTACCAATAGAGGTGTGGACAATACCGTATTTGTCTACTTTGAAATCGATTTTTCCCATCTTCACATCCTTCACTGCTTTACCGATTTCCATGGTTACAGTACCACTTTTTGGATTAGGCATCAAACCTCTGGGGCCCAGTATACGACCGAGCTTCCCAACCTTAGCCATTACAGGAGGCATGGTGACGATTACATCTATATCGGTCCAACCACCTTGGATTTTCTCAATATAGTCGTCAAGCCCCACATAATCGGCTCCGGCTTCTTTGGCCTCTTCTTCCTTCTCCGGAGTACACAGAACCAGTACCTTGATCTCTTTTCCCGTTCCATGCGGAAGGGTAACAACACCACGTACCATCTGGTTTGCTTTTCTAGGATCCACTCCCAAACGTACATCAACATCTATCGATGCATCAAATTTGGTGGTGGTCATCCCCTTCAAAAGTTCAGCAGCGTCAACCAGATTATATAGTTGGTTCTTGTCTAACTTCTCTAAAGCTAACTTCCTGTTTTTAGTAAGTTTACTCATTTTATTATGAATTAATTGTTAGACGGAAATTCACCTTTAATGGTAATTCCCATACTCCTTGCGGTACCGGCAACCATTCTCATAGCAGACTCTACAGTAAATGCATTCA
>Ga0164313_10005727_pt1 | contig 10994 bp, 9 predicted proteins | sample GuaBasSedimGuay4_FD_113735 | JGI IMG/M metagenome (GOLD analysis project Ga0164313, IMG submission 113735) | Subseafloor sediment microbial communities from Guaymas Basin, Gulf of California, Mexico - Guay4, Core 4569-4, 0-3 cm | ecosystem: Environmental > Aquatic > Marine > Hydrothermal vents >...
CGCTCAGGTTGCGTAACAGATGGTCATCCACCAGGTTTACACCACGCGAATTGTTTCTTTCGTCACCATATAGATTAAGTGGTAACGGGATAGAAGGGTGTGCCACCGGAGTCGTGTTAGCGACCTTTTCCAACGGGTCCTCTGCTACCTTTTCAGGTGGCAGTTTTTCATCCATGATGCGATTGACAAAAGAGGTATTGGCACCATTCTCCAGCAATCGACGCACCAGGTAGGGTAAAAGATCTTCGTGGTTGCCAACCGGGGCATAAACACGGCAAGCCTGGCCTTTGTTTACCTTGAGCGCCTCGGCGTAAAGCTCTTCGCCCATACCGTGCAGGCGCTGAAACTCAAAATCCAGCCGCTCGCCTGCCAATTCGGCAACCATGGCAATGGTATGTGCGTTGTGGGTCGCGAACTGCGGATAAAAAGCCTGTCGGCTATCCAGCAGACCTTTTGCGCAGGCAATATAGGAAACATCGGTATTGGCCTTGCGGGTAAATACGGGGTAACCCGGGAAACCTTCAACCTGGGCATGCTTGATTTCCGAATCCCAATAGGCGCCTTTGACCAGCCGGACGGGGATTCTGTGCCCGGTTTCTTTGGCCAGGGATTCCAGCAGCGTAATCACGCCACCCGCCATTTTCTGGTAAGCCTGTACCACGATGCCAAACCCGTCCCAGCCTGCCAGTTTCCGGTCTTTCAGCACAGCGGCAAAAATATCCAGCGAAAGTAGCAAGCGGTCCGCTTCCTCGGCATCAACGGTTAAAGCAATCTGGTTTTCTTTTGCCAGTAGCGCCAATTCAGACAGTTTTACAGTTAATTCTTTTACAACCCGGTCACGTTGTGAATACTCATAGCGGGGATGCAATGCAGATAATTTGACCGAAACACTGGGTGCAGAAAAAATATCGGTAGTGCTACTGTGTTTGCCAATGAATTTGATCGCTGACTTATAGGCTTCGAAGTACCGCTCGGCATCCGGAGCTGTCAGCGCAGCTTCACCTAACATATCGAAAGAGTGACGGTAGGCCCGGTTCTTCTTTTTACCCGCCCGGTCCATGGCCTCTTTGATATTACGGCCCATGACAAACTGGTGACCCATGATCTTCATGGATTGACGAATGGCGGTCCGCACCATGGGTTCACCACTGCGGTTCACCAGCCGGCCAATCGTATTGCCAATACTCTTTTTGGTCTTGCTGCCGAGTTGAACCAGTCGACCGGTTAACATCAGACCCCAGGTGCCGGCATTGACCAGGATGGATGAGCTCAAACCCAAATGGGCCTCCCAGTCAGCACCCGCCAATTTGTCTGCGATCAGTTTCTCAGCCGTCTCATCATCGGGAATCCTGAGCAGGGCTTCTGCCAGGCACATCAATACAACACCTTCCTCCGACGACAAATCATACTGCTGCATAAAGGCCTCGAGCACACCTTGTTCATGCTTGCGCGCCCTGACATGTGAGATCAGGTCACATGCTGCCTTGTTGACCCGCCTGGTTGATGCGGCATCCAGTTTTACAGAGTCGAGTAGCTGACTGACGACTTCAGACTCGTCTGCGTGATACAAACGATTGATCGCATCCCGCAGTGGCTCGTTTTCCAACGGCTCTGCAATCAGAAAATCATATTTCTGTGCCTGACTCATCTAAAACTCCTGCGGAAAAACCAATCTACGCACACAAGACCTGTATGCGAGCGTTAAGTTTAGTCACCCTGCAGCCTGAGGCCAAGCGCCCTGTACAAATATTGCCATCAAGTTAGACAAAACCGATGTTAGTCCTTGCTCATCCGACGGCAGGAAAGTTACAATCGGCGGTTATATGTTTGTCGCATAAATAATAATAAGCACTAAACCTTATGTATTCATCACAACACATTCTATTTTAAGGCCTGAAGTTTTCATGAAAAAAGAAAATACAGTCATCGTTGTCCTTGCCGTTTTGGCCGCCGTAATAGCAGCCACATGGCTGATGCTGGCTGCACCGGCTATGACCGGCAACGAGATCAATATGACACGGGGCGTAACGTCACTTAGCGAAAGCCACTACAGCCTCCATATGGTTGTTTTATGGGTCTGCGTGATCATCGGTATCGGCGTATTTACCGTGATGTTCACATCGATAGTGTTACACCGGAAATCCCGTGGCCACAAAGCTGCAACGTTCAGCCACTCAACCACGGCCGAAATCATCTGGACCGTTATCCCGGTGCTGATCCTGGTTGCCCTGGCGGTACCCGCGACCAGCGCACTGATAAAAATGGAAGATTCTTCCGGTGCTGAAATGACGGTGAAAATCACCGGCTTTCAATGGCGTTGGAAATATGAATACCTCGATCATGACATCAGCTTTATTTCAGCGCTGGATGCTGCTTCCAACCAGGCCCGCCAACTGAACTCGGGCATTGAGCCGGAATCGGTAGAAAATTACCTGCTTGATGTGGACCACCCACTGGTATTACCCATTGGCAAGAAAATCAAGTTTCTGATTACAGCAGATGATGTTATCCATTCATGGTGGGTACCGGCGCTCGGCTGGAAACGTGATGCTATTCCCGGCTTCATCAACGAAGCCTGGGCCAATATTGATGAACCCGGCATTTACCGTGGCCAATGTGCCGAGTTGTGCGGCAAGGACCACGGCTTTATGCCTATTGTTGTGGAGGCTATGTCGCAAACAGATTTCGATGCATGGACCCGGCAGCAACTGGCGGATTCACAAGATCAACAACAGCAGACCGAACGCCTGTGGACGCGGCAGGAATTGATGCAACACGGTGAAGCCGTGTACGCAAATACCTGCGCAAGCTGCCACCAGCCGGAAGGCCAGGGATTGACACCCGCCTTTCCTGCCCTGGCCGGCAGCAAGATTGCCACCGGACCGGTAGATGCGCATATCGATATCGTCATGAACGGCCGTGCCGGCACTGCAATGAGTGCCTGGCGTGAAATATTGTCAGAGACCGATATTGCAGCCGCTTTGACCTATACACGTAACGCATTTGGTAATGATACCGGCGATGTCGTGCAACCCCTTACGATCGCCAGCATCAAGCGTCAGGCTGGCAAGCGTCAAAATACTGAGCAGGAAACAGCACCATGAGCGACATCACACACACCGATCTTGACCACGCTGCTGATGCGCACGATGATCATGATCACAAGCCCAAAGGTTTCCTGAACCGGTGGTTATTTACCACCAACCATAAGGACATCGGTACGCTGTACCTGATTTTGTCGTTGACAGCCTTCATGGTCGGCGGCTTCATGGCCATGATTATCCGGGCGGAACTATTCATGCCCGGCCTGCAACTGGTTGAGCCCGATTTCTTTAACCAGATGACCACCATGCACGCACTGATCATGGTGTTTGGCGCCGTGATGCCAGCCTGGGTGGGTTTTGCCAACTGGCTGATCCCGATGATGGTCGGCGCACCGGATATGGCCCTGCCCCGGATGAATAACTGGAGTTTCTGGATTCTTCCGTTTGCATTTACGATGCTGCTGTCCACCTTGTTCATGGATTCCGGCGGCCCTGCCGCTGGCTGGACACTCTATCCGCCACTGGTGCTGCAAACCGGCACCAGCCTGGCATTTGTTGTGTTCGCCATTCACATGATGGGTATTTCCTCCATCATGGGTTCGATCAACATCATTGCGACCATCCTGAACATGCGGGCACCCGGTATGACCTTGCTGCGTATGCCCATGTTCGTCTGGACCTGGCTGATCACGGCGTTCCTGCTGATTGCCGTAATGCCCGTGCTTGCAGGTGCGGTGACGATGTTGCTGACCGATCACTTTTTCAGCACCAACTTCTTCAATGCGGCAGGTGGCGGTGACCCGGTGATGTTCCAGCATATTTTCTGGTTCTTCGGGCATCCCGAGGTTTATATCCTGATCCTGCCGGCCTTTGGTGTGATATCTGAAATCCTGCCGACCTTCTCACGTAAACCATTATTTGGTTATGGCTCGATGGTCTACGCCACCGGTACCATTGCATTTCTGTCGTTTATCGTCTGGGCACATCACATGTTCACCGTGGGCATGCCGTTGCAAGGTGAGTTGTTCTTTATGTATGCCACCATGTTGATCTCTGTACCGACCGGCGTGAAGGTTTTCAACTGGATCAGCACCATGTGGAAGGGTTCGATGACTTTCGAAACACCCATGTTGTTCGCGATCGGATTCGTGGTGCTGTTCACCATCGGCGGATTTTCCGGTCTGATGCTGGCGATTACGGCGGCTGACTTCCAGTATCACGATACCTATTTTGTGGTGGCCCACTTCCATTATGTACTGGTGCCTGGTTCAATATTTGCACTGATGGCAGCCACTTACTACTGGCTGCCTAAATTCACCGGTAATATGTACTCTGAAAAGTGGGGCAAGATCCATTTCTGGCTGTCGACCATTTTTGTCAACGTGCTGTTCTTCCCGCAACATTACCTGGGACTGGCCGGCATGCCGCGCAGAATCCCGGATTACTCACCACAATTTGCAGATTTCAATATGATCTCTTCAATTGGCGGGTTCGCGTTTGGTGCGACACAGTTGATTTTTGTCGGCGTGATCCTGCATTGCGTATTCCGCAGCAAGGTCAAGGCGACCGGTCAGGTATGGGAAGGCGCGCGCGGACTGGAGTGGACGCTGCCGTCACCGCCGCCTTACCATAGTTGGACTACGCCGCCGGTCGTGACACATAATTTGGTCCGGCACGCTGAGTAAGCGGGTTTAATGGCCTTATCTGATGACTGACGAACTGCAACAACGCAAACGGGCCCAGGTGGTAAGAACCGCCTGGATACTCGGTTCTATTGCCTTTGCAATATTTGCCGCATTTATCGGTGCGGCCGTTACCAGGCACTGATTTGGAACAGCAGAAAAACAACCGCAAGATGGTACGACGATTGGTGCTGGTGTCAGTCGCCATGTTCGGCTTTGGATTTGCGCTGGTACCCTTGTATGACGTTTTGTGCGAGGTCACAGGGCTGGGTGGAAGAGCACTCCAGGTAGAAGAGAGTAACGATCAGGCTATTGCTTCAGACCGGATGGTAAGCATTCGTTTTGACGCAACGGTCAACTCATCCTTGCCATGGAAGTTCCAGGCAAAGGAAAAAGTGGTTGAATACAACCTGGGTGTACCTAACACGGCACTGTACCTGGCCATGAATCCGGACGATGACGCGATTACCGGCCAGGCGAGTTATAACGTCACACCGCCCGAAGCCAGTCTGTATTTTGTCAAAACCGAGTGTTTTTGTTTTACCGAGCAAACTCTACAGGCCGGCGAAAGCCGGGAGATGCCTGTGTATTTTTATATAAAACCAGATCTGCCTGAGCACATTAAGGACATCACATTGTCCTATACTTTCTACCGGTTGGGATATGAACCTTCCACCGGCATGGCACATCATTGATAACTTAAAAACTATAGAGACCCGAGAAATCAACATGTCACAACACGCTGTAGACTCATATTACGTCCCTCACGGCTCAAAATGGCCGATCGTAGGCTCACTGGGCATGATTACCATGCTGGTCAGTGCGGCCAACTGGTTGAATGGCTCCGCCACTGCCCAGTGGACGTTCTGGCTCGGAATGGGCATCATGATTTTCATGTTGTTTGGCTGGTTTGGCACCGTCATCCGTGAAAGTGAGTCCGGTATGTATAACAGCCAGGTCGACGGTTCATTCCGTCTCGGCATGTCCTGGTTCATTTATTCCGAAGTCATGTTTTTCGCAGTGTTTTTTGGCACTTTATTCTACGTTCGGGCACTGTCCGTTCCATGGCTGGGCGGTGAAGGCGCAGGCGCCATCACCAACGATGTGCTGTGGCAGGGATATCTGCCCGTGTGGCCGACCAATGGCCCGGCCAATGTTGGTGGTGATTTCGGCACCATACCGGCCTTCGGCGTACCCTTTATCAATACCCTGATTCTGCTGACTTCCGGCCTGACCGTCACCCTTGCCCACCATGCGCTGAAGACCGCGAACCGCAAATGGCTGGTGCTGTGGCTGGCGGCCACCGTTGCGCTCGGCTTTTACTTTGTTTACCTGCAGGCCGGCGAGTACATTGAAGCCTATACCGAGTTGGGTCTGACCATGGGTTCTGGAATTTATGGTGCAACATTCTTCATGTTGACCGGCTTTCATGGCATGCACGTTACCCTGGGTGCCATCATGTTGACGGTTATTATGTTCCGCAGCATGAAAGGGCATTTCACACCCGAGAATCACTTCGCATTTGAAGCGGTTGCCTGGTACTGGCATTTTGTTGACGTGGTATGGCTGGGCTTGTTTATATTCGTTTACGCCCTTTAAACAAGCAGCGAATGTATTTCGACAAAGCCCGCAGCTTGTGGGCTTTGTTTCGTTACGGACCGGGCCAGTCAGCCTTAACCGCTATAATTGACCGGTCCCCTTGAAGGCTGAATCCAACCCAGTTGAAACATGACATAAAGCACCAGTAACAGGAATATGGACAGACCAATCCGCCACATCAGGCGCTTTAACATCCTGTCGCCCTGCCCCTTGTCTTTAACCATGAAATAAAATGAAGATCCCAGCGTGTACAGGATGACAAACAGAAAAATAATGACAAAAATTTTGGCTGGCATGCCTGATTACCCATGTTGAAAGAACACCAGTATAAGCAATGATGAGCAGCAAAGTATCCAGATATTTCAAACCCTCTTTGATCGCCACCGTGGTGCTGTTCCTGCTGGCGATCCTGTTCACAAACCTGGGTTTGTGGCAGACACAACGGGGCAAGGTGAAAGCCGCCACAGAGCACCAATTTGCAAACGCAAAACCCTTGTTGCTCGAAAATGCTATCGCACAGAAAAGCAGGTTTGCACAAATTGACGTCAGTGGTCATTACGATCACCAGCGCCACTTCCTGCTGGATAACCAGGTTTGGCTTGGCCGTGCAGGCGTGCATGTTTTCACACCTTTCTATACCCTTGAAGGCACCGTCATCATGGTTAATCGGGGTTGGTTACCATTGCCCGCTGATCGCAAGACCCTACCCGCGATACCAACGCCCCAAAATCAAACGGTCCTAAGAGGAATACTCAATATATTTCCCCAACCGGGCCGTATACTTGGCCCAGCTGATCAGCTGGGCAGCGCGATTTGGCCACAACTGGTGACATATCTTAATATTGCGGATATGTCTGTCGCGCTCGACACACCACTGGCGGGTTGGATTGTACAATTATCAGATACGGAGCAAGCTGGATTCGAAGGGCGTGACTGGCAACCGGTTTTTTTGACCTCCAACAAGCACAAGGCCTATGCCTTCCAGTGGTATGCGCTGGCAGTCATCAGTATCGTGCTATGGATCTTTAATGGCATCAGAAGAGCCAGAGAGAAAATTAAATGAGCATGACCCGCCAACAAGTCACATTACTGGGCATTTTTGCCCTTTTCCTTGCGCCGGTATTGCTGGTCGTAATGATGCGTTCATCATGGTGGCAGTTCCAGCCCGAGAAGTTCAAGAATCGCGGCCACCTGGTACAGCCGCCCGTGCAATTATCAATCGGTACCATTCAGGCTGACGCGCCCGAACAGGATGGCACTAAAAGCCTGGCTTCTGCAACAAATGGCAAATGGTTATTACTGTACGTGATGCCGGAGAACTGCGACCGCAGATGCACCGATGACATTGTAAGCTTCCGTCAGATACATAAAGCGGCCGGTCGTCAGGGAAAGCATCTTTCGATCGTAATTTTGGATACAAATAAAGCAGGTTCCGAGATACAATCCAAGATTGAGTCGATCTACCTGGAATTGAATTACATTGGCAATCCGCCCGCTGAAACTCTGGCAACCCTGGCTCAAATAAGTGCGGATTTTGCGTCTCAGCAAGGACAGACGGCCCATGTTCGCACCTTTGTTGTAGACCCGATGCTCAACGTCATGCTTGCCTACGGGGAAGATGCCAATCCAGGCGATATCAGCAAGGACCTCAAACGCTTATTGCAGTGGTCCCGACAGGACACAGAATAATGAATAAAACCATTCACAAACTCGCCATGCTGGCAGCCATCATCACTTTCTGCGTGATTGTGCTTGGCGCATGGGTACGTCTCTCACATGCGGGCCTCGGCTGCCCGGACTGGCCGGGATGTTATGGCCAGCTTACCTGGCCCGACGCGGCACATGAAATTGAAAGTGCGAACCAGGCATTCCCGGAACGCCCCTTTGAAGCTAACAAGGCCTGGCGGGAAATGGTACACCGCTACCTGGCCGGAACGCTGATGCTGATGGTATTTGCCCTGACCTGGATGGTCTGGCGCAACACCAGGGCCAGCGGCAAGCTTAAGCGACTTACAGCAGCAATGAGCGCATTGATCATATTCCAGGCTTTGCTGGGCATGTGGACGGTCACACTTAAGGTAATGCCCTTCATTGTCATGACCCACCTTCTGGGGGGGCTGTTGAGTTTTTCACTTGTTTTATGGTTGATGCTTTCAACCCGGCCGCAAGCGGGTGCCGTAACAGATAGCAAAACCCGCAAAATGCGTGGGGCTATTATTGTTGGCATCGTGGTGCTTGCCATGCAGATTGCCCTGGGTGGCTGGACCAGTGCCAACTACGCCGCACTGGCCTGCCCTGACGTGCCGATGTGTGCAGGTCAATGGTGGCCGGATGCCAATTTCCGCGAAGGCTTTGTGCTGTGGCGTGAAGTCGGTGTGGATTATGAAGGTGGCATACTCGATCATCCATCACGCGTAGCTGTTCACCTGGTACACAGGATTGGTGCAGTTGTTACCTTGATCGTACTGCTGCTACTGGCTTTCAGGATGTTCAAAGTACCGCAACTTCAAACCGGCGGCAGACTGTTAATGACGCTGGTACTGGCCCAGTTCACGCTGGGTGTGTTGAATGTCGCGCTTTACCTGCCATTACCCAATGCGGTCGCCCACAATGCCGGTGCGGTATTGTTGCTGGCAACCCTGCTTGGCCTGCTGAATAAGACCACCACCAGGGAATACTGAAGAACAATGTCTCCGGTTTATAAGCAATACCTGCAATTGTGTAAGCCACGCGTTGTCGTGCTGATCGTTTTTACGGCGGTTGTAGGCATGTTCCTGGCCGTGCCAGGTTGGCCACCGCTCATTCCCATGCTGACGGGCACGCTGGGAATTGGCCTGGCTGCTTCTTCCGCCGCTGCCATCAATCACCTGCTGGACCGGCGTATCGATGCACAGATGGCACGGACAAGAAACCGTCCACTGGCCAAGGGCAAGTTAACAGAACGTAATGTGCTGATTTTCGCCCTGTCTCTGGGTGTGCTGGCAATGGCAGTATTGCTTCTGTGGACCAATACGCTGACCGCCGTGCTGACGTTCCTGTCACTGATTGGCTATGCCATCGTCTACACCGTCTGGTTAAAACGGGCCACTCCGCAGAACATAGTGATCGGCGGGGCCGCCGGGGCCGCACCGCCTGTACTGGGCTGGACGGCTGTTACCGGCAGCCTGGATCCCCAGGCTTTATTGCTGTTCCTGATTATTTTTATCTGGACACCACCCCATTTCTGGGCGCTGGCGATCTACCGCAAGGATGAATATGCATTGGTTGATATTCCGATGCTGCCGGTTACCCACGGTAGCGCTTTTACGCGCTTACAAATCCTGCTATACACGATCCTGCTGGTGATCGTCACAACCCTGCCCTACCTCACCGGTATGAGCGGGCTGGTCTACCTGGCCGGTGTCAGCGTGCTCAATGGCGGCTTTATGTGGTATGCCCTGCGCATGATGAAAAGCAAGGACGTTCTTCTGCCGATGCATACCTTCGCGTTTTCCATTACCTACTTGATGGTGTTGTTTATTTTCCTGTTGGTAGACCATTATTTTATTGCGCTGCTAGGGGGCGTTTTCAACTAGCCATAAATGGTCTGAATAAGCGTAAAATATGCGCTTCCAACCTCATAGCTTGCGGACCCTGATATGCCGATCAAATTTAACCGTCCAGAGATCATCACTGATTCGCCATTCACTCTTCTTGAAAACCATGGTGAATTCATCCAAAGACATATCGGCCCCGGCGACGAACAGGTCGAACATATGCTCTCTGCATTGGGTGTTGATACGCTCGAAGCGCTGGTAGAAAGTACCTTACCTCCATCCATTCACAGTGATGCCCCGCTTGAGCTTCCACGTGCAAGAAACGAAATTGAGACACTGGCAAGACTGCGTGACATGGCCGATCACAATGTTTTGAAACACAGCATGATCGGTATGGGTTATCACGACACCATCACCCCGCCGGTAATTTTACGCAATATCCTGGAAAATCCAGGCTGGTACACGGCTTACACACCCTACCAGGCTGAGATTTCGCAGGGGCGCCTGGAAGCCATGCTGAACTTCCAGCACATGATCTGCGACCTGACCGCGATGGAACTGGCCAATGCATCATTGCTGGATGAGGCCACTGCAGCAGCTGAAGCCATGGCTACGCTGAAGCGCATTAACCGCAAGAACAAGAGCACACGTTTTCTTGTCGATGAGCGCACCCTGCCCCAGACACTGGATGTCCTGCGTACCCGCGCTACTCACTTTGGCTATGAACTGATCGTTGGCAAGCCGGCAGATGAGCTTAACAATGGCGAATTCTTTGGAATGTTGCTGGAGTACACCGGTGCGCAAGGTGATGTTGCCGATATCGCTCCATTGATCAGCAGTGCACACGACCAGGGCACATTGGTGGCCGTTGCTGCGGACCTGATGAGCCTGGTCCTGTTGACACCACCTGGTGAAATGGGGGCTGACATCTGCCTGGGCACATCACAGCGCTTTGGCGTGCCGATGGGATTTGGTGGCCCGCACGCAGCCTACTTCGCCACCCGCGACAGCTATAAACGCTCAGTGCCCGGGCGTATCATCGGCGTATCCGAGGATCGCCACGGCCAACCAGCTATGCGTATGGCACTGCAAACCCGCGAACAACATATCCGCCGCGACCATGCCACCAGCAA
>Ga0164313_10005728_pt1 | contig 10990 bp, 7 predicted proteins | sample GuaBasSedimGuay4_FD_113735 | JGI IMG/M metagenome (GOLD analysis project Ga0164313, IMG submission 113735) | Subseafloor sediment microbial communities from Guaymas Basin, Gulf of California, Mexico - Guay4, Core 4569-4, 0-3 cm | ecosystem: Environmental > Aquatic > Marine > Hydrothermal vents >...
ATAATGTTATAGCTTCATCCAGCATAGTAATTGCTGCAGCATACACATCAGAACCAGGATCAAGTTTAGGGCTAATAATATCTGTTCCCTGACCTGCTTCTGAATAAGGTACGTCTCCAAAAAGATCTACCAGAATCATCAAGGTATAGGCCTTCATTATCATTGCCGTAGCAACATGAATATCAAATCCTTTACCCTCTGAATTTACTATCAAAGCATCTACATTAGGGAATAAATCATTATAAGCATTTCCCCAAAGACCATTATACGTATTTGGTGTAGTTCCCGCAAGGTATGTAAAGGCTACACTTGTATACATACGTGACATAGCACCAGGATTGAACTGCGCAGATGTATAAACATCCCGAAAGTCCAACTGAATGCTATTATATAAGTCATTCAAACTCGCCTGTTCTGCTGTAGGTGCGTTAGGGTTATCAAGCTGACTATCTAAGTCGCAAGCACTAACGAATCCCAAAACAAGGAGTATGGTTAATATATTTCTATTAAATTTCATAAATTTTCTATTTTATTTATATAACAATGTTATAAACCGATCTACAAGGCTAGAAAGTTAGGGTTAAGTTAACACCATATTTCTTAGCTGTAGGTGCGGTACGGTAGTCAAAACCACGACCGTTTCCTACTCCAAGACTAGATACTTCCGGGTCGAAATTAATTCCAACAGGGAAGTTAGGTGCATTGTAGAATAAGTTCTGACCAGAGATCGAAATAGCTACAGTACCAAAAGGAGTTTTCTCCAACATACTACTTGGTAAAGCATAAGCCAATGACACTTCTCTCAAGCGAATAACACTTGCGTCAAACATTCCTCCTTCATCAGCGAAGAAATAAGCTCTAAAGAACATATCTCCTATATATCCCTGAATATCATTAGGGGCATAAATCGGATCTCCATTAGCATCATCTGTACCTGTATCTTTAACAGAGTTAGGCATGATTAATGGAATATTACGATCAACATCAGTATCAACAGTGTTACCACGTGCTAACAATGCCTGCACAGTAGAAGAGTACATATCGCCTCCTTTAGTGTACTCCCACTGGAAGCCAAATGAAATACCTTTCCATGATAAGCCGTTAATCCAAGTTAGGTTATAATCCGGATTTGGGTCACCAATGATTTCAAAATTACCAGAAGACTGGTAGTTTCCTTGACCATCAACAACATATACACCGTCATCATTCTTCAAGAACGACTCCCCGTACTGTACAGCATAAGGCTCGCCAGGAATAGCATAGTTTCCAAGGTTGGTATATCCACCACCAGAAACTTGCACTCTTTCAATGCCTTCGAAAATAGAAATAACGTTATTGTTATTCTTAGTATAATTGAACATCATGTCCCACTGAAGATCTCCAGTAAGAGGCTTGATAGTAATTCCTAGCTCAATTCCCTTATTCTCAATTTCAGCAGCGTTAACTGTAGTTCGAGTATATCCAGTTGCAGGATCTAGTGGTAGCTCAATAATCAAATCTGTTGATTGCTTGTCATAATAAGAGAAATCAAAACCTAATTTTCCATTGAACAATTTAGCTTCAAGGCCTGCTTCAATCTCAGTGTGCAGCTCAGGAGTTAAATTTGAGTTACCCAAGTTATTAGATACTGCGTTGGTATTAAGAATAGTGCCACCAGCACTAACAAACTGATTAGTTGCAGAACCAAGCGTATTCCTTGTCTGATAAGGATTAGGATAACCAGCTGACGTACCATAACCGAAACGTAACTTCAAATAGTTAAGGATATTATTATTTGCTATGGCATCAATTGCCTCAGTAACTAAGAATGATACACTAGCAGATGGATAGAAAATAGAACGATTCTCTTTCTCAAGAGTAGATGTCCAGTCATTTCTTCCTTGCAAGTTCAAATAAAGATAGTCGTTAAACCCAAGAGTAGCTGTAAAGTAAGCTCCTAAAGTTGTTTCCTCTATTATTCTAGAATATGCAGTAGTACTTATAAAGTTACTATGGTTAAACAACCCATAAACAAACTGGTTTTCACTTTCTGTTCCGGTTTCAGTATACTCATTCGTCCTTCCATTAAAACCAACAACACCATTAAGAGATAATGATTCTGTAAGGTCATAATCGAACATTACGTTAAATATATGATCTAAAGTAGTGTTACGGATGCTATAAGTATTTAAAGTTCCGTCCGGCTCTCTAGGACCACCTGTGTTTACAAACCTTGTGTTCTCCTGACTATATGTATCAAGACTTAAACGATATAATAACTTAATGTTGTCATTAATATCATAAGATAAACCAGTGCTTGAGAAGAAACGCTTAATGTTCTCAGTTTGTCCACTATTATTTAATGTCCAACGTGGATTCTGAATTGGTCCACCACGACGATAATAAACATTAGATCCGTCAATTGGCGACTGGAATGGAAGTCCATTCAAGTCCATTGAACGAGGAGTAAACATAATCGCAGCAAAAAGTCCATTACCATCACCACCAAATGCAGGTCCTGTAAGTGGAGTCTCTCTGTCTGTAGTTACAAAGTTGAAAGATCCATTAAATTGAAGACCATTATTTAGCTTACCTTCTACACCTAAACCAAAATTATGCTTATCAAGGTAATTTGAACGAGCATTGTCTCTTAAATCATCTTTCTTTGGTGTAAATCCTTGATCTGAAAGAAAGCTGTAGGTTGCACTAAAAGATGCGTTTGTTCCTAAACCACCTTGCAATGAAACTGAAGTATTAGCAGAAGTTCCTTTTTGGAAGAAATTTTCTACACTTTCATGAGGCTGATAAATATACTCAGCACCAATGTACTCAGGAAAATCATCATTATACTGTGCCTGATCATAAGGGTGTGTAATAAGAACCTGTGATCCGTCAGCAGTTAAGCCCTGAAAATCAGAACCATAAGATGAAGGGTTCAAGTCAGCAAAGGCTGCGCCCCAGTTTGAGTAATACCATCCAAAACCAGCATTAAATCCATTACCAAATGTATTTTGGTAATCTGGAGTATTAGCTACTTCTGAAACGTGGAACCCTTGTGAGAAGGTAATTTCCATTTTCTTGTTAGCAGAACCACCACCTTTACCGGTTTTGGTTGTAACTAAGATTACACCATTTCTTCCTTGCTCACCATATAATACAGTAGCAGAAAGTCCTTTCAGGATTGTAACATTCTCGATGTTATTAGGATCTAAATCCAAGAAACGAGAAGATGCTGTTGCACCACCAGCAGTGAAACTTTCACTTGCATTAGTATTTGTATTAAATGGAATACCATCTACAACAAATAAAGGCTGGTTTGATCCAGAAATTGAAGAGTAACCACGAATAATAACATTCGTACCTGAACCAGCTAAACCAGATGTTTGTGTAATTTGAACACCTGTTGCTTTACCACGTAAAATACGGGCAACATCAGATTCAGAACGATTCTCAATTGCATCGTTGTCAATGGTAGTAACACCATAACCAATTGCTACCTTTTCTTGCTCGATACCTATCGCAGTAATAACTACTTCAGATAACTGCTCAGCATCGGAAGCCATAGAAACGTCAATGACACTTCTACTTCCAATTGATATCTCCTGAGTCTCTAATCCAATGAAGGAAAATATCAGGGTTGCTCCATCAGTAGGAACAGTAAGTTTGTAGTTACCATCGATATCGGTAACTGCACCCGTTGTGGTACCTTTCACAACTACGTTAACTCCTGGTATAGCAGATCCATCTTCCGAAGAAGTGATCTTACCAGAAATGGTACGGTCTTGCGCGAAAGCCATGCTGGCTGTAATTAACATCACAAGACTGAGAAGTAAACTTTTTCTCATGCTTTTTAGTTTAAGTTTAACATTAAATTAACAAAGTAGTTACACGAACCACCTCGGATCATTCATAAAGGAACTAAATAGGTAAGTTTAAAACAAGAGTATCCCCTTTTTTTAGTCGTTTTTCTGAAAATAAATCCCGAATCAAGGGGAATTTTGAATTATTTCAAGATTTTTAATTCAATTCTACGGTTTTTTGCACGTCCGCAATCGATTTCGTTGGAGGCAATCGGCATTGAGCTACCATAGCCTTGGTAATTAATCATCTTTACATCAACACCGTTATCTATCAGGTAGTCATAAACAGAGCTTGCCCTATTTGCTGATAGTTTTTGATTGTATGCATCAGTGCCAACATTATCAGTATGTCCGGCAATTTCAATCTCTATATTTGGGTGGTTTTTTAGGTAGTCGGCAACATAAGATAAGGCGATATTGGATTTTTCCGATAAGGCATAAGAATCGTGATCAAAAAGTACATTGTTTAAGGTTGTCTTTTCGCCTTTTTCAATTTGGCTTAAAGCAATGTTGGCAACCACAGCTGCCATTTCTTCGTTGGGCTCTCTAAGGTTAAAATAGTAGCTTTTAAAAAGGTAGTTTTTAGCGTCTATATAAAGAGCGTACTCTGCTCCTTCGGTAAGTACCATCAAATACTTGCCATTTATACTGTCAGACACAACATGACTAGCAGCTTGATTTGTAGTCATATTAAACAACTGAATACTGGCCTCCAGGGGTTCAGACGTTAATGAATCATAGATTATACCGGTTACATAACTACTTCTGTGTTTAAGGGCGATTTCTTTTGGGATATCTATTTTAAACAGTTTACTATACAGCTTTGTGCCCTTTTTTGTTTCATAAGAATAATAACCCTGAGTGCCATCGGCAGTAATAAACATTGCGAGCTCATCGCTAGACGTGTTTATTGGGTAGCCAAAATTCACTGGTTCTGCCCATTTATTTGCTGAGTCTCTTTCCGAATAGTAAATATCAAAACCGCCAAAACCCAATCTTGCATCCGTAGCAAAAAATAATCTTTGCTTATTAACATGAATAAATGGCGAAATATCGTCACTCTTAGTATTTATACCGGGGCCAAGGTTTCTTGGGTGGGACCAGCCCTCTTCCTGGTCAAAGTGTGAAACCCAAATGTCTCTTTTCCCTAAACCGCCTTTTCTGTTTGAAACATAGTATAAGGTTTTACCATCTGCCGTCAACGCTGGCTGTGAGTCCCAGGCAGAGCTGTTTATAGGCCGGCCGATATTTTCAGGAACGCTCCAGTGCTCCCCCGTTTTGTGGGTTATGTATAAATCGCAACTCCCGAAGCCATCTGGGCGCATACATGAAGTGAAAACCATTGTCCGGCCATCAGCAGATACAGAGCATGTTCCCTCATTATATTCTGAAGTAATGGCAGAATCTATCGGCATAGGCACCGACCAGGATCCATCATCACCTTTTGTGGACACATAAATTTCTTCGTCATTATCTCGTTTGATAAAAAACAGCGATGCCTGATCAGCAGAAAGTACCGGAAAGTACTGCTGGTCAAATTGATTGATAGGGTATGGTAGTGCTTGTGGCTTAAAATCAAGTGGATTCTCAATCCTTGCTAAAGCAAATTCACAATTATCTTTAATTGATTTGGCCACACTATAATAGCGGTCTTTACTGGTAATAAAAGACAGGTACTTTATGCTGTACTGAAGTGCAACATCATATTTACCTTCATCGAATGTTGATTCAGCCAGGCGCAAATGGGCCCCGGCATATCGAGGGGCATCAGGAAATCGATTTGCGAGCTGAGTATAATAAGGTATAGCCTGAGCCGACTTTCTTAGAATAAAATAGGCCGCGGCAGCCTGACGGTATGCTTCGGCAAAAGAAGAGTCTCTCTGAATAGCGGCATCATACCTTTCTATTGCGCCGATAAAATCTCTGTCTGCTTGTAGTTTTTTGCCTTGATCAAAGATTTTTGCTGCTTTTTTATTTTTAGTCATTATAACCTGAGCATAACCTCGGCTGCTTAAACTAAATAATAAAAGGAAGAGGACTAAATACCTCATCAAGGAATATTCAAAAATTTATGCTCCTGCAACGATACACGCCAATGGGAATTAGCTTTCACATATTCTATAATTGCAGGGAGTATCTTAGAAGATCTTTCCCACTCAGGTTGCAAAAGTCTATAGCAAGCTGCTTTAATTAGAGGCAGAAACTGTTCTGCCCAAACAAAGTCGTGGTGATTCACTACAATAACTTTCAGCTCGTCTGCCAATTTCACAACTTCTGGCAAAGCCGGTTTAAATTTTTTGGGTGACACACATACCCAATCCCATATGCCACTTATTGGATATGCACCTGATGTTTCAAGATGTGTTCTCAATCCTATCTTCTTAAGCTTTGCTGTTAAACTATCAAGGTTATACATAAGTGGCTCTCCTCCGGTAACAACAACAATTTTTGTGCCCGATTTCATTGCTAGCTCAACAAGGTCATTCTCATCGATAAGAGCATGTTGTTCGGCATCCCACGATTCCTTTACGTCGCACCATGAACAACCTACATCACAACCAGCCAAGCGGATGAAATAAGCTGCACTACCATGATACATCCCTTCTCCCTGAAGGGTGTAAAATGATTCCATAACCGGTAATTTATTCATTATACCACTGGTTCGGCAATGCCTTGTCGTATTTTATATGCCTCTAAGGTATTCATAATTAGCGATGCGATGGTCATCGGTCCTACTCCACCCGGAACAGGTGTAATAAATGATGCCTTAGGTTCTATACCTTCGAAATCTACATCACCTCTAAGTGCGTACCCTCTTTTCTTTGAGGCATCCGGCACACGGTTTATACCTACATCTATAACTACTACACCATCTTTTACCATATCGGCTGTAATAAGGTTGGCCTTACCTACTGCAACAACTAAAATGTCTGCCATTTTTGTATACTGAGCCAAGTTCTCTGTATGGATATGACAGATAGTTACCGTTGCCTTACCTGGGCCAGCTAACAGAATCCCCATGGGCATACCAACAATATGGCTATTGCCAACAACAACACAATGCTTGCCTTTGGTTTCAATTTCATACCTATTAAGAAGCTCCATTATCCCCATAGGTGTTGCCGGCAGCAAGCTGTGATGCTCCTGATCTATTTTCCCGAAATTAGTTGGCGTGAACCCATCAACATCTTTTTTATGATCGATGTGATCAGTTATTCTCTCAACAGAAATATGTTCCGGAAGTGGTAGTTGGACTATATAGCCATCAACTTCATCATCTTCATTAAGCTTTTTTATTTCTTCAACAATTCTATCTCCAGTAACATCATCCTCGAATTTTATGAGCGACGATTTAAAACCAACTAATTCACAAGCTTTAATCTTACTGCGTACATAGGTACGGCTAGGGCCATCTTCACCAACTAATACCGCTGCTAAATGTGGTGGTCTCATCCCCTGGTCAGTTAGCAATTTAACTTCCTTGGCTATTTCTTCTTCGATATCCAGTGATACTTGCTTGCCATCTATAAGTACTGCCATAATTCTATTTTCAGCGAATATATTTCAAAAAAATGATTAAGTATTGGTAAAATCAATCGATTTGAAGAACGGCCATGAATGCTTCCTGTGGTATTTCTACGTTTCCAACTTGTCGCATACGTTTTTTGCCTTTTTTCTGTTTCTCGAGCAATTTTCTTTTCCTGGTAATATCACCACCATAGCATTTTGCAAGTACATTTTTACGTAATGCTTTAACTGTGGTTCGGGCAATAATCTTAGTTCCAATTGCCGCCTGAATAGCAATTTCAAACATTTGTCGTGGCACTAATTCCTTCAGCTTATCACATAGGCGTTTGCCCCACTCATAAGCTTTATCTCTATGCACAATTGCCGACAAGGCATCAACATTATCGCCGTTAAGCATAATATCTAATTTAACCATGTTGGACTGCCGGAAACCTATCAATTCATAATCAAGTGAAGCATACCCGCGAGAGATGGTTTTTAGCTTATCAAAGAAGTCAAAAACAATTTCACTTAAGGGCATCTCAAAAGTAAGTTCAACCCTGTCTGTAGTTAAATAAACCTGATTTTTTATCTCTCCACGCTTATCCATACAAAGAGATATAACACTACCAATATAATCTGCTTTAGTAATAATTTGAGCTCGAATAAATGGTTCTTCTATGAAAGAAATAGACCCAGGATCAGGCATTTCTGCCGGAGCATTAACATCTTCTATCTTGCCATCATTATATACAGCATGGAACTGCACGGATGGCACAGTGGTGATTACAGTCATGTTAAACTCACGCTCCAGTCTTTCCTGGACAATCTCCATATGCAACATGCCTAAAAATCCGCAACGGAAACCGAACCCAAGGGCTACCGATGTTTCAGGTTCCCATACGAGTGAGGCGTCATTCAGCTGTAGTTTTTCCATTGAAGCCCTCAATTCTTCATATTCTGAGGTGTCTACAGGGTAAATACCTGCAAATACCATTGGTTTAACCTCTTCAAACCCTTTAACGCTATCCAGACAAGGTCTTTCTACATGGGTAATGGTGTCTCCAACCTTTACTTCTTTCGCTACTTTTATCCCTGAAATTAAATACCCTACATCACCGGCGCGCATTTCTTTTCTCGGCTCCTGGTTCAGTTTTAATACGCCAATTTCATCTGCGTCGTATTCTTTGTCGGTACTTAAAAACTTAACCTTATCACCTTTCCTGATCTTGCCATTCATAACCCTGAAAATTACCTCAATCCCTCTAAAAGAATTAAATACAGAATCAAATATCATGGCCTGTAAAGGCTCATCAACATCACCGCTTGGCGCCGGTACTCGCTCAATTATTGCTTCGAGAATATCATCGATACCTATACCCTCTTTACCACTGGCTAAAATTATCTCATCCTTGCTACAACCTAGCAAATCAACTACTTCATCAGAAACAGCCTCGGGGTCGGCACCTGGTAAATCTATTTTATTTAATACCGGAATAATCTCCAGATCATTTTCCAGGGCCAGGTAAAGATTAGAGATTGTCTGTGCTTCAATTCCCTGGGCGGCATCAACAATCAGCAGCGCACCTTCGCATGCCATAATAGATCTTGAGACTTCATAAGAAAAGTCTACATGGCCGGGGGTGTCAATTAGATTTAAAACATACTGCTGTCCCTTATATTCATAATCCATATGGATGGCATGGCTTTTAATAGTAATGCCTCTTTCTCTCTCCAAATCCATGGTATCGAGCAATTGCTCTTGCATATCTCGTTCCGCAATCGTCTTGGTCGCTTCCAGCAACCTATCGGCTAATGTGCTTTTGCCATGATCAATATGGGCAATTATGCAGAAATTCCTTATTCTATCCACCTAAATCTTTCTCTTGAAACCGCAAAATTATCGAATTAAAAGCGTAAGACTATTCCCTTAACACTAAGATTTACGACAGAGCGTAAAACAATCTTACCACAAGTATTTAGTTTTGTCAAATATGAGCACAATATCAGCTGAAGTAAAGAAAAAAGAAAACATCGCTGAGTACATAATTTATATGTACCAGACTGAAGATCTCATTTTGAACTTTGATTTTAATCTTGATGATATACTGGAGTATGTTATACAGCATATGAGTCGTGATCCGCAGGTATTAAAAGAGCAGCTATTATGGTATGCTGATATTATCGAGCAAATGAAAAATGAAAATATTGCCGATAGCAAAGAGAGGTTGAGATCTACGCAAGTTTTTGTAAACCAGCTGACTAGCTTACATGAGAAACATCTCGTTGCTGAGTCGTCATATCAAGACAGATATGCTAAAGCAAAAAAAGATATTGAGTCCAATATTGCCCTCTCTGAGAATACCATAGTAAACCCGGTGCAAATTTGCCTGAATGGTATTTATGGCATGTTATTACTTAAGCTAAACGGAAAAAAGATCTCGGATGATCAGCAGTCTATGTTAGAAAACTTCGGATCTGTACTTGAATATCTTAGTGAGGAATACAAGAAAGAAAATTCAAAATAGCATTTGGATTTCCTTGTGCTGGAAGGTTAAAATTTCATTGCCTCTTCTAACCTGCAGTCTGCCATACTCATCAGTGCCTTCTATTATTCCTGTAAACTCCTCTCCTGCGGCACTAAATTTCCTTTCTTCCCCTAAGCCGAGTAGGCTATGATGATAATTTTCAGCCAGGAAAGCTTTCTTATCTTGCTGCAACATTGAGTAATAGGAAGCAATACTTCTCATCAGGCTATTCAGCATTGCATTTAGCTCTACTTCCCTATTGGCCCCAAGTTTCATCGAGGTAGCGCGAATATCATCGGGAAAATCTATTTGGTTAACGTTTAAGCCAATGCCGGCAATACACGAATCATAATGATTACCGCGAAGTACATTTTCAATTAACAGGCCTGCTATTTTCTTGTTTTTAAAATAAATATCGTTCGGCCATTTAATTTTTACTTCTCCTGGCAATATTTCTTCGAGTGCTTCTTTTATGCCCAAACTCAAAAACACAGTGATCAGAAACTGCTCTTTGGGCATTAAAAATATAGGGCGCAATATCAGGCTAAAAGTTAAGTTTTGACCTGGAAATGACCTCCATTGATTACCTCCCTGCCCTTTTCCTGCGAATTGATCATCAGTAATTACTACAGTTCCTTCTGCCACATCTGTATGTAACAAGTCTTGGGCAACCTCGTTAGTAGAGTGACAAGATGGCAGATAATGCACATGATTTGTCCGGAAAGGTAAGTTGGCAAGAATTTTATACACTATTTTATATAATTTTGCGGAAATCAAAAATAGTACATGAGCAAACAAAACAGGACACTTAGTTCCGAGCAATTAAGTCAGGTAGTGGTGAAAGGTATGCAGGAGATAAAGGCTGAAGACATTGTTGTGATGGATTTACGTAGTGTAAACAACGCTGTGGCTGATTTTTTTGTTATTTGTTCTGGTAATTCTGACACCCATATTGATGCCATAGCAGAGTCTGTTGACAAGGAAGTTCATAAAATAGACGGGCAAAATCCATGGCATCGTGAAGGACAAAGCAATAAAATCTGGGTGCTACTCGACTATGTTGATGTTGTTGTCCATGTTTTTAAGCATGACAACAGAGAGTTTTACGGTTTAGAG